>WNGF01008291.1_pt1 | contig 26901 bp, 26 predicted proteins | sample 5400641 | NCBI WGS metagenome assembly WNGF01 (sample SAMN13153371, study PRJNA577476) | soil metagenome | isolation source: 80 cm soil or saprolite under grassland replicate 2 | place: USA:California | collected 2016-06-15 | reverse complement strand
CTTGCTCAAGAAGCGGGAAGACAAAGAGGAGGCGAGGAAGCCGGAGAAGCCGAAACCGGAGGAGCCGCTCTCCGAGGCGGAGCTGGACATGCTCAGGCGGGAGATGCAGCGGGGGGGTCGGACGCCCTCCGCACGAGAGCTGGAGGGGTTCAAGCAGTTGGAGCAGTGGGCGCGGGAGGAGCGGGAAAGGCAGCGGTGAAAGGAATGGGTGAACAGCTTCTACCAGGCCGCCCTCAGCCAACGGGCTGCGAGCCTGACTCCTCATGACAGGAGCCCTGCACCTTGCCTTCCCTGGCACTTTACCCCCAGGGCCGCCGTCTCGAACGGTCCTAGGCGAATCCATCACTCCAGGATGGGGCTTCTGGAAGGGCTATCGGTTCCGGGTTCCAGACCAGCCGGGTGATCCTTTCCCTCCTCTTAACCATCCTTTGGGAGGTCCGTAACCCTGCACACCCTACGCTGTCCCCAAGCCGAGAGGAGGCAGATGTGAAGAAGAAGCTGCTGCTCAGGATCGCCGCCACCGTTGGGGCGTTCGTACTGGTGGGCGGGATCTCAATGGCCGCGCTTGCCAGGAGCGGGGCAGGCTCAAGCACACCGCCAAGGCTGCCCGTGGTCACCACGCCCGAGGTGGAGAACGACGCCACCGAGACGCCGGACGCCCCGGAGACCGAGTCGCCCGAGCTCAAGGACACGGAGACCCCCGAGGCCGACGACCAGGGCGAGGACGGCGACAATCAGGGCGAGAACGCCGACGACCAGGGCGAGAACGAGAACGACCAGGGAGACAACAACGACGATCAGGGCGAGAACGCTGACGACCAGGGCGACAACCAGAACGACCAGGGCGACAGCAACGACTCGCAGGACTCGAACGACCAGGGAGACGACTGAACCAGTTCAGTCGTAGAGCGACGACGCCCGCCGAGGCTCTCCCCGGCGGGCGTTTCGCTTTGAGTTCCCGTTACGTCATCGCCACCGGCAGAGCGTGGGCCCGGGACCGAGTGAGCGAGCTCAGCGCCGAGCGGTTCGTAGACCTCGACCGGGAGCGGTTCGAGGAGGTGGCTGAAGGGGTGGACCTGGTGGTCGATCTCGTGGGTGGGGAGATCCTGCAGCGGTCGGCCGTCACGGTCAAAGAGGGAGGCATCGTCGTCGTCGTCTTCGTCCCACTTCCGCCAGTGTCCGAGATGCCGCTTTCGTGGCCATGGCCGTGCCACAACCTGGCCACAACAACGCCCTCCTCGGGCCGTCGGGGAGGGCGTTTGCGCTGGTAGAGAGCGTGCCCCCGGCAGGAATCGAACCTGCGACTCGCGGTTTAGGAAACCGCTGCTCTATCCACTGAGCTACGAGGGCCGGCAGAGTGCCGAAGGGCCGACCCTCCGGCAACTAGGTGCCCTCACACTCCCAGGATAGTGGCCCTGATTAGACGGCGACTCCAGGGGGTACAGCAGTACGCGGGGCAGGCGGGAAAGGAGGAACCACATGGCCATTCACGCTGATGACCTCGTGAAGGTGGATCTCTTCGATCGGTACGTCCGTGCCCGGATGCGGCTGCGGGCCGTCTCGTCCTTCGCGGACAACCCGAATCTGCGGACCTGTGCGAGGTGCGGAGAGCGGGTCGAGATGCGACGCGACACGGGCGGTTGGTCGCTCTGTCCAGCTTGCGGTCGCTACGCCTGAAGCGCCCGCCACCGGCTGACCTGGAGACTGACCGTCGTCCCCCGTTGAGTCGGGACGATCTGTAAGTCGTGCCTGTCGTGATACCGCCACGGATGGGTTCGGCTGGCCGTTCAAAGTAGCTCGACCACCGATAGCGAGGCACCCCCGTCGATAGCGAGGCACCCCCGTTTGCCCACCCAGGCCGTAGGGTAGGGAAGCCGGGTCATGGCCGATGGGAGGGTGCGATGAGGTGGGACGATTGGGAGCGGACCGACCGAGAGCGCGCCGTTACGTCGGTGCCCGATCCGACTCCTGACCCCGACCCGACGCCGTTGCCCGGTCCGGCTCCAGACCCCGATCCGACCCCATTACCCGACCCACTGCCTCCGAGCCCTCCCGGCCCACCTGCGCCCAATCCGCCCGCCCCGGCCCCGGGCCCCCCGACCCCGCCCGCGCCGAACCCGCCGCAGCCACCCGAGCGGCCACCCGACGAACCACCGATCCCTCGCGCAGGTGGTATCGACCGGCTCCATCCTCGGCAGGAGTCCGCCACGTCCATCCCGGTCGTCCACATCTTGCGGATCCGGGATCACGAGCAGGCCAGTGCGAGTGAACGCAGGCTCCGCTTCGCGTCGGCGGAGGAAAGCAATGCCGCCCTCAACGGCGCATTGGCCGCTGGACTGTGGGCGGACCTGCGTGCGGTGCGCACGCGTCGCAATGAACCGGCGACGGCCGTCCAGCGATAGCGCCGCCATCGTTTCCCTGCTCCGTTTCCCCGGTCTGTTTCCGAGAGGGATGATGGCTTCGTGGACGGCATGAAGGCTTCGGCTTGCGTCGCTGCCCTATCCAACGCGCAGATCGCCGAGCTGTTGACACGTGCCGCCGAGACGGCCGACGGGCACCGCAGGCGGGCCCTCCGGCGAGCCGCGCGAGCCGCATTCCTGTGGCCGGAGGAGGCGGCGGCCGTCATCTCGCAGGGCAACTCACTGACCGAGCTCCCGCAGGTTGGTCCGTGGATCGCCACCACGATCGAGTCCCTGCTGGCCGACCCTCCCGAGCTCGTCGAGCCACCGGAGATCCGCCGGGGATTCCTCACGCTCGCCGATGCCCGGGCGACCGTGGTGGCCAACCCGGATGCGTTGGCGTCGCTGCGGAGCGACCTGCAGATGCACACGACCTACAGCGACGGCCGGGCCACCCTCCGAGAGATGGTACGCGCCGCTGCTGAGCGCGGATACGCACACGTCGGCATCACCGACCATTCCAAAGGCCTAGCCATCGCCAACGGGATGGACGAGACGAGGCTCGCCGAGCAAGCTCGAGACATCGCCGCTGTGAACGAGGAGCTTGCCGCGGCGGGCCAGCGCTTCCGGGTGTTGCATGCCATCGAGATGAACCTGTCACCGGCCGGCGAGGGCGACATGGATCCCACTGCCCTGGCGTCGCTCGATCTCGTCCTCGGCGCCTTCCACTCCAACCTTCGGGTCATCGATGATCAGACCGAGCGCTACCTGGCGGCGCTCAGGAATCCCGACGTCCAGGTGCTGGCCCATCCCCGGGGGCGCCGCTTCAACGTCCGGCTGGGCCTGCGCGCGGACTGGCCTCGCGTGATGCGCGCGGCTGCGGTGTCGGGCAAGGCCCTTGAGATCGACGCCCATCTGGACCGGCAGGACCTCGACGTCGAGCTGCTCGGGGTAGCGAAGGAGGCCGGTGTCTTCGTGTCAATCGGCACCGACGCCCATTCGGTGAACGAGCTCGGATCGATCGAGCTCGGCCTGGCCGCGGCTCTTCGGGCCGGGATCCCACGTTCCCGGATCCTGAACTTCATGGCCCCGGAGGAGCTGGTGGCCTGGGTCGCCGACGTGCGAGCGAGCACCTGAACGCTCAGCTCGCCTTGCGGATCGCCTCGATCAGATCCCACTTCCCCATCTTCGACCGGCCGGGGATCCCCTTCCTCTTGGCCACCTCGTACAGCTCCTGCCGGGTTCGGTCCTCGTAGTCGTGTCCCGGCTTGTCTCCGCGCATCCTGGCTTTAGCCGCTTGGCGGCCGAGGTCTCGCCGCGTCTCGGGTGGAAGGTTGGCGATCGTTCGTTTCGCCGACGCGGCCCTGCGGGCCTTCTTGATGTTGCGCTTGGCAGCCTCGACCTGCTTCCTCGATGCCATGGCTCGCACCTCCTCGGCGAGGGTCAGCTGAGCCCTCTCCCAGGTTCTACCCCCTGGACGCATGCAGCATGCGTGCATGCATTCCTTTCGAAGACCAGCCGAAGTGTGGACCAGCGCGTGAACCGAACGCCAAGCCTCAGGCCGTCGCGGGGATGCCCTGGAGCTGGCGCTCCGGCCCCCACTCCGACACCAGCGCGTCGAGGTCGCGCAAGACCGGGATCCCATAGCGCTTCTGGAGGGATCCGGTGTCGATCGGGTTCGAGGTCCTGGGCCGAACGAACAGGGCCAGCGGCTTGCAGAACTGGCTCCTCCAGCCTTCGGTGCCGAGCAGGACCCGGCCCCATGCCTCGGCCACTCCGAGGACCAGGCCGCCGAACCCGGAATCCCGCGGGTCCACCTGCCAGGGGGAGAGGCGCTGCTGCTCCCGGGTGGCCTCGATGGGCAGATCGTTCAGCCCGTAGAAGCCGCAGTCGCAGGTGAGGGCCGGGGCTCCCGTCTGGTGCTCCGCCCGCAGGCGGGTGTAGAACCACAACCGCCCGTGCTTCAGGATGAAGCACTCTGCCCGGTTCGAGCTCGGGTCCCACCGGTTGCGGCCGAAGAAGGGGGACTCGAGCCATCCGGCCCGGCCCACACGCCACCAGCGGTACCCGCGGAATCGTCGCGGGAGCCGTCTCGGGCGCCTCGACCGGCGCCTCCACGATCCGTGGGTCCGGCACGGCCTCCACCTCTCGGACGATCTTTCCGATCCTCATGGCGAACCTCCTTAAGGTGAACGTATCGACCGCTTGGGCTTCGGAGTTGATACCCGAGGGGCGGTTCGACGGCCGATCTGGCAATCCCCCGGGTCCTCACTGGCGCATCGCGCCTGCGACCACGCGGAGATCCAGGACAAATGCGTCGAGCTCGGCGTGGCGAGTGGCGCTGTCGCGCGCGCGGAGGATCGACGATGGGTGGACCGGGGCCATGACCAGGGGGGCGAGCGAGGAGTCCGCCAGCTCGCCTCGGTGCTCGGTGACCTTGAGGTCGCGGCCAAGGAGCGACCGCAGCAGCTTCATGCAGGCGCGAAAGGGATGGGCGCCTCGGGATCAAAGCGGCCGCAGGGACGTCAGCACCCACGGCCACCATGTACCCCTGGCGGAGGGTGCCAATCAGGGAGGCAGGTTTGGGCCGGCACGGTGCCGGGAATCCCTGGACCCGAGGAAGGGAAATCGGAGGGAGGCTACAGGAGGGGCTGACGTTAGGGCGCTCGGGTCCCGGACCTGCCACGGTTCGCTGGGCTGCGAGGATCGGAACTCGCGGTCGTTTTTGGTGTGCACGGAGGGACTCGTGACCTCCGGACAGGACTCCTCCCAATCTGTGCGGCGGTATCCGGTCTTGCCCGACACGGTGGCCCAGGCTCGCAGGGAGATCGAACAGCTCGTTCCTCGCCTCCGGCCGGCGTGTCGGGAGACGCTGCGACTTCTTGTCAGCGAGGTCGTCACCAATGCCATCAGGCACGGTCCCAAAGGATTCGACGCAGCGACCACCATGCGGGTCGAGGTCGTGGGGGATCGCGTCCGGATCGAGATCGAGGACACGGGAAGGGGCTTCTCCCCACCCGGCCCTCCGAAGCCGGACGGAAGCGGCGGGTGGGGCCTGTTCCTGGTCGATGAGCTCTCCGATCGGTGGGGGATCCGCGATGGAGCCCCCACCCGAGTGTGGTTCGAGGTCGATGCCTGCCTGATCCCCGAGCGGGCGCGCTCACCGGGCGCGTGGCCGGAGATCCACGACACGTCCGTCCTCGAAGGCGTACGGGCCGCGGTCGTGGCCACCGATGCGGATGGGATCATCACGCGGTGGAACCCACAGGCCGAGGCCCTGTTCGGCTGGAGCGCGGACGAGGCGGTCGGCCGTGATCTTGCCGCTCTCCTCTTCTCCGACGAAGCCGATGCGGGATCGGCGCCCTTCGCCGAACGGCTTCGCACCGGCGGATCCTGGGAAGGCGATTGGGAGGCCCGGCGGCACGACGGGACGATCGCGCTGGTCCATGTAGCAGCGTCACCTCTCAACGACGATCACGGCGCGCCACTCGGCGTCGTGGCGGCGTGGTTCGACATCGGCGACCGCAAGCGGGTGGAGCGGGAGTTGGAAAAGCGTGTCGCCGAGCTGCGGGAGTCCGAGCGCAACCTCCGGCTGATCACCGAGAACTCTCCGATCGCCATCCTGGCCTACGACCTCGACGAGAAGCTGCTCTATGTGAACCAGGCCGTGGATGAGCTCACCGGCTTCTCTCCTGAGGAGATCCGGGAACGCACCTACCTCGATTTGGTCCATCCGGAAGACCGCAACCATGTCGAGGAGCGATGGCGGTGGTTGCTGGCCGGCGGCCACATCAATGACGAGGAGGTCCGCCTGATCACGAAGGGAGGGGCCGTCAAGTGGTCGCTCTCCTCCTGGGGACCACTCCTGGACGAGGACGGGCGGCGCATCGGCATCCAGGGGCGGGAAAGCGACGTGACCCAGCGGAAGCGGACGGAGCTCGCGCTGCAAGAGAGCGAGCAGCGACTTCGGATCGCGCTGTCGGCGGGGGTCATGGGGACTTGGGATTGGGACATCCGCAAGGGCCGCGTGGGCTGGTCGCCGGACCTGGAGAAGATTCACGGCCTGGAGCCGGGTACGTTCGGGGGGACGTTCGAGGACTCGACCCGGGACATCCATCCCGAGGATCGCGAGCGCGTGCTCGAGTCCATCCAGAAGGCCGTGACCGAAGGTGCGGATCATGTCTTGGACTATCGGATCGTTCGTCCGGACGGCGTCGTTCGGTGGGTCAGCGCGAGGGGGCAGGCATTCCACGACGAGGCGGGGCGGGCGGTGCGGATGGCCGGGGTCTCTTCCGATATCACAGAGCGGAAAGAGACGGAACGGCGGCTCGCCGTCCAGTCCGCCGTGTCTCGTGTACTGGCCGAGGCGTCGGGCGTGGAGGAGGCCACCCCCAAGCTGATCGAGGCGGTCGCCGAGGCCCTCGCGTGGGAGCTCGGCAACCTGTGGCAGGTCGACGAAGTGGCGGGGGTTCTCAGGTATGCGGGAGGGTGGTGCTCGCCGGCCAGCAGGGCCAAGGCGTTCCTGACCAAGTGCCGCGAGTTCCTGTTTCCGGCGGGGGTCGGTCTCCCCGGACGGGTGTGGCAGTCGGGCACCTCCGCATGGATCCCCGACGTGGCCCTCGACGAGAACTTTCCTCGAGAGTTGTTCGCCGCGCAGGCCGGCCTCCATGCGGCGTTCGCCTTTCCAATCACGCTCGGAGACCAGGTCCTCGGCGTAGTGGAGTTCTTCAGCGCCCGGATCCGGGAGCCGGACCAGGCCCTGTTGGAGACGGTCGCCGCCATCGGCCGCCAGATCGGCCAGTTCCTAGAGCGTGAGCTGGCGGAGGGAGCCGTGACGGAGAGCGAGGCGCGGAAGTCGGCAATCCTAGAGTCGGCGCTCGAGGCCATCATCACGATGCGGGAGGACGGGACGATCGTCGAGATGAACCCGGCCGCCGTCCAGATGTTCGGGATCGACCGTGACGAGGCGGTAGGCCGGGAGCTCGCGGAACTGATCATCCCTGAGGACCTGAGGGCCAGACATCGCGAGGCCTTGGAGCGCTTCCGGCGGACGGGCCACGGGCGCATGCACGGCAAGCGGTTGGAGCTCTCCGGCCTTCGTGCCGACGGGACGGAGTTCCCCATCGAGCTCACGGTCACGCGCGTCGACCTTCCTGGCCCCGCGCTGTTCACCGGATATGTGAGGGACATCACGGATCGACGGCGAACCGAGGAGCTCCGCTCTCGTCTTCTGGAAAGCGAGAGGAGCGCTAGGGCCGAGGCCGAGGCCGCCAGGGAGCGCGCGGCCTACCTAGCCGAAGCGAGCGTGATCCTGGCCTCGTCCCTCGATGTGCGACGGACCCTGACGCAGGTCGCCCGGCTCACGGTCCCGCGCCTGGCCGACTGGTGCAGCGTGGAGATCGTCGAGCCCGACGGCAGCATCCAGTCCGTGGCAGTGGCCCACGCGGACCCGAAAAAAGTGGCGCGGGCCCGAGAGTACCGGCGGCGCTATCCACCAGACCAGTCCGCAGACTCCGGCGTCGGGTCGGTCATCCGGACCGGCCGCTCCGAGCTCCTGGAGCACATCCCCGACGAGGTGCTCCAAGAGCGGATGGACCCCGAGCAGCTCGAGTTCGCGCGATCGCTCGACGTGCGCTCGGCCATGGTCGTCCCGCTCATGGCCGAGGGTCGTTCGCTCGGTGCGATCTCCTTCGCCTCGTCGGAATCCAAGAAGCGCTTCGGGCAAGCCGACCTGGAGTTGGCCGAGGATCTGGCCCACCGGGCGGCGGTGGCCATCGTGAACGTGCGACTCTACGAGGAACGGAGCCACGTGGCCCGAACGCTCCAGCGCAGCCTCCTGCCTCAGCGGCTTCCTGACATCCCCGGCGTGGAGATCGCCGCGTTCTACCAGCCCGCCGGCCTCACCAGGACCGAGGTGGGGGGCGACTTCTACGACGCCTTCGAGGTTGGCGAGGGAGCGTGGGGCATCGTGATCGGCGACGTCTGCGGCAAGGGAGTGGAGGCGGCGGCCATGACTGGGATCGCCCGGCACGCGATCCGAGCGGCGGCCGTGCACCAGGTCCGCCCGAGCAGCGTGCTGGCAGACCTGAACGAGGTCCTGCGGCGTGAGGAAGGGGAGGGATTCTGCACGGTCGCCATGGGGCGGCTCGAGTCGCACGACGGCGGCGCCACCCTCACCATCTCGAGCGGCGGCCACCCCCTCCCGGTCGTACTTCGCCGCGATGGCTCGGTCGAGACGGTCGGTTCTCCCGGCACCCTCGTGGGCATCTTCGAGGACGTGGAGTTGCATGATAGGACGGTCGGGCTGCAACGGGGGGACACGGTCCTCTTCTATACCGACGGCTTGATCGACGCGCGCCGAAGCGAGCCGATCGACGATGCGGCGCTCGATGCGCTGATCGCCACGTGCCGGGACCTGGACGCCATGGGAACAATCGACTGTTTCCGCTACGCGGTGGCCGACCCCGAGGGCGAGTCTCCCGACGACATCGCCATCCTGGCGCTTCGGATCGTTCCCTAGCCTGACGACATCCCTTCGGGAGGGGAGACGGTGTCCTCCGAAGCACGGCGCTCCACCTGCAGGGACCGGTCGGCCCGGGCCAGGGAGGCGCCCGTCACCTCGTGGCCGCATGTGTACACGTCGACCTCACTGGAATCGGCGAGCTGCGTGGGGGGTCTCTCGAGCTCACCCGTCCCCCCGTCGAAAGCGACGTCCTTCAGCTCTCCTCGCCCGCAGATAGGGCACCGGCCCGTCCGGGCCTTCCGTCCGGGGTCGTCGCCTGGTGGCATGTTTTCGTTATTCCCTTCCCGGGTAGCCGTCAAACCGCCATGCAACCGCCGTCTCGGATCCGCCGTGTCCACAGCGCCGCTCCCGGCTTCACCAGACGCCGTCGGGGCCGGGGCTTCTCCTACCTGGACGAGCAGGGGCAACCGATCCGTGATCCCCAGGTCGTCGAACGGATCCGCACCCTTACCATCCCTCCCGCCTGGACCAACGTGTGGATCTCGCCGGATCCGCTTGGTCACCTCCAGGCGTCGGGGACCGACGCCGCGGGCCGGAGGCAGTACGTGTACCACGAGCGGTGGCGCCGGTGGCGGGACCGGCAGAAGTTCCACAAGATGCACGACTTCGCGAGGTCGCTTCCGGAGGTCCGCCGCCGGGTGGAGCAGGATCTGGGGGACGAGGGGCTCTCCAGGGAGCGCGTGCTTGCGTGCGCGGTGCGGCTGCTCGATCTGGGGTTCTTCCGCATCGGTTCGGAGAGCTATGCGGCCCGAAACGGCTCGTTCGGCCTAGCCACGATGCGCAAGGAGCACGTCAAGGTGGCAGGTGACGAGGTCCTATTCGACTACACGGCCAAGGGGGGAAAGCGACGGGTCCAGGTGATCGCCGACCCGGACGTGAAGGACGTGCTCCGCCGGTTGAAAGGCAGGCGGAACGGTGGATCGGAGCTCCTCGCCTACTCGACGAGCGAGGGGTGGAAAGATGTCCGGTCCTTGGAGATCAACGACTACATCAAGGGCGCGGCCCGAGGGCCGTTCTCCGCCAAGGACTTCAGGACCTGGCACGGCACCGTGCTCGCCGCCGTGGCCCTGGCCACGGTCGATGACGGCGGTTCCTCGCTCACCGCCCGCAAGCGCGGCGTCGCCCGGGCCATCCGCGAGGTGGCGGAGTACCTGGGGAACACGCCAGCCGTGGCTCGCGCGTCGTACGTGGATCCTCGGGTACTCGACCGATTCCTGGAAGGGGAGACCATCCGGCCGGCCCTCAGGGGCGTCTCGCCGGAGGAGCTTTCCGACCCGTCCATGCAGCTCAAGGTGGAGCGAGCCGTTCTGGATCTCATCGAGAGCGCGCCACATTCCGGCGAGCGACAAGCGGCGTGAGCCATCCCGGATCGCTGCCTCGCTGCAGTGTCGGTCCGACCCATGTTTGGGCGCATCGTGCACCGGGAATGGAAGGCACGACCAAGGAGGTACGGATGACGTACTCGGAAGACCACCACACACACTCGCCCGAGGTGCGGGAGCCGGAAGGTTCCGGGCTGGTGGGGTACGCCGCAATCAAGTATGCGGCGATCGTGATCATCGTGCTCGCGATCCTGGCCTTCCTGGCATGGGACATCATCCCCAGTCTCGGCTGAGCAGGAGGTACACATGTTCGGAGTCCTTGCACTAACGGGTGGGGCCGCGACCTTGCTCTGGATCCTGGCGGTGATCCTCGTGATCGCCGGCATCGTCACGCTCCTTCGAGGTGGCGTCCTGGCCGGCGTGGTCCTCATCATCGTCGGCCTGCTCGTTGGCCCCGGAGGCGTGAGCATCTTCAAGTAGCGCACGCGCTTTCCCTCTCGCCCTCCATCGATCCGGGGGCCGTCTTACGGCTCCCGGATCGTTTCTCGTAAGCGAACGAGTGTCTGCGAGAGCAGACGCGAGACGTGCATCTGCGAGATCTGAAGCTGCTCCGCGATCTCGCTCTGGGTGAGGCCGTTGAAGAACCGGAGGTAAAGGATCCTTCGTTCTCGGTTGGGCAGCTGCTTGAGCTTGGGTGCGATGCTTGCCCATGCTTCCAGCAGCTCGAGCGACTCGTCGTCCTGCGTGAGGAGCTCGGCGTGGGAGGGGCCCTCGTCGCCGACCGGCGCCTCGAGCGACGTCGCCGAGTATGCCTGCATGGCCTCGATGGCCTCCAGGATCTCTTCCTCTTGAAGGTCCAGGCGCGCAGCGATCTCCTTGACCGTGGGCGAACGTCCCAGCTCCTGCCACATCTCGCCCATGGCACGGCTGACACGAAGCCCGGTTTCCTGCAGGCGTCGGGGGACCCGAACGGCCCACCCCTTGTCCCGGAAATGCCGCTTGAGCTCCCCGATGATCGTGACCGCCGCGTACGTGGGGAACTGAACCTCACGCCCGGGATCGAAGCGATCGATCGCGTTCAACAAGCCGATCATGGCCACCTGGACGAGGTCCTCGACCTGCTCGCCTCGGCCGGAGAACTTCCTCGCCAGGTACTCGGCAAGCGGCTGATAGATCCGAACGAGCTCCTCGCGCGCCCCCGGATCGGGCAGTTGGCCGAAGAGCTCGGCGATGCGTTCCTCGGATCGCCCCTCGTCGCCGGACGATGCCACGCTCACGCGTCGCTCCTCGCGGAGGATCGCTTCACCACGCGGATCGCTGGGGCGCCATCGGGTAGCTCGAACGAGAGCTCGTCGCTCAGCGCGGAGAGCACGTTCCAGGCGAGTGAGTCGTGGAAGGCCGGCGGCGGCCAGTCGGCCGGCGCGGAACCGTCCACCGACACGACCGCCTCCACGCCACCGTCGATCGCGCGCAGCCGAAGCGTGAGCGTGGTGGGGCTCGACCCCAACATGAGCAGCTGCGAGCTGGCCTCGTCGATGGCCATCCGAAGGTCGTCGATGTCGTCTACGGGAAGGTCGGTGCGGGCCGCGACGCTCGCCGCGACGGACCGCAGGACGTGCACGAAGGCCGCCTGCGAAGGCACCGTCACGACGACGTCGGAGTCGACCGGGATGTTCATGATCGCCAATGGTAGGCCCTCCACTCACGGGGCGGAGCGGTACTCGCCCGTGCACTGGGACCAGACGAGGCGGCTGGGGCGCCGCCCTGACCCTCACGGGCTATCCTGAGATGTCCTGAACCGAGCGAGCGATGCGCCGTGTCTCCCCCTGGAGGGCGACCGAGAGGTTTGGTCACCCGGCCGTGATGGTGGTTGAGCGGCGCTGGGACGGAGGGCCCGCCTGGCACGGACCTGGTGGAGGTTCCTCTCGACGGTGACGTAGACATCGCGTCGGCCGATGAGATCGAGGCCCGTATCCGTAGTGCCGAGGCGCAAGAGCCCTCGGTCATCCTGATCGACCTGCGCCAGGTGTCGTTCCTGGACTCGAGCGGCCTGCGCCTGATCCTGGGTGCCGCCGTCAGGGCCGAGGCGGCCGGCCGCCGCCTCGTCCTCGTACGAGGACCCGAGCGGGTCCAGCGGGTGTTCGAGCTCACGAACCTCCAATCGAGGCTGGAGTTCGTGGATCACCCGTCCCTGCTGGCCCACCCTTCGCCGGAGCGCTGACCGGTCCCAAGCCGCCGGATCGGAAACGGGCGGGCCAGGGCAGTTTGGGCACTCCCGGCCGTGGGTACCGGCTACTCGTCCTTGACCCGTTGGAGCAACGCGAGGCCGAACCACAGCCAGACGTACACGGCCGTCACCAGCCCCGCGAACAGGCTCGCGAAGGCCGAATGGTAGAGGAGATCCGCGATCAGGAACACCGCACCGCCTACCGAGACGATGGTGAACGCGATCCCTGTCACAGCGGCCCGGTTGCCCACCCGCAACAGGCGCTCCCTGTCCGCCTCCCGGAAACGAAGGCGGTGGAAGGCCGTGGGTGTCATGAGGAACGCCGTGCCGATCGCCGTTGACAGCAGCGTGCCGAAGTACAGGACGCGCTGTGCGCCTGTGAGGTCGCCGAACCGCTGGGTGAGCGGCATGGTGAGAAGGAACGCGAAGAGCACCTGCACGCCGGGGAGCGCGACGCGGAGCTCGTTGAGCAACTCCATCAGCTCGCGGTCGCGACGCTGCTTCGGATCCTCTCGTTCCTGGGTGCCGTCGGATCTTTGTGCCACAGGGACCCCCGCCTTCGTCGACTCGTTCGACATGTGTACCGCGTCGACGGGAGGGCCAAACTCGAGCCCTGGCGGTGACGGACCTCCCCTATACTGGCGCCCTCCGAACGTCCTGCCGGCGAACGACGGAGACGGCTGGAGGTGATGGCCATGGATCTGGTGCTCGGATCTCGCAACGAGAACGGCTGGGCCGTGCTCGAGGTCCAAGGCGAGGTGGACCTGTACACGTCCTCGCAGCTTCGGGACGCCATCCTGCGGCTCACCGAAGAGGCCGAGAACCGGATCGTTGTCGACCTCAACAACGTGAGCTTCATGGATTCGAGCGGGCTCGGCGTCCTCGTCGCTGGGCTGAAGCGGGCCAGGGAGCGAGGCGGTGAGCTGGCGCTCGTCTTCGGCGAGGGGTCCGTCCAGAAGGTCATCGGCATCACCGGGTTGGACAAGATCTTCTCCACCCACCGCTCAGTCGGCGAGGCGACCGGAGGAGCCTGAGCACCCGATGGCCCAACGCGCGACCGATCGGATCGACGCCGTCGGCTCGACGGTGTCGCTCGCCGTACCCGCCGACCCGGCCTCGGTGGGCACCGTGCGGTACTTCGCCGCAACCATCGCTCGTCACGCGGGCCTGCCGGAGGAGCTGATCAACGATCTCCGGCTCGCGGTATCGGAGGCCTGTGCGGAGGTCATCGACGCCGGGGTGACCGGATCGATCCGGGTGGCCCTGTCGCTCGAGCCCGAAGAGATCGACGTGGAGGTGACCAGCGACGGCTCCATCCGGCAGGAGGGCGAAGGTCATGGACGGGAGGGGCTGGTCCCGATCAACCGACTGCAACTCATCAGGGCACTGTTCCCAGACGCCGAGACGGATCAGGGCCGTGGGATGAGGGTCGTCCGTTTCACGGTCCCTCACGCCAGCTCGAGCGTGGCCTGACCCCCGCGGGAAGGGTCGGCTGCCCGACTGCTTAGGGTGCTGGGCGAAAGGGCGGGCAACCGTTGAATGACGTCAGGGCTTGACCTTGGCCACGAGGATGGCCAGGTCGTCGGGCAGCCCTTGGGTCCGATCCAGGAGGACTTCCCGCTCCAGGCCCGCGGCGATCTCCTCGGCGGATCGGCCCACGTTCCTCGCCAATACGTCGGCCAGCCATTTCTGGCCGAATTCCCTGCCCGTCCGCTCGGCGTCGGTGAGACCATCTGTGAACAGGACGAGAGCGTCGCCCGGCCTCAGATCCACCGTGGCATCCGTCACCTCGATGTCTGTGAACACGCCGAGCAGCGTCCCGGGCGTTCCGGCGAACTCGACGGTACCGTCGGCGCGGAGGATGGCAGGAAGCGGGTGGCCCCCCGCGCACACGGTGAGGCGCGCGCCGCCGGGCTGTGGCCGGAGTCGGACGTAGCACACCGTGCAGAACCACTGGTCCTGAGATTGCTGCTGGAGCGCAGCGTTCAACATCGTGAGCACCGCGCTGGGCCTGTGTTCGCGAAGCGCGGCCGCACGGATCGTATGGCGGGCCGCGCCCATCAGCGCCGCTGCTTTGGGTCCCTTGCCGCACACGTCCCCAACCATCAACGCCCAAGCGCCGTCCTTGGTGTCGAAGGCGTCGTAAAAGTCACCGCCCACGTCGATCCCCTCGCCGGCCGCCTGATACCTGGCCGCGAGCTCGACGCCCGGGACCTCGGGGAACGGTCGGGGAAGCAGACCTTCCTGGAGCGTCCTCGCGATGTCATCGCGTTCCCGATAAAGCCTCGCGTTGTCGAGCGCCAGCGCGGCCCGGGTCGCGAGGTCCTCGGCCAGGACCAGGTCGCTCTGGCCGTGGGACCTCCCGGACTCGGCGTAGACGAACGAGATGGTGCCGAGCGTGCGCCCGCGCGCGCGAAGGGGCAGGAGCATGAGCGAGCTCAGTTGGAGCTCTCGGATGACCTGGATCTGCCCCTGGTCCAGCCTCGACTCCAGCAGCTCGGGGTCGATCGACGGGTGCAGTTCCGACGCTCCGATCTGGATCACGCGGGGAAGGCCACTGGGCTCCGACACGTCGATGGGGAACTTGCGGCGAACCTCTCTGGCCCATTCCACTTTCGACGGGTCGACGTGGGCGATCGCCAGGAGCTTGAGAGAGCCGCCAGGCTCCAGGATGTCCACGGCACACCAATCGGCCAGCTCCGGCAGGGCCATCTGAGCGATCCGTGACAGAGTGGCCTGGTAGTCAAGCGAGGAGACGAGCTCCTTGGTTGCCTCCGCCAGGAACCGTTGCCCCTCCTCGCGTTTGCGGTCCTCGGTCACGTCACGGAAGTACGCGATCCTTCCGTAGGTCGCGCCGGTCTCGTCCTCGAGCGTTCTCGTGTATCGCTCGATGACCCGTCCGTCTTTCAAGGCGATCTCGTCCCTCGCTTCCATGTCCACGCGGTCCGTGAGGTAGCGTGACCGCTCGACGAAGCCGTCGGGGTCTGCCACCTGCTCCTTCATGACCTCCATGGCCGCCTCGTTCAGCTTGGTGTCCAGGACCTCCTGGGGGATCTGCCAGAGCTCTGCGAACCGGCGGTTGGCGGAAACGATCTCCCCTTCGGGGGAAATGACGACGATCCCGACGTCCGATGATTCGGACTGTGCCTCGAGCAGGGCATTCTGGAACCTGAGTTGTTGCTCCGCGCGCTTCTGATCCGTGATGTGGTGGAACACGTTCACCACGTAATGGACGGTTCCGTCCTCGTCGCGCATGGGAGCCGCACGTACCAAGGTCCAGTTTTCCTCTCCGGTTTCCCGCATGAGCACGCGGATCAGGGCCTCCGCGTGTTCCTCGCCCAGCAGGATCCGGCGACCCGGGAGCTCCTCCGGCGAGAAGGGCCGGCCGTCCTCGTGCAGGAGGTCGAACTGGCTCAGGACCTCCTCGATGGGGGCGGCCATGAAGGACTCCGCGTCCGGGTAGCCGGACATCCGTGCGGCGGAGTCGTTCGCATAGACCATCTGGCCCGTCGCATCCTGGATCGTGATGCCGTCGGCCCCGGCCCGGGTGATGATGGCGAGCTGCTGCCGAGCCAGATGCAACTCCCTCTCGGCCAGCCGTTGCTCGGTGATGTCGCGGGCGATGGTTGCCGCGCCGACGAGGCGGCCGGTGTCGTCACGAACGGGGGAGATCGACAACGAAACGTCGATCGTCCTGCCTTCTTTGGTCACGCGCTTCGTGGCGAAGTGCTCGACGCGCTCGCCCCGGGCGATCTGTTCCAGGATGGCCGTGATCTCGTCCTTGCGGTCCGGTGGGGCAAGCGTCGAAACCGGGCGACCGATGATCTCCTCGGGTCGGTACCCGTAGATGCTCGCCGCGCCCGCGTTCCAGGACTCGATCACGCCATCCAGGCTCTTTCGGAAGATCGCGTCCTGCGAGGATTCGACGATCGCGGCGAGGCTCCCAAGGAATTCGTGCCTTGCATCCTCGCTCGACTCGGTCTCGGGCATCGGCCGCTCGTTCCCCTCGGCGATCGTGCACGTCCCAGGGAGGATACGACTGGGCACGGTTGGATTGCCCGTGCCGTTGAAGCGGGTGTGGCCGATGTTCGCATTACGTCTTCTTTGGGTATCGAAGTAAGAACCGTTTGAAGGAGGAGAATCCGATGGGTAAGGGAACCGAGGACCGGGCTGAGGGCACATGGGACAAGGCCAAGGGCAAGGTGAAGGAAACGGCCGGAGAGGCCACCGGCGACCGGGACATGGAGCGTGAGGGCCGGATGGACCAGGCCAAGGGCGCCGGGAAGCGGGCGGTTGGCAGCGTGAAAGACGCTGCCGGCAAGGTCAAGGAGGACGTGAAGGACGCCGCGGACAAGCTCGGAGAGGGAGTCGGTCGGGACGATCGATAGCGCGAGAGTTTCCGAGGGAGGGGCGGCGCAGTCGCGCCGCCCCTCCCTCATTCGTTGCGTTCAGCCCGGTTCCGTGGTGGACGAAGAGGTTGGGAGGGTCAGGGGGTCCTGGAAGCTGCCCCGGCGGGGCCCACGGTCACGGTCGGCGACGGGCTCGACGTGGGGCTGGGGGATGGGCTCGGGGTCAGGGTCCCGAACTCCTGCTCCACGAGGTGGCGGGTGACGGTGAGGGCGCCGGTCTTCGGCGACTGCTCGATGAGGTCGTAGGCCACCAAACGCGGCGGAGTCCCCGGCTCGAAGTACAGGACCTCGGCGGAAAGGGGAATGCCCTCGTCGGGGAGGAACGTGCCGAAGTTCGAGCCGCCGGTCGTGCCCACCCGGAGGTAGAGGGTGCCGTCCTGGGCCCGGGAGCCGTTCACGTGGAAGTGACCAGAGATCACCAGTGGCACGTGTCCCGCCACGCTCTGCGCCATGCGGTCATCGTGGACCGCCACGATGTCGACGGGCTGGGGCGATCGCTCGACGTCCGACAGCACGAGTGGGTCGACGGCGAGGACGCGCGTCTCGAACACGCTATCGGAGAGGCGCTCGATCGTAGGGGGCTTGATTGGGTCGCCCATGCCGTAGAGACGAAGGCCGTCGAGCTCGGTCGTCGTCCCGTCCAGCACGATCGCGTTCGGGAGCTTCTTCAACGCCTCCTGGAACGCCCGGCTGTCGTGGTTGCCGCGGACCCAGACGTACGGCCTGCCCATCGAGGCGATGTCATTCAGGACAACGTTCTCGGGCGGCGTGCCGAACGACGTGGTGTCACCTGTATCGACGATGAAGTCCACGTCGAAGCCGCTGGCGATCTGCTTGGTGAACTCCAGCCCGAGCGGGGACAGATGGATGTCGGAGATGTGGAGCACCCGGATCTCGCCGGCCTCGCCCACCGGGCTCGTCTGAATGGAGGTGTAGACCTTGATCGCGCCGTCGACGACCCGCTCGAGCTGGGCCCGGAACTCGTCGAACTTCGTCGCCGCGGAGCGGACCGGCGGGATGATGTCGGCCGCGAGCGCGAGCGAGCCAGAGAACGTGGGCGTAGCGAATGCGGCGCTTCGAAACGTTGCCAGCGCGAGGATCTCGGACGCTCCCACCAGCATCATGGCGACCAGGACGGTGGCGACGATCGGGACCCACCGCGTGCGAAAGGCCAGCGCGCCGAGGATCAGGGCTCCGAGCCCGGCCACCGCGATGGTCCGGAAAGCGTGCATGGGGAGTGCATGCACGGAGTCGGCCTGGACCCGGGCGACGAGACCGTCGATCCCGCCGGCCGAAAGGTCCCGCGTGAGCTCGCTGATCCGCACGTCGAGCAGGGTGGCGCTCAGCCGCAGCGGAGCCGAGTGGGTGTTGGCGGTCAGGTGCCCGAGCGGGGGAAGCACGATATCCGTGACGCCCCTCCCGAACTGCGTGTCCAGCCTGACCACGAATGGGCCCATGTCGACCCTCGAGGCCCCCCACACGGCCATGCCGAGCCACGCACCGGCCAACCCCACCACCAGTGGGACGGCAGGACGGAGGCGCCGTCGCACGTCGGCGGCGCGCTCCGACTGGAGGATCCGTCGCAGCGTTCGGATCGGTCGCATCCTGGGGGCATCGGCGATGCCCGCATCCGACTGTACCTGCGGGGCTTGTTACAGTCGGTCGCCGTGCAGGCCTCCACGACCCGCAACGCCGCCATCGCCGGCTCGATCGCGTCCGTCGTGTTGGTCGCGATCGTCGCGTCGGTTCCCCGCTCACCCTTCCAGCCGGTCTTGCCCGGCTCGGCCGGGCCCTCAGGCCCGTTCCGGTGGCTGGCCGAGCTGACGGCCCTCGACTCGGTTCACGGGAGCGCGCTGGTGGTTGTCTCCGTGCTCACCGTGACCCTGGCCGCGGCGGCGTTCCTCGCCGTCCTCCGTGAGGCCTGGCAGGGGACGGTCTCGCCGCGCACCGTGATCGGGCTCGCAGTGGCATACCACGTCGCCGTGCTCTTCCTGCCATTGCTGTTCTCCCGCGACGTGTACTCGTACGCGTTTTACGGGAGGATCGCGGCCGTCTACCACGCGAACCCATACGTCGCCACGCCATCGGACTTCCCGTCCGACCCGCTCGCGCAATACGTGGGGCCCCGGTGGGTCGGAACGCCGGCCGTGTACGGCCCACTGTTCACGTTGTTGTCGTCGGGGGTGGCGCGGTTGTTCGGAAGCGTTGCGGCGACGATCGCGGCGTTCCGATTCATCGCGATCGCCGCCAGCCTGGCGACGATCGCGGTCCTCGCCCCGCTGGTTCGCAGGGTCCGGCCCGATCGGGAAGCCTTCGCCGTGGCCATGATCGGGCTGAACCCGGTGGTGCTGTTCCAGTCTGTGGCGAGCGGTCACAACGACCTGCTCATCGCGCTTTCGATCGCCGGGGCCCTGGCCCTGATGTTCGCGGGGAAGGACCTCTCGGCCACCGCGGCCCTTTCCCTGGGGGCGATGGTGAAGGCGACGGCGGCGGTGCCGCTGCTGCTGCTCGTGGTCGCCGTCGTCGCCCGGACCGAATCCGGCAGGCGGGCTCGCGCGCTTGCCGCCCACCTGGGGGTGGCGGCGGCGATCGCGCTCCTGTTCGCCCTCCCGTTCCTGCAGACGAGCGACCCCACCCTGGGGATGGTGGAGCTCGCCCGACATCAGGGCTGGCTCGCCCCCTCGCGATTCTTCGGCCGCGTGCTGGACGCGATGACCGGCGAAGCGTTGGGCATCGTGGCCAGGGTGGCCTTCGCCGTCGCGTTCGTCCTGGCGCTTTTCCTGATCACACGCGCCCTGGTCCGACGGGCTCGTTCCCTCCCGGCGGAGGCGCAAGGCGCCTCGTGGGGGTGGAGCCTCCTGTTCCTGATGCTGTTGGGACCGGTGTTGCTGCCGTGGTACCTGGCCTGGACGCTGCCGCTCGCGTGGCTCCTTCCGAAAGTGCCGCGCATGACCGTCGTAGGGGTCGGAACGCTCCTCACCGTGTCCCAGTGGGCCACCGAGCCGACGCGGTACCCACGGGCCTACGACGCGAACGTGCTCTTCGGGCATTACGTCCTCACGCCCGTGGCCGTGGCGGTCCTAGCGTGGCTCGTCGTGGACTTCGTTCGACGGCTTCGGGCCGGCACGCCGCTCGAGGAGGAAGCGGACGAGGTAGCCGCCCCCGCCCGATGACGCTGAGACCACGGTCGGGCCGACCGACCCGGTGAGCGGCATCCCCAGGCGCTCTAGCGCGATGCCGGCGAGGACCAGGGCGGCCAGTCCGCACAGCGGTGCGAGCGCCAGGCGAGCTACGGCGTCCCTGGCGAACACCCCTGCCCATCCGGAGCCGGCCACGAACAGGAGGGAGAGCACGGCGAACGCGGCGAGCAGGATCTCCTCGGGCGATGACGGTTCCAGGGGATCGACGGGACGGGACGTCGCCGGCTGGAGCCCGGTCCCCGTTGAGCCCGTCTCGATGAACACGCCGTCGGCCACCCGGGTCATGGAGGGTGGTGGGCGGTCCACCCGGTCAAACGAGGTGAGCAGGAACGAGAGGGGCGGCGTGCCTGCCGCGCGGGTAGCCTCCCCGGCGTCCTTTGACGTGATACGGGCCAGGGCGATTCGCTCCCTCGTGGCCGGCCGGCCGGTCCTTGGGTATGGGACAACCACGGATGCGTCGCGGATGCGATCGGGGGGAAGCGCCGCCCGGATGACGTTCGCAGCCTGCGTGGCCAGGAACGTCGCGGTGGCGTCACGGTCGTTCACGACGAAGAGCAATGGGGTTCCCGGTGGCGCCGCCGATGCGTACCGGCCGGCCTCGGTCACCGCGTCGACCTCTGCAGTCGAAAGGAACGGTTCCTGGCGAGCCCAGGCGATGAACGCCCCCGCCGTCATGGCGACGACCAGTCCTCCCCCCGCGGCTACGGCGACCACTCGCCGGGTGGCCAGGGCACGCCACAGCCGGACCACGCCGTATGCCGCCAGGATGGGAACGACGTAGCCGAAGGTGATGAACCGGTCCGCGGGGAACAGCCCGGTGGCCAGTCCGATAACGATGCCACCGAGGCTCACCACTCCCCAGGCGATCAAGAAGCGCCGGACGAAGCCGCGAGTCTCCCGAAGTCCGTACACGGCGAGGGGGATCGACGCCCATTGGACGTACCGGGTCCATCGGTGGACCAGCCGATACACGTACGCGCTTCGAAGGACGTCGGTCAGTCCCACCGCGCGGAGCAAGCCGTCGCGCGACGTGATCACCGAGAGCTGACCCGGCCCAGCAAGGAGGGCCAGGGCCCCCGCCGCGACCAGGGCGCAACCCGCGACCGACGCGGCGGCAACCCTCTGGACCTCCGCACGGTCCGTTCGCCACGCCTGCGCCGCGGCCACGACCAGGATGGGGACTCCGAGAAGAAGGAAGAGCGGATGGGCCGATCCAGCCGAGGCGAGGAGGAGCCCCGCGGCCACCGTGCCGCGAGTGGTGGCCATGGCCAGGGCGGTGGCTGCCGCCAGGAACAGCGCCGCGAAGGCCAGGTTGGCCAGGTACCCCGCGGCCAGGTGCACGGCGAAGGTCCCGGCCAGCACGCCGGCCAGCACCCAGGCCGCTCGGTGCTCACGGTCGTCGACATCGATGCGCGCCGTACCCTCGCTCGCTACGACGGGACGCTGATGGACGAGCGCCGCCGCGCCCAGGCCCACGGCCGCTCCCAGCACGCACTCCAACGCCGAGAGAACGGCAGTGAGTGGGAGATGCAACGTGCCCTGTAGGACGAGTGCAATGGCGGGAACTCCCGGACGCGACACGGCCGAAAGCCCATCGTGGCCTGCGAGCCGGGTCCACCACAGGTACACGGGCCCGTCGGGCCCCACCGGGTAGGCGAATCCCCGGACCACGAACAGCGCCACGTACCAGGCGAGCAGTCCGCCGGCGACAGCTCCCAGGGCGACCAGGTCGGTTCGGGTTCCGCGATCCCGGAGAGTGCTGAGCCCGCTCAACCCGAGGCCGAGAACCGCCCCGACGCGTCGACGGTCGCCAACCCGTCGACGCTCCTCAACCCAGTGCAGGTGAAACTGCCGGCGACCTGGTTCGCGTTCGCCATGTCGATCGTGACGGTGCACTCGTCCTTCATGGAGCGGAAGAATGCTGTCGCTTCCCCCGTATCCACGGTGATGATGATCGAGAGCGCGGGCGAGGTCGGCCGGGTCCCGGCGAACGTGGAGCCGACGATGTCGACCTCTTGCGACGCCTTGACCCACCGCAGCGCGAAGCCGCCCTGCGGCGGCGCGTAGGCCGTCGGCGCGGCGAGCGGCGCGGAGAACTCCGCCTCCAGATCGCCCGCCACCTGCACCGACGCAATGCCCTGCGAGACATTGCCGGTGGCCGTGCCGCCCGAGGAAGTGGGCGGTTCGCCGGGCGACAGGGTCTGGCTACTGGTCGTGGACCCCGCGTCGCCGCCCCCGTTGCACGCGGTGGTCGCCCCGGCGAGGAAGACGAGCAGCGCGATGGCCGTCCTGTGCATGGGATCCTCCGCCGATCGGGCTCGGACTGTATCAACTGGCCGCCGATAGAATCCCGGCTCATGCTCGACCGCGAACTCGCCGTCCAGGTCCTTCGAGCGGCGCGGGCTCGGGGCGGCTCCTTCGCCGAGCTGTTCGTCGAGGAGCGATTCTCGCTCACCATCCGGTTGGACGACAGGAAGATCGAGGAGCTGACCTCCGGCCTGGACCGGGGGGCGGGGGTGCGGGTCGGTCACGGGGCCTCGTTCGGCTACGCGTTCTCCAATCGGCTGGACCGCGCTGCGCTGCTCGAGGCGGCGTCGGCCGCGGCTGCCGCCGTGGCCGAAGGGACGGCCGGCCAGGTCCTGGACCTTCGGGCACAGGATCCGCCGGTCGTCCACCGAGCCGAGCGGCCGGCGGAGGCCGTGCCCGCCGCACAGAAGGTGGAGTGGCTGCGCGAGGTCGACCACGTGGCGCGCGCGTTCAGCCCGCACGTCCGTCAGGTCAGCGCGTCCTACGGCGATTCGATCCAGCGGGTCGTGATCGCCACGTCGGACGGGCGCTGGGTGGAGGAATCGCGCCCCCGGGTCCGGCTGGGGGTGCAGGTGGTCGCGGGGCGCGACGGGATCATCCAGACGGGGTTCCACGGCCCGGCCGGCCTCGCCGGGCTCGAGTTCTTCCACGCGCACCCGCCGGTGTCGACGGCCGAGGTCGCGGCGAAGCGCGCGGTGACGATGCTCGACGCCGGGCCCGCGCCGGCTGGCGAGATGCCCGTGGTCCTTGCGCCGGGTATGGGAGGCGTGCTGTTCCACGAGGCCTGCGGGCACCCGCTCGAGGCGGACATCGTGGACAAGGAGGCGTCCGTGTACCGAGGTCGCATCGGTGAGGTGCTGGCGTCGTCGCTCGTCACTGGAGTTGACGACGCGACCGTCCGAAACGCGTGGGGATCGTTCTCCTTCGACGACGAAGGGGTGCCGGCGCAGCGCACCGTCCTGTTCCGGGACGGTGCGCTGCAGGGTCTGATGTACGACCGCCTCCGCGCCGAGAAGGACGGAGTGGCCTCGACCGGGAACGGGCGGCGCCAGTCCTACGCGCATCCTCCCATCCCGCGGATGACGAACTCCTACATCCTGAACGGTCTGTCGAAGGCCGACGACCTGCTGGCATCGACCGAACGCGGCGTCTACGTCACGGCCTTGGGCGGGGGACAAACCAACCCGGCGTCCGGCGACTTCGTGTTCGGAGTCTCCGAGGGGTACCTCATCGAAGGGGGCAAGATCACGTTGCCGATTCGCGGCGCCAACCTCACGGGGAGGGCCATCGAGGTCATGTCGGCGGTCGACGCCGTGGCTGATGACTTCGACACCTGGGAGGGCGTGTGCGGCAAGGACGGCCAGGGCGTGCCGGTGGGGAGCGGATCCCCGACCCTTCGCATCGCTCGGATCACCGTGGGTGGCACTGGTGGCTGACCTCGCCGAGCTGGCCGGGGCCGCCGTGGAGGCCGCCAGGGACCACGAGGCCGTCGAGGCCTACGCGGAAGAGGCCAGGCGGACCGAGGTCACAGCGCACAAGGGCGAGGTCGAGGGGCTGACGTTCGCCGACTCACGGGGGGTGGGGATCCGTCTCATCGCGAACGGGCGGCTGGGCTACGCCTACGCCGCCGATCCATCGACCGACGAGGTACGGGAGGCCCTCGCCCGGGCCCGTGAGAACGCAGAGCTCGCTACCGAGGACGAGTTCAACACGCTTCCCCCGGCCACGGCGGTCGAGCCGATCTCCGCGCTGTTCCGTCAGGACCAGGCGGCACTCGCCACTGAGCGCAAGGTGCGTGTCGCGCTCGATCTCGAGCACCTGGCGGTCTCGGCCGACCCACGGGTGACCAAGGTCGATCAGGCGGGCTACGGGGACGCCGTGTCGCGAGTGGCAATCGCCTCCACCGCGGGCGTCGCCGAGGAGTACGGGCGCACCGACTGCTGGGCCGTCGTCTCGGCGCTCGCGGAGCAGGATGGCGAGACGCAGGCCGGATGGTCGTTCCGAGTGGCTCGAGAGCTAGGCGAGCTGGCCTGGGGATCGGTCGCGCAGGAGGCCGTCGAGCGATCGGCCCGCCTGCTTGGCGCGGTCAAGCCGGCGTCTGGGCGCGTGCCGGTCGTGCTGGACCCGTTCGCCGGGTCGTCGTTCCTGGGCGTTCTGGCCGGAGCCCTATCGGCCGAGTCGGTGCAGAAGCAGCGGTCCCTGTTCGCCGACCTTCTGGGAGAGGACGTGGGCTCACCACTGATGACGCTGGTGGACGACGGGCGGACCCTCGATGGACCGGCCGCATCGCCGTTCGACGACGAAGGGGTGCCCACGGGCCGAACCGAGCTGATCGCCCACGGCACGCTGATGGCGTTCCTCCACAACACCTACACGGCCAGGCGAGGGGGGACCGACTCGACCGGAAACGCCCAGCGGGGCGGCTACCGGACCCCGCCGGGTGTGGGGACGACGAACTTCTTCGTGCAGCCGGGCGCCACTCCCGTCTCCGACATCCTTCGCCGGGCCGAGGGAGGGGTGCTGATCCAGGACGTCTCGGGTGTCCACTCGGGGGCCAATCCGATCAGCGGGGAGTTCTCGGTGGGTGCCACCGGCCTGCGGATCGCGGGTGGGGAGCTCGGCGAACCGCTGCGCGAGATGACCGTCGCGAGCACCGTGCCGGAGATGCTGAAGGGCATCGCAGCGGTCGGCGACGACCTCCGGTTCTTCACCGCGGTGGGTGTCCCCACGATCTTGATCGCGGAGATGACGGTGGCCGGGGTCTAGGTCGCCGACCCGGCGGAGCGGAGGGGGCTCGCTCCGCCGGTGGCGATGACGCTACGAACCTTCGACCTGGCCGTTCCCATGGCCCTGGCTGCCGCTGGTGGCGCCCGCGAGGTCGTGGGGGTTGCCGTGGACCTTGTCCGGCTTCCCTGCCGCCGTGTCCGGCTTGCCCGGCTTGCCGTCGGGCCACTTGCCGGCGAACTTCTGCTGGAGCCACTGCTCGTGCTCGTAATGGCGCACCCAGTTCAGGCCGTGGTGGTAGAGCGCATTCATCAGGCCGTCGTTGGGGTGGGCCGCGCAGTTGGCCATGAGCACGCGGACCGACTGGACCATGTGGTCCGTCTGTCCCGAATCCAGAGCGGTCACCAGCGAGTCGAAGGCCTTTGCGGTTTCCGCGTTCGACAGGTCAGCCTGGCCGAGGACCGCGGTACCGCAGCCGTTGTCGACCGTTTGGAAGTAGTCCTGGACCTTCTTCTGGACCTGTGATTGGTCGAACGTCACGCAGTCCGCGGTTCCACCGACATCGGTGGTGACGGCCGTGTCGGTGACGACTGCCGTCGTGCCACTGCTCGCTTCCGCGCAGTAGGGGCTGTCCTGGGCCCACGGAGGGCCCGAGGACGTTCGAGCCAGTGCCACGCCGGCGCCGGCGACGACCAGCGTCGCCCCCACGACCGTGACGAGGTGGCGGGGTATGCGGAACCTCCGTGATGTGTTCATGCTGCCGAGTATCGACGAGGGGGCTGCCGCCCCAGTACCGCTTTCCGGCCATTTCCGGCCATGTCAGGGGGACTGCGGACGGCCATCAGGCCGGGCGCCCGGGGGAGGCCGGGAGACCTACCTGCTGTGGGCCGCGCTCAGAGGCCGCTCGCCGGCCGCACGCTGGCGGCGATCACTACGAACACGACGATGGCCACGGCGACCCGATACACGAGGAAGACGACGAAGGAATGGCGCCGGAGATACGCGAGCAGGAAGGCGATCACCAGGAACCCGCTCACGGCCGACGCCGCCATCCCCCACACGAAGGGCCACGCCATGCCGGAGGGCAGGCCGGACCCCGCGACCTCGATGCCCTTGAGGACCCCGGCCCCGGCGATGATGGGGAGTGCGAGCAGGAACGAGAACCTCGCCGCTGACTCCCGATCAAGTCCGAGAACCCGCCCCGCGGTGATGGTCACGCCGGAGCGGGATACACCAGGCTGCAGCGCCACCGCCTGGGCCACCCCCAGCACCACCCCGTCCCGCACGGACAGGTCCGCCATACGACGACGGACGGGGGCGGCCCGATCCACCAGGACCAGGATGACCCCGAAGGCGATCAACATCACCGCGATCAGCCAGGGCTGGCCCAGCGTGTCCTCGATCACGCTCTCGAACAGAGCCCCGGCGAGCGCGCCGGGGATGGTCCCAACGACCAGCGCCCAGGCCAGTCGTTCGTCGGCGGACGCGATGGAACGGCGCCGGATGGACCGGAGCCAGGCCGCGACGTATCGGGTCACGTCGTGGCGGAAATACACGAGCGCGCCGATCAACGTCCCGATGTGCAGCGCGACGTCGAAGGTCTTGTTGAGCTCCGGGTTCTGCAAGATGGTCCAGCCGAAGAGCCAAGGGACGATGATCAGGTGCCCGGAGCTCGAGACTGGGGCGAACTCGGTGACACCTTGGGTGATCCCGAGCACGATAGCCTGCAGGACGCTCGTCGCCGTTCCTCTCGCCGGGCAAACGGCGCTGATGCTACCCGGCCTCGCCTT
>WNGF01003575.1_pt1 | contig 26909 bp, 23 predicted proteins | sample 5400641 | NCBI WGS metagenome assembly WNGF01 (sample SAMN13153371, study PRJNA577476) | soil metagenome | isolation source: 80 cm soil or saprolite under grassland replicate 2 | place: USA:California | collected 2016-06-15 | reverse complement strand
TAGGCAAACGCACCAAAGTGGCAAATAAGCCACTCAAGGAATCAACAGCACTAAGAAAATCGCACATCATTGATAAGCAAAACCATTCAATGAAGACCGAACCACTATCAACGCTCAATTTTTCAGCAGCCTGCTAGAGTTGGTTGTTTATCCGGCGATCTACGCCATCTGGAAGTGGCACTTTGAAGTGAAGAAACAACCGGTGGCCGAAGTACCTTTGCAGGCCGTTCCCGCTTGAACAGCAGCAAGGCGCAGGACGGAAGTAGTGGAGAACACGACGATGAAAGCCAATATTCAAGCGAACGCACAAACGGTCCTGGTCTTAACAATGTTGCTCTCGGCGAGCGCGGCGACGGCATTGGCTCAACGGCCAAGTGCGGAAGCACGGCGTCAGGAAGTACAACTCGGCGGCGGTATGAGCGTGATCACGCCCGGTCTGATGGAGATCGGATCAAAAACGAAGTTGTTTCTCCTATTTGCCGACAAAATTCCCGTGACGCTGGACCAACGAAAGAAGCTGGAAGGTTTGTTCCTCGAGATTCAAATGTATGGCGTTCAACGCGAGGCGGATCTCGAAGTAGCCGACGCTGATTTTAAACGTTTGCTCACGCGAGACACCATTGATTTGGGTACCCTCAAAGCGAAGATGAAGGAGATTGAGGGCATTCGCGTCGAGGTGGACATGAAGAAGATCGAGACGCTTTTGCAGGCGATCAATGCTTTGACGCACGAACAGCATACGCAAATTATCCTGCTGGCCCGCGACCTTGAAGAAGCTAGTAAACCGCGTGCACCGATTTACCAATGAGTCCACGTTGAGGAGGTGAGAGAAATGTTTGCCAAAAATAACTCGACAGCGACTCCGCAAGTTGCTGAGGTCGCAAATATGCTGACCAATGACGCGCCGATAGAGCAATTGCGCGCAATCGCTCGCAAACATCAAGTGTGTTACGAGGTTTGGCCAGAACGGTCCGTTGCCGAAGGGCGCAGGATTCAAATCGGTTTTGAGTTGCAACTGTGTGGCACAAATGAACACTTGACAACAAAAGCTCAGCAGCCGGTACCAGGGTGTGCTATCTGCCAGGGCACTTATGAGGACTTGAAACGAATTGCGGATTGGATTCTACCGCGAGAGGAGCGACCATCGCGCTACGAAATAGGCGGGTTCGATCGTTCCCTGCATGTTGCTCCTCATAGTCGGCACTCGAGAAACGAAGTAGTCGTCCCTATCCATATTATGCATCGCACCGAGTTCAATCGAGAGGTTGACGACTGTGAAAATCGCTGCCTGACAGAGATGCGAAGCAGGCTTAATCAGTTGGGGATTTACGAAGGTAGATGGCGCTCAGACGATGAAAAACCGCCGCACGATCTTGAGAGACACGTCACTAACTGACGCACAGAAATGAGAAGTCATGAAATTGATTGAGAAGCTAAAGGAAATGTTCTTCGAGCATGAGCTCGATGTAACCGAGAGACCGCCAAGCCTCTTCGACAGGCTGCGGAATGTGTTTTTCTCTGCCGAGTTTCTAGCGGCCGATCTGGACCGCGTCCCACCAGACTGTAAGTGCGAAGATGCCATTGCACATTTGGACGGGAGCTGTTGTTGCACCATCAGTACGAAAGAATCCAGCAAGACTGGATCTACAAAAGGCTGCGCCGAACAGCTTGAGCGTTTACAAGTCGATATTAAGTGGGTGCACGAAGCCTTGAAGCGTGGAAACGCAAGTCTCGACCCGGGAGGGGAAACTGAAGAGCTGAGGCGTGAATTCACTGAAATTGCGAACGCCGTCGAGGGCCTTCGTTTGATCCTTGAGAAGCTTAAGGCGCACATTGGGGAATTTCAGGAAACCTGCACGAACACAGCGCTGCAGCGATTAAAGCAGACGAGTACGGAACTGCGAGGTTACACAGGGGAGTTTCTGCACACTCTCTACGAAAGCGATCGGACGCTGACAGGAAGTGAGACCAACGAGGTTCAAAAGACAAAGGTGGGTCAAGTAAAAGTCAGGCATAGAAGTCTGGTGGTCTTAGCTGGGTTATTGCTCTTGACTCTAACGCAATCGGTATGGGCGCAGGAGTTCACTTATAAAGTCCAGCAGGATCGCCTGATTGGTCACCGCGATGGTGAGCTGATCATTTCAACTAGAGGTGTCGAGTATCGCGCCAAGAAGGAGAAAGACAGCCGGATGTGGACATACACCGGCATTAAGCTCTTTGAAATCCTGTCTGCTGCACGCGTGCGCATCTGGACCTATCAAAATCGAAAGCTGCTGCTGGGCCAAGAAGAAAGCCTGACTTTCAAGATCATAGACGGGCAAATTGATCAGCAGGTAAGTGACTTTCTCAGGGAGCGCATCGCTCGCCCGCTGGTGACTTCACTGACCAAAGAGGAAAGCGAAGAACCTCTGGCGCAGATACCTGTCAAACATCTGCATCGTTTGAACGGATGCCAGGGAATCTTAAAGGTTTATGCGAATCGCTTGGTATATGAAGCAGAGGATGGACACGACTCGCGGAGTTGGCGATGGACGGATATCAGAGCAGTGAGTCGCCCGGACATTGACCGTTTCGAAGTGTTGACGTTCGAACCTCAGACTGGTGGGCCAAAGCGAAGTTTCAACTTCATTCTCAAAGAACCATTGCCCGATAAGACTTACGACTTGATCTGGAGTCGCGTCTTTCGTCCGACACCTCTGATTAGAGTAGACGAACGAATATCCGGAAGGTAGAAACGGTGCGATTACTTTTCACAAATCTAGCTTGGCTCTTCTCAATGCTCTGCGCCTTCGTATTGTTGCCGTCGAACGTACACGCCCAGTTGTCGCAGTCAAGTAGTCCAAACAAGGTCGAGGGTATAACCGCGACTCAAAATATTGAGTCTTATTTGGACCGCCTGATCGACGGTGCCGTAGTTGCGGGAGACGCGGCAGGCGTCATCAAAGAAGCCGATGGCTTTCGAACCCAGGCTAAGCAGAAGCTAAGGATCGGACGCCGCGACGAAGCGCGTGTGTTGCTCAGGCAAGCCGGCGAAGTGATAGCCGCGGCAGCTCCTGATGGCGACATCAAGCAGGAAGATCCTCTGCTTCGCGAGTATCTGCGAGATATAACGAAAGAGTTGGTCGCGTTGGATGATCCAGGCAGAACCTTGGTGAGCGACATTGACGGAGGCTTTCTCGGAGGAGATTACTCCGCACCGCCACGCGTCGCTGCTTTCCTTAAATATTACCAGGGACGCGGACGAGCCCGTTTGGAGATCGGTCGCACGCGACTGGCTTTGTACCGGCCGATGATGACGGAGATCTTTCGCAAAGAAGGCGTGCCGGAATGGTTGATTGGCGTCGGCTTTGTAGAAAGCACTTACAACTCTGCAGCACACTCACCAGCGCAGGCCCACGGTATCTGGCAGTTCATTCCGGGAACTGGCGATCGCTATGGACTGCAACAAACCGCATGGACCGATGAAAGAGGAAATCCGGAAAAGTCGACGCGTGCAGCCGCGCGTTACCTGCGCGATCTGCACGCGCTCTTTGGTGATTGGCTGCTCGCACTTGCGGCTTACAACTGGGGTGAAGGTCACGTTGCCAGCGTCATTCATCGTACGGGCATAAAAGACTTCTGGACCATGGCTGACCGGGGTCTGTTGCCGCAAGAGACAACGAACTACGTGCCGTCAGTGCTCGCCGCGTCTCGCCTATTGTTCATGAACGGCAACCTTACCACGGACGCACAACGTAGAGAGAGCAATCCGTTGGCAAAAGAAATGCGCTGGCAGCAAAAGACGAATGCAACCACAAGTCAATAACGTGGAGAGCAAGTCGATGAAAGTCGGGGAACCGCTAGAACGAAGGAGGGCAAGAAAATGTTGAGCAGAAACAGTCGACTTCTTTGGATTATTCTGCTCGCCTTGGCGGTCACGGTTAGCGTGCAGGCGCAGCAAGATACTCCGTTCGAAACCCTAAAGATCGACACGAACCTCGTTGTCTTGCGAGTTGCCGTTAACGATCAACAGGGTCTAGCAGCCATGAGTCTCAAACAGGATGCGTTCAAGATTTACGAGGATGGCGTTGAGCAGCAGGTCGGCTTCTTCAGTTCGGAAGAGTCGCCAGTTAGCTGGGGACTGGTCTTAGATCGCAGCGGCAGCATGATGGACATGATGAGCGACGTTTACGACGCCGCGCTTCACGTAATTGATGATGGCACCAGCCGAGATGAAACTTTCATTGTCACCTTCAATCGGCGGACTGAACTGGTTATCGACTTCACCTCTGACCAACATCGATTGGAAAACTCAGTCATTGGCCTGAAGGCTGACGGCGAGACGGCTTTGTACGATGCAGTCGATTTCGCGCTTGACCATTTGAAGCATTCGAAGAATCGCAAGAAAGTCCTCGTCGTTGTTACCGACGGTGAGGACAATGCGAGCCGCTTGAAACTGCGTGAGTTGATCGAGCGCGCAGAAGAAGAAGAGACGGTCATCTACACCGTGGGCATGTTTGGCTCAATGGGAAGCAGCTCGGGATTGTTGGCGCGACTGATGGGCGATCGCGACGCGCGCGGCGAATTGAAGAAGCTGGCGGAGGTTACCGGCGGTTCATCACACTTTCCGCAGAACGTGGACCAGTGCCAGGGCGTCATGAAGGAGATTGCGCGCGAAGTCAGTCAGCAATACAGCCTTGGCTACTACCCTCTGAACAAGGAGCGCGATGGCAAGTGGCGGAAGATAAGAGTCGTGGTTAGCCAGGCGGGAAGCTCCGCGAAACTCGTGGCGCGGACGCGCTCTGGTTATTACGCGCGCAAAGAGGAACAGTAGGACTGAAGAGAACGGAGGACACATGCGAGCACAAATACAGCTGGGGCGCATCTTCGGCATCGAGATTGGGCTGCACTACAGTTGGCTCATCATCGCGCTACTGATCACGCTCTCGCTCGCGGGACACTTCCGCTTACATAACCCAGAGTGGGGCAACGGTGTAAGTTGGGCACTGGCGATCATCACGGCGCTGCTCTTTTTTGCGGGCATAGTCGTCCATGAGCTATCACACGCGGTCGTGGCGAAATCACGTGGTTTGCCTGTCCGCTCGATCACGCTGTTTGCGCTTGGTGGCGTGGCGCAAATCGACAAAGAGGCCGAGGACCCGAAAACTGAATTCTGGATGGGGATCATTGGTCCCATCACCAGTTTAGTAATCGGGATCATCTGTCTCGCGCTAGCGTACGCCTTGGGCTGGACGCCACCGGAGTTTCCGCCCAGACCATTGCCGGCGATGCTGATGTGGCTTGGCTACATCAACATCATGCTGGGCGTCTTTAATATGGTTCCCGGCTTTCCGCTCGATGGCGGCCGCGTGTTGCGGGCCATCGTCTGGTGGATCACGGGTGATGCAAAGCGCGCCACCGGAATCGCCGCGCGCATCGGTCAAGTCGTTGCCTTTGGCTTTATCGTTCTTGGCATTCTGCGTTTCTTCGGTGGCGCGGGCATTGGCGGCTTGTGGATCGCCTTCATCGGCTGGTTCCTGCTCAGTGCCTCGCGCGAGAGCTACGCACAAGTAGCAATCACCGAAGGTCTGCGCGGCGTGCGCGTCGCCGACGTGATGACGCGCAACTACCCCACGGTGGACGGTCACATTAATCTGCAAACCTTCGTTGAAGAGCATCTGGTGCGCACCGGGCGACGCTGTTTTGTCGTGATGTTGAATGGCCACGCTGAGGGAATAATCACCCCGAATGAAGTCAGCAACGTCGAGCGCAATCGCTGGCCCTACACCACAGTTGATCAGGTAATGCAACCACTGGATCAGGTGCGGAGAGTTGCGCCTGACACGCCGGTTACTGAGGCGCTTGAAGTGATGGCTCGCGAAGATCTGAATCAATTGCCGATCATGGCAGATGGTGAACTTGATGGGTTCATCTCACGCGCGCACATTCTGCAATTGCTTCAGACTCGCGCCCAATTGCACGTTTGAAGAGGTAAAGATGGATAACGCAGTTGCGCTGGTCCAGGCATATCTGCATGTCAACGGGTACTTCACGGTGGCCGAGTATCCAGTTTTGGAAGCTCTCAAGCATGGAGGTTATCGGACGGTTACCGATCTCGACGTGTTGGCGTTTCGCTTCTCTGGAGCAGGCAGGACGATGCGGGGTGCGGGCAGCAAGCGCGCGTCACAGATGAACGAGGAAGTATACGGTCCAGATCTGGCGCTTGGTGTTACAGGTGACCAGGCCGACATGTTGATTGCCGAAGTCAAAGAGGGGAGTGCTCAGATGAATATCGGAGCGACCGATCCGATTACTCTGAAAGCCGCGCTGGCGCGTTTTGGATGCTGCGCGTCGGTAGATGCAGAAGAAGTAGCGCGCACACTGCTGAGAAAGGGTCATATCACTCTCTCGTCGGGACACAACCTTCGGATCGTGGCTTTTGGATCTGTCAAAGCGGAAGTTACTAAGCCGTATCTGATGATTTCTCTGGGGCATGTGCTCGGCTTTCTTCAAGACTACATTCGCCAAAATTGGGAGTTTGTTCGTCACGCGCAGTTCAAAGATCCCGTATTCGGCTTTCTGGTAACGATCGAGAAGGCCATGCAAGGAACAATCTGATCGAAGGTCACAGAAATACGCTGAGACGAGCGGAAAGGAGAACGTTATGGGAGGCATATTGTGGTTATTGGTGATTGCCGTGCTGTTCTATTTCATGATGCGGTTCGGCTGTGGCGCGCACATGGTGCACGGCGGCCATGGCGGGCACGGCGCCGGTAGCGAAGGCGGAATGGAACATCGCGGTCATGGCGGATCTATTGAGGAGTCGAGCAAGAACGTCCCTCTCAAAGATCCGGTGTGCGGCATGCAGTTCCCCGCTTCCACCGGCTATAGCCGGATGTATCAAGGACAGGAGTATCGCTTCTGTTCGCGAAAATGCCTGGATCAGTTTGACGCTGAACCGGCGCGTTACGTCGCATAGAAAGGAGTCGGCAAATGAAACAAGGACTTTCACTAGTTGCGGTCGGTCATGCGACCAGTCTGTTTCTGGCGATCACGTTTGTCTTGTGCGTCGCATTCGATCTGTTGTTTCCGGCGCATGCGATGTTTCAGGCGTGGCAGAAACTGCTTCCTGGATTCCACTGGCTCAGCTTGGGCAGTTTCTTTCTTGGCCTGATCGAAAGCTACGCCTACGGTTGGTACATCGCGCTTATCTGGGCGCCGCTTTACAACGTCTTTGCTCTCAGGAAGCAGCGCTAGTTCGAATCCTCGAACGCTGAGCAGAGGAGGTTCGCTTTTGAAAAACAATTCAAGGTTACTAATCAATAGCTTCACTTTCTTAATTCTGTTTGGCTGACGTCCGGTTCGGATGGCAGATGCAAGTTCCGTACTCACCGACCGGAGCATTGTTGTTTGCGGTGGCGCTGATCATCGGTTGGAAAATCCGAACTGGATAATCGCGTTCTCCTGAGCTACTAGATGAGTAATAGTGTGGAACAATGTTTGGTGTTTGGTCGATGCTGAAAGGCAATTAGAAAGGGATGAAGGCTGGAATGCGAACTGGACCTCTGTCTGTGGAAGACGTGCGGAAGATGAACGCCTACTGGCGAGCGGCGAATTATCTTTCAGTCTGACAAATCTATTTGCTCGCGAATCCGTTGCTGCGCGAACCACTTAAGGTCGAGCACATCAAGCCACGATTGCTAGGACATTGGAGCACGACTCGCGCGAGCCTGGGTGCAGGCGTGCCGCAGGTCGCAGTTTTCGACAGCGTTTTTAGAACAAATAGGCCCGCATGACTCTCAGGCCGGCGTAAGCGCACGACCTGTAACGCAAGAGTTTGGGTCGGGGAGGCCGGGCAAGTTAGTCTGAACATAAGCTCCCATTCCTGACAACTCCTGATCACGGCCGCAGTGATAAGTGAAGATGGATCAGACTCGCTGCGATCACTAGAAAAGACGACACGGCGGCACAAAGCCCCGGCCTTTTAGTTACGCTGGCGAGCCGCTTATCCACCGGATGGAAACCAATTACCAGAGTGCCCTGACTGTGGGGAAAATTGTGTCGGTCTTGAACTGAAACAGACTGTTTTAGGCGCGCACAGGCGCAAACGAAAACGAACTGCGATCCGCGTAAATGTTGGTTGATGTGATTACAACGTCATAGGCGCGCTATCACGTTGCAGGTTTCATAACCCCAAGGTCGGCGGTTCGATCCCGCCCCCCGCTACCAACTTCCTCTCAATCTCAAAAATTTACAAAGACGGACAGTCTCGAACTCGTTTTGGGTCGGGCACGGTTACGCGATCGAATGGATACATGCTTGACGATTTCTCTCGAATTGATAGTCAAGCCGGTTCTCCAATGATGAGGCAAGGCGCTGAATCAGGAAATCATAAGCTTTCCATTTTGCTTGACAGGTTCCTAAAACTCAATAAAATACGAACGTTCGTTTTTGTGCATTATGCCTAAACTGAGCGAGAAGGCGGCTGAACGTAAAAAGGGCCGCATCGAAGACGCCGCCAAGCAGCTCTTTATCAGGCAAGGGTTCCACGCTACCTCGATGCGAAATATCGCAGCGAGAGCCGGCACCTCGCTCGGCAACCTTTACAACTATTATCCGACTAAAGAGGCGATTCTCGATTCGATAATTTCGAAATATCAGCAGGTGGTCGACGACCGACTGCGATCAATGTTTGATGAGATCGAGGACCCGTTGAATCCGGACGATCTTAAGAGGTTTGCGCGGCTCGTCAAACAGATGGTCAACGAGCACCACGAGTTTTGGTTGCTGATGTACATCGATGTATTGGAGTTTGAGAACCAGCACTTTCGCAAGATGTTTGAAAACCTGGCGCAGAAGCTGCGCCACCGTTTTGCGAAACCCTTTGCAGAACTCCTGCGAAGTGGCGCCCTACATGACGGGGTGGACCCGGCAATTGGTTTCACGGCCGCTTACATGCAGTTCTTCAATTACTTCATCGTGGAGAAACTCTTTGGGGGAAATCTGCACCTGGGCATTAGTGACGAACAGGCGATTAATAGTCTGACTGATATTTATTCTCGCGGGATCCTCCGGCCGACAAACCAGCGAGCGGCAGCGAAAAAGAAACAGCAGTCTCTCCGTGGCCGCAAGGGGACAAGCAAATAATTAGGTGGGGATCATAAGCTTTTGGGAAAGGTTTACACTCTAAAAAAACGAACGTTCGTGTTTATTGAATTCCGAACAGGGAATTAATTTCATTCGTGAACCGAGGAGGCTGGAGGCAGTAAGTTTGTGATGCCGAATTATTTCAAAGTGACGAGAGAAGCACGAGGGCGTATCTCCGGCGATGGAGTTGAGCTCGCTTTCGGTTACTGGCCGGGACGCAAATCACCAGTGATCGCAATTCACGGATTAACAGCGTCGTTTCTAAGTTATGCCGGAGTGGCCGAGCAACTGAATGGCAGGCGGCCGCTTTTTGCCCCTGATTTGCGCGGGCGCGGGGACTCCGACAAACCCGAAGGCCCTTATGGCATGGCGCAGCACGCCCGTGACATGGCGGTGGCAATGCAAACGCTGGAACTTGGACCATGCCTCATAGTGGGCCACTCCATGGGAGCTTTTGTTGCCACTGCATTGGCAGAGCAAAATCCGGAACTCGTCAGCGGCATCATCATGATCGACGGCGGCTATGTTCCTGATTTGCCGGTTGGAGTTGATGCGTCACAAATGCTTGATGCGACCCTTGCTTTGCGCATCGCGCAACTCACTCGAACCTACGAGTCGCGAAGCGCCTTTCTGGATTTTTGGCGCGGTCAACCGAATTTTCCACCCGACGATTGGAATTCCTGGATTGAAGCCTTTCTTGATTACGAAGTTGCAGGCGAAACAACAGTTCAGCCCAAAGCATCAGCGAGCGGAGTGCGCTTGGACGTCGCGGAGGCGTTTAAGAAGGACGAGATTGTCGGGCGATTGAGATCCCTGCGTGTTCCTGTGCTGCTGTTACGTGCCGAAAAAGGTTTGGAGCCGAACCAGCCGCCGATTTTCCCTGATTCGATGATGCAATCATTTCGGGAATGCATTCCAGAAATGAAGGAAGAGATGATTTCAGGCACGACGCACTTCACCATCACGCTTGGTGAACGCGGTGCTTCAAGAGTTGCTGATTTGATTGTCGAATTTGCCCAAACCTGCGAGTCATGAATTTTAAGAAGCTCATCATTTCGGTTATGGCGTTGGCCTTTCTGCCCACTGGAGCCTTTGGAGGCAGTTGGGTGAGCGGGACGGTCAAGAATTTTTTCGGCTCGCGTGATTACAAATTGTGGATGTCGTCTGGATACCGCAAAGAGAAGCCGGTTCCGCTGGTATTGATGCTACACGGCTGCATGCAGAAGGCGGAGGATCTTGCCACTGCTTCAGGGATGAATGCTCTCGCAGATGAGAATGATTTTCTGGTTGTCTATCCCGAGCAGGTTGCCGCGGCTAATCCGCTCAGCTGTTGGAATTGGTTCGACCCGAAGCATCAATCGCGCGACGAGGGTGAGCCTGCTCTCATCGCCGCCGTGATTCAGGACATACGCTCTTCATACAGCGTCGATGCCAAGCGTATTTATGTAGTCGGCATATCCGCAGGTGGCGCGATGGCCGTGGTGATGGCGGCGAGTTATCCAGAGCTTTTCGCGGGTCTCGGCGTGGTTGCCGGAGAGGAATATAAAGCCGGAACAACCGTTGAAGCCGGTCTGAGTTCGATGAAGGTGGGTGGTCCCGATCCGAATCAACAGGGCTTACTCGCCTACCAGGCAATGCAGAAGAGTCTTGCCGGCTCAAAAAAGCGAATGCCTGTAATCGCTTTTCATGGAACGAAGGATCCGTATCTAAACCCGCTTAACACTGACCAGCTAATTGCTCAGTGGGCGCAGACAAATGATTACCTCGACGACGGTAAAGACAACGATAGCGTCACCGTTCAATCGCCCAATGAAACAAAAGGTGCAGTTCCCAACGGCTATAGCTACACGAAGGGTCAGTACAAGGACAGTAGCGGACGATTGTTAATGGAGAAATGGGTCGTGGAAGGTCTCGGTCATGCTTGGCCGGGGAGCCCGATTGCAAATCAATTTGCCGACCTGAAAGGACCGAAAGCCAGCGCGGAGACGTGGAGATTCTTCAGTGAAACGACTTTGGATTCTCCCGTCTCGCCAAGTGGGCCGACAACCGTCAAGCCGAAAAGAGGGAACGAATGAATATCGGTTCTCTCCTTCCGCGGCATGCGCGATACCGTTCCGATCACACCGCGATCGTATTTGAAGATCGCCGGCTGACCTTTCTGGAATTTAACCGGCGTGTCAATCAGCTGGCCAACGCGCTGCTGAGTCTGGGTGTGAAGAAGGGCGACAAGGTCGCAACGATCTTACCGAATAGCCTTGAGCTGCTTGAAAGCTACTGGGCCATCGTAAAGATTGGCGCGGTGATTGTCCCGCTCAGTCAATTGCTGCGCGGCAAGGGACTGCTGAACCTCCTGCGAGATTCCGACACTTCTACCGTCATAACCAACTCCAGCGTCGTCAGCGAATTGAATTCCATCAAGTCCGAACTCAAAGACATTCCGGCCAACCGTTATATCTCGACCGACGATGATCAGGGTTATCAAAGCTATGCTGCGTTAACCGCAGCAGCCAGCGTAGACGAACCTCCGAAGGTAGAAATCAGAGACGAGGATCTATTCAACATCATCTATAGCAGCGGCACGACTGGGCTTCCCAAGGGCATAGTGCATACGCATTACATCAGGGCAATGTACTGCGCGATGTTCGCCGCGTCCTTCCGCATGCGTCCCGAAAGCGTTGTCATTCACGCCGGTTCAATCGTCTTTAATGGCGCCTTTGTAATGCTGATGCCAGCTCTGTATCTAGGCGCAACCTACGTCCTGCAAAAACATTTTGAACCGGAAAGCTTTATCGCTGCGGTTGAGCGCGAGCGTGCGACACACGTGATGATGGTGCCGTCGCAAATCGTTGCCATGTTGAATTCGCCGGCGTTTTCAGCCGAGAAGTTGCGTTCGCTGGAAGCCATTTGCTCGGTGGGTGCACCGCTGCATCGTGAGCACAAAAATCAACTGACGAAAACATTGCCGGGTTGTTTTTACGAACTCTACGGCTTGACTGAAGGATTCATCACCATCCTGGACAAGAACGACTATGCCGCCAAATCGGACTCGGTAGGCGTTCCGGTTCCTTTTTCGGAGATGCGGATCGTTGATAGCCAGGGAAGAGAAGCTGCTATCGGCGAAGTCGGTGAGATTGTCGGATACAGCCCCGCTTTGATGCCCGGCTATTACGAACAACCGGAGCTTACCGCGCAGGCTGTGGTCGACGGTTGGTTGCACTCGGGCGACCTCGGATATATCGATGAGGACGGTTTTCTTTATCTCGTCGATCGCAAGAAGGATTTGATTATCTCCGGCGGAGTAAACGTTTTCCCCAAAGACATCGAAGAAATCATCGTGCAGCATCCAGCGGTGCGCGAGGTGGCGGTCTTTGGTGTTCCCAGCGAAAAGTGGGGCGAGACTCCGCTCGCCGCGGTGATCCTCCAGCGGCCAGGTGAAGTCACTGAGGACGAATTGTGCGACTGGATCAATGAGCGCGTTGACGGAAAACATCAGCGCGTCCGGGCAGTCGTGTTTATGCAGGACTTTCCTCGCAGTACCGCGGGCAAAACGCTCAAGCGCGAGATGCGGGAACCTTACTGGGCAGACCGCAACGTTCGGATCTAGTGGAAGATATTGACGCGGAGTATGAGAACGCTCGAAGGCAAAGTTGCTTTGGTGTCAGGCGCCGGTCGCGGCATTGGTCGCGCCATCGGGATGAAGCTCGCGCAAGAGGGAGCGCGAGTCGTGTTGAACGATTTAGATGCTGAACCAGTGCAGGAAACGATTGAATTAATCAAGCAGTCGGGCGCCGAAGCAGTCGCCTGCATTGGCAGCGTGACCGAGCCACAGTTTGGCGAACGCTTCGTGCAATGCGCCCTCGATAATTACGGAGGGCTCGACATCATCGTCAACAACGCCGGCTACACCTGGGACAGCGTGATTCAGAAAATGACGGACGAACAGTGGCAATCAATTATTGATGTGCATCTGACCGCGCCGTTTCGCATTCTGCGCGCCGCGGCCGAGTTCATCCGGACCGCCGCGAAAAGAGAAGCGGCAGCCGGACAGGAGATTTTCCGCAAAGTCGTAAACATCTCTTCCATTTCCGGTCTGTGCGGTAACGCAGGGCAGTTCAACTACGCCGCAGCCAAAGCCGGCATCGTCGGAGCAACCAAAGCGTTAAGCAAAGAGTGGGGACGTTACAAGGTCAACGTCAACTGCGTCGCTTTTGGTTTTATCAGGACGCGTTTGAGCGAATCAGATATTCGCGACAATGCGACGGTGGAAATTGAAGGTAGAAAAATCAAAATCGGAGTCAATCAGGATTTGATCGCGGCGGCGGAGCACACAATTCCGCTCGGCCGCTTGGGAACACCGGAAGAGGGCGCGGGTGCTGTTTACCTGCTCTGCCTGCCGGAGTCGAACTACATCAGTGGCGAGACTTTGGTATGCAGCGGCGGATTCATGATGTGAAGTTCTTGAAATGTTTCTGGAGGTCCAAACAATGATTATGAGTAGAAGATTGGCGTGTCTGTTTGCGCTCAGTTTGATCATCGGATTTGCCGGCGCGGTAAGGGCGCAGGTAACAACCGGAACAATCAGCGGCGCCGTGGCTGATCCCAACGGCGCAGTCGTGCAGGGCGCGAACGTAACGGCGACGAACGTGGACACGAATTCGTCGCGTTCGACAACTTCCGATAGTGACGGGCATTTTGCATTTACGCTTTTGCCGCCCGGGCGCTATCGAGTCGATGTTAGATCTACGGGCTTCCAGGACTATCAGACCGAGGCGGTCGTGAATATCACTCAGACCGCGACCCTTGATGTTCGGCTTAACCTGACTGGCGCAACAGCCACCGTAGTAGTTGCGGCTGAAGCTCCTGTCGTGCAGGCAGAGACCTCGCAAAGCGGTCGCGTGATTGAGGGTGAAACACTTCGGCAGATGCCTCTGTCAACCAGAAACTTTCAACAGCTCCTGGTGCTGCAGGCGGGCGCGCAAGCATCGGTGCCAAACAGCACGGATTTGGGTCGCGGCGATACCGCGTTCAGTGTCAACGGCCAACGCACCACAAGTAACAGCGTCAAAATCAACGGCGTTGACGCCAACTCCATCGGCACAAACTCAACTCCAAATCTGGCGGTTCCGTCGACGGAAAGCTTGCAGGAGTTCATTGTCCAAACTTCGCTTTACGATGCTTCGAACGGGCGCAATGCCGGCGGCAACGTCGAAGCGGTAACACGCTCCGGGGGCAACGACTTTCATGGGAATGTCTTCTACTTCCTGCGTAACAAAGCACTAAACGCTAACGAGCCCTTTATTAAAGCACGCGGCCTGGAACGGCCAATTCTGACGCGCAACCAATTCGGCGGAACGCTGGGTGGCCGGATTGTGCGTGATAAAGCTTTCTTCTTCTTTTCTTATCAAGGGACGCGCGAACGCAATGGCCTTTCACTTTCAAACAGTCTGACGTTCCCGTCGATCCCGGCAGGCTTGCGCGATGACAACCGCACCGCGGCTGGGCTGGCGGCCACATTCGGACTTCCGCTCGCGAGTATCAATCCGGTCGCAGTTAATATCCTCAACGCGCGACTCCCCGGCGGGCAGTTTGCCATCCCGTCATCAGGCGTAGCCGGCGCGGCGGGAGCAGCGGCGAGAATACCGACTTTGGTCGTGCAATCGGGCGTCTCGCGGTTTCGTGAAAATCAATTCAATGGGAATGTTGATTTCAATTTTACCAACACACATTCATTGTCGAGCAAGCTGTTCTATGCCCAGAACCCTAGTCTCCAGGCAATCTACAATTTTGCCGGAACGGGAAACCGGCTCGAAGGGCAACCAGTAAATCAACTGATTGGTTTTGGCGGTGACATACCAATCACCCAAATACTTTACTCACTCACGGACAATTACACTTTCAACTCCAACATCACCAATCAAGCACGGTTTGGTCTCAACTCCATTGAAGCGACGAGCACACCGGAGGAGCCGTTTACGGCCGCACAGCTCGGCATCACTACTCCTTTTGCGAGTATTTACCCGGGTGCGCCCACAATTCAGGTTGCAGGTGTCGACTCGTCATTTTTCTTTGGTTCGTCACCGCTTGGTGACCAGCACTCAAAGATTGATGCGTGGACGTTGCAAGACACAGTCTCAATGATCCACGGAAAACATCGTATCCGCGCCGGCGGAGAGTTTCGCCATTCCACTCTGGATTTCTTCTTCAACGCGTTTACCCGTGGACAATTGATATTCACCAGTTTCAACAACTTCCTGCTTGGCAGCGGAGTATCGATTCTGGGCTCAGGAGTTTTCGACCGTCACTACACGGTGAAGGATTTTGGCGCGTTCGTGCAGGACGATTACAAGCTCAATGATCGTCTCACGCTGAACCTGGGCGTGCGTTACGATTACTTTGGACCACCAGTTGATTCACAAGGACGACTTGTCAATTTCCTTCCTGATCAATTTCGCGTGGGCGCACCGCCAAACGGCATCGTCCAGGCCGCAGGCGGGCAGCTTGCCGGCGTTCCAACGGTGGATGACACACTGATTCCGCCCGACAAGAATAACTTCGCGTCCCGCGTTGGATTTGCCTATCGTGCTGATGACGACGGCAAGATCGTTGTCCGTGGAGGCTATGGAATTTACTACGATCGTTTCTCAACTCGTTTTATCAACACGCAGCTCTTTAATTTTCCATATCTGGGTTTAGGTGTTGGTTTGCCGGGCTTGTTGCGGACGTTTGCCGACCCCTTCGTGCCACTACCGCCCCCTTCGTCGTTTCCGACAGTTGCGACGATTCCGTCGGTGCTCTCGCCACTTGCGCCTTTTGTCGGCGTACCAGTCAGTGGGATTTTCGTCGATCCGAATTTAAGAACACCATATGTGCAGCAGTACAACCTGGGCGTGCAGTGGGAGTTTATGAACAACACGGTCCTTGAAGTCGGGTATGTGGGCAACAAAGGCACCAAGTTGTTACAAGTCATAAATCTCAACCAGCCGTACTATGTTGTAGCGACGAACAGCTTCGTGCCGCCTTTGGCACCTGGAAATATTCTTGCGACGAACAAGAATGTGACCGGTGGCGTGCACCAGATTCAATCAACGTCAAACTCGAGATACAACTCGCTGCAAATGACATTGACGCGGCGTTATGCACAAGGTTTACAGTTGACTGCCGCCTACACCTTCGGAAAGTCTCACGATTATTACAACGGTACACCGGTGAATGAACTTGCGAGTCCGGCCGGCGACCAGTTCAATTGGAAATCGAACTATGGACGTTCAGACTTCAATCGCGAACACCGGCTGGTCGTCAGTGGCGTTTACGATCTGCCGAAGTCGAAATACGAATCAGGCGTCGCTTGCGCTTTATTGAACAACTGGCAGGTGGCCGGGATTGCCGTATTCCAGTCGGGATTGCCATTCTCAGTGATTGATAATCCTGGCAACGCAGTTTTCAGTCGGGCCAACTTCAATCCGGCCTTTACCGGACAAATCCAATGCAGTGGCGACGTTTCCGGTTGCCTCAATAATTACTTCGCTCAGGGAGCGTTCGTGACTTCGCGACCGCGCCTGGATGGTACGAGTGTAGGTGTTGTCAATAATCCGACGTTTGATCCGCGTGCGCCTTTTGGCAACACGCCGCGAAACTTCCTGACTGGTCCGGGACAGAAGAACGTCGACTTTTCCGTAATCAAATTTATCCCGGTCAACGAGCGCGTCCGCGGCGAGGTCCGCGCGGAGTTCTTTAATGTCTTCAACTGGGTCAACTACGCTAATCCGGTCAACAACATCGCGATTGGATCTTTCGGAAGAATCATTTCGGCGAGTACCGGCCCGCGCGTAGTTCAGTTTGCTTTCAAGTTGAACTTTTAGGGTTCGGAGCCTGCGGAGTAGGCGAAAGCGTAAAGCCTGGGGTGAAGCGCAGCGGAACCCCAGGTTCAAGATCCAAACACAATGACAGCCCGCGGAGTGGGCGGCAGCATTTGTCGGGCAAGGCGTCTGTCGCCGCCTCGCGGGCTCTGGCCTTTGTCGGTTGATGCTCCTGGGGTTCCGCTGCGCTTCACCCCAGGCTTTACGCTGTCGCCTGCTCCGCAGGCTGGGTTATTCAAACGCATGCCACAGTTGACTCTCGCTGACGTTGATCTCCATTACGAAGTTCATGGGAATGGTGAACCCCTCGTCCTCATTCCGGGCTTTGCTGCTGGTGCCTGGATTTGGTCTAAGCATGTAGCTCCGCTGTCTACGAAATTCCGCGTAGTAACCTTCGATCCTCGAGGTATCGGGCAGTCATCATTCGAATCGGAGCAGTTGACGATGCGTCTTCTGGCCGATGACACCGCCGCTTTGCTGCGCCGTCTAGGGATTGAACAGGCTCATATCCTGGGTGTGTCTTTCGGCGGATTTGTGGCGCAGGAATTCGCCCTCGCTTATCCTGAAATGACACGCACGCTTTCACTTTGCTGTACGAGTTTTGGTGGGCCGAATCATGTGGCGCCTTCGATGGATATATTGACAGCGGTCCTATCAACCAATGGCTTCAACACCCAAGAGAGGATTCAGCGCAATCTGTTGCCCGCCTTCTCCCCCGAATTTGCGCGCATTCATGCGGATGAGGTTGAAGAAGTCATCAACTTGCGCCTGGCAAATCCGGTAGTAGAAGAAGCTTACCGGGCTCAATTGAAGGCTGGAGTCGGATTCGATGCTGAGTCTCGAGTAGGTGACATCCAAGCTCCGACCCTCGTGCTCAGCGGTGACGCTGATGCGATCGTGCCTGTGCAGAACTCGCATAACCTTGCGCGACGGATCCCGGGCGCGCGGTTACGCCTGATCGAAGGCGGGAGTCATCTGTTCTTCATCGAGCAACCCGATGAATTCAATCGAATTGTGGCTGAGTTCTTAGGACAAAATTAATGACCTACGCTCGCATGATTGGAACCGGTTCTTATGTTCCCGAGAAAATCCTGACTAACGACGACCTGAGCCGCATGCTCGGCGAGGACATCAACGAGTTTGTTTCCCATGTGATTGGCATAAATGAACGGCACGTCTGCGCCGCAGACGAAAGCACCGCTGACCTTGCTGAGGCGGCGAGCTTGAGGGCGTTGGAATCTGCAGGCATAACGCCGGCACAACTCGATCTGATCATTCTGGCGACTGATACTCCTGAGCATCTATCACCCGCGACCTCCGTGGTGGTTCAGCATCGCATCGGCGCCAAGAACGCGGGCACGTTCGACGTTAACTGCGCGTGCTCAGGTTTTGTCACTGCCCTGGACACCGCGTCGAAGTTCATCATCGCTGATCCGGAATACAAACATATTCTAGTGATCGGCGCCTACGCGATGAGCAAGTATCTCGATTGGAACGACAAAAAGACGGCAACAATTTTCGCTGATGGCGCCGGCGCGGTTGTCTTGCAAGCGAGCGATGAAGGACCCGGATTTCTCGCTTCGAAGCTGCTCGCTGATGGGACGTTCTCGGATTACATGGGCATCTACGCAGGCGGCACTCGCATGCCGGTAACAGAAGAAGTGCTGCGTGAAGGGCGTTGGACCAAAGTGCGCCTTGCCCAGAGGTATCCTCCGGAAGTGAATATCGAAGGCTGGCCCAGGATCATTCGCGATGTATTGGCGAAGTCCGGTCTCACGCTGGATGACATTCGGCTCTTTCTCTTCACACAGGTAAACCTGAGCACGATCAAGGAAGTGATGCGGATACTTGATCTGCCGATGAAGCGGACGCACACGATCATGCAGAAGTGGGGATACACGGGATCCGCATGCATTCCGATGGTGCTGGATGACGCGGTGCGCGAAGGTAAGGTGAGGCGCGGCGATAATCTGATCATGTGCGCCTCAGGTGGTGGACTTAACATGGCTTGCGTTGCTTTTCGCTGGTGACTTCTGGGGATGCAATCTGAGATCTGGGATTTAATCTAAAATTTCAATGAACTACCCGAATATCTATTCCCTATTCATCGATCGCGTCCAGACGTATCGCGACTCCACACAGAGCGTCTTCTATGTTCGCCGCGACGAAAAGTGGCAGGGGATCTCATGGGCTCGCTTCGATCAGGAAGCCCATGATTTTGCAACGGCACTTCTGTCCCTGGGCCTTAAGAAAAGCGGTTCAGTTGCAATCCTGATGGGCAACGTGCCCGAGTGGCCCATCGTCGACATCGGCACGATCGCCGCGGGCGGCGTAGGCGTTGGCCTCTATCCAACGAGTTCTGCCGAACAGTGCCAGTACATCATCGATCATTCCGACGCTGAATTCCTCGTGGTCGATACTCGTGCCCAACTTGAAAAGGTCCTGAGAGTTCGCCACGCGCTACCCAAGCTCCGCGTCATCGTCGTACTTGACGAGTCTGCCGCGAGTGAATCGGATCAGGTGATTAGCTACCAGGAATTAATTGGTCGTGGCCGTGAAGATCGGGATCGCTTTTCCGAACTACTAAATGAGCGCGCGGAAACTGCCAGGGCCGAAGACGTCGCCATCATGGTTTACACGTCGGGTACCACTGGTCCGCCCAAGGGCGCGTGTCTCAGCCATCGCTACATCATCAACAGCGTCGAGTCAATGCGCCAGATAGTTCCGATTTTCGACACCGACGTTGCGTTTTCTTACTTGCCTTATTGCCATGTTGCCGAGCGCATCTCAGGTCTCTACAACCGGCTCTACGCCGGCGCCTCGGCATATTTCGTCGACGACTTGTCACGGCTTGGTCAGTATATGCTCGAAGTAAAACCGACAGTGTTCGCGAGCCTGCCGCGGTTCTTCGAAAAGATTCACGCGCGCATTGTGTCCGACGTTGAGGCTGCGCCGGAACAAGAACGCGAACGGTTCAATAACGCGCTTGACGTTGGTCGCAGAATTTCACGCCTGCGCCAATCCAGAAAGGAAGTTCCTAAAGAACTGCGAACTGAATTCGATGTTGACGCTGCACAGGTGCTGAAGAAAGTGAAAGATTACTTTGGTGGTCGTATTCGTCTCGCCACGTCCGGCGGTGCACCGCTGCCGCTTGAGGTCGCCGAGTTTTTCGACGCGGCCGGGCTGCCGATACTACAAGCGTATGGTCTCACGGAAAATATCTGCGTCGCTTTCAATCACGCGGACAACCACAAGTTCGGCACAGTTGGCCCGCCGATGCCGGGATGCGAAGTGAGAATTGCTGGAGATGGTGAGATCATGATTCGCAGCGAAATGATGTTCAGCGGTTATTACAAAGCGCCGGAACAAACTGCCGACATGTTTCGCGATGGCTGGTTGCTAACGGGTGATATCGGTGAGATCGACGAGGACGGCTTCTTAAAGATCACCGGACGCAAGAAAGAACTGATTGTCACTTCAACTGGGAAGAAGATTTCGCCGGCACTCATAGAGAACATGCTGAAGGAACATCACCTGATCAGTCACGCACTCGTTTACGGTGAGAGCAAGAGTTACCTGGTGGCGTTAATTACTTTGAATCCTGTCGAAGCGGCCGAGTTCTTGCGCGCCCACGAGATCGCGGCCGTTTCGGATAATCTGGCGCGGTCCGAGTCCATGCGCAAACTGCTTCAGGAGATGATCGACGAAGTCAACGAGCGGGTGTCCACGTCCGAATCGATCAAGAAATTCGCAATTCTCGAGCACGATTTTGAAATTGAAAAAGAGGAGGTGACACCGACCGGAAAGCTCAAATCCACTAAATCACACGAATGAACACGAAATGGCGTTAGTGTTATTTCGTGTATTTTAGTGAATCGCTCTCTTGGTTGCGGCTGGAAGCCGCGCTGTGAAATCTGCGAAATCCGTGGATTATCAATTATGAAATTCAAACCAGGCGATACCGCTTCGCTCTCAAAAACAATTAGCGACAATGACATTCGTGCCTTTGCTGACGCGACGGGGGATCGCAATCCTCTTCATCTCGATGAAGAATTCGCCAAGCAGACGCGCTTCGGACGGCGCATTGCTCACGGAATGTTGAGCGCATCCCTGATTTCGGCTGTGATTGCCAACGAATTGCCCGGGCAAGGAAGCATTTATCTCGGTCAGACTCTCCAGTTTGTTGCTCCAGTCGTTCCAGGCGATACGGTGACGGCCCGCGTCACGGTCTCGACAATTCGGGTAGACAAGCCAATCTTAAAACTCGAAACTGTCTGCACAAATCAGCGCAATGAAGTGGTGATAAGGGGCGAAGCCACAGTCCTCATTAGCTAAAGATCACGAATGCCGGCGATCACCAAACAACAAAGTACACTCGAAGCGTTAGAACAGCGGCCGGGCGCCTACGCCTGGTATGCGCTTGGCTTGTTGACGTTTGTCTATGTTCTCAACTTCCTCGACCGCACGCTGATCTACATTCTCTTCACTCCCATCAAAAAGGAAATGGCGTTCAGTGACTTGCAGCTTGCGTTGCTGGGTACAACGTCATTCGTAATTTTTTACACGTCCCTGGGCATTCCGTTCGGCCGCCTCTCCGATCGCGTCGTCCGCAAGAACATGATTGCGGGTGGGCTGGCGGTATGGAGCATCTTCTCCGGCCTCACGGGATTCGCGGACAGTTTCTGGTCGCTGTTCTTTTGTCGGGTGATGGTCGGTGTCGGTGAGGCGACGTTGGGTCCGGCGGCGTTGTCCCTCTTGAGTGATTATTTTCCTCCCCGCCGGCGCGCTACTGTGCAAGCAATCTATTCGTCGGGCATCGCAGTGGGCGCGGGTTTGGCCTTCTTTCTTGGCGGATGGGTTGGCCAGCACTTCGGATGGCGCTGGGTGTTTTACCTGCTGGGCTTTCCCGGACTGTTCTTCGCGGTGCTGGTTTTCCTGCTCAAGGAAAAGCCGCGAGGCCAAACTGAAACGACCGCAGTTCGATATACCAGCAAGGATTGGAAGATTCTCTTTCGGTCTGTGCCGCTACGGTATCACTACCTCGGATACGCGCTGTTCGGCCTGGCCGCAAACAATTTGTCGATTTGGGGCGCGACATTTTTCACGCGCGTGCACAAGTTTGACATTGCCACGATCGGTTTGTGGGGAGGCATACTGTCGCTGATTGCTGGAGTGCCTGGCACTATCCTCGGAGGCTTGGCCGCCGATCGATTTCGCCGTTTTGGTCGCGGGGGACGAATGCTCTTCAGCTCAGTGGCCGCGCTGATCGCAATTCCATTTTGGCTGATGTTGATCTTTTCGGATGGCATCCCGTTCATCTTACTTGCGAACTTTGTCCTCCTTGGGTTGTCACTGATGTGGCTGGGACCGGCGGCAGCCGACGTGCACGATATCGCCGGGCCGGACTTGCGTGGACTCGGGATTGGCATTTACTTCTTCAGCGTAAATATTGCCGCCTACGCGGTGGGCTCGAATGTCATCGGCAAGCTTAACGACTGGCTCGGCGTCTCCACGAACCCTATGCAAATGCGCTATTCGCTCCTCATTTGTCCAGCTGCCTGCGTCATAGCCGCGTTGATGTTGTGGCTGGGCAGTCGCAGTTTGGGGAGAGAGAGTAACGTCTGACAAAGCTGATTCAGACTGGTTGCGGTTCCGTCGGAGGTCTGAAGAACCATCGAAACCAACAACGCCCTCACGTACTGGTCCATTTTAAGTTCTATCTCGTTCGTTTACCGACCTGGATTGTTGCTACGAATTGGTCCCGTCGAAGCGCATGAGGGATTTGCAATTAGCTTTTTTGCGAACGCCACGCATGATCAGCGTCAGGAACCGATAAGAGCCGTCAAGGCATCCCCCGGTTGTTCATAAAGTTTTGGAAAATGCCATTCCCGACGAGGTTAAGACCCTCAAATGACGAGATGGTAAACAGCCCCCAGGTTTTTTCCAGACAGGTCAACATTAGCCGGTGCCTTTGAGGGCACTGGCTTTTAGCATAAGGTCTGCCGCGTCCAACCTAATTCTTCCTGCATGGGTCACACTTCCGGCTTCGTTACTTGTGACGGCATCGTGACGGCAATTTAGATAAAGACATTCGTTTTGAGTGCTGCCCCATATAGAAGCATATAAAATCCCCGAAAATCCGTTGTGGCTGCAACCAATTGAATTTGTTTGCGTTGATGAATCCCATGTTATCGGATTCATAACCCCAAGGTCGGCGGTTCGTTACCGCCCCGCTGTCAATTCTTCTCCAACAATTTCGAAGACTTAGAGGTATGCAGCGACGGTCGATTTGTCCTGTTCAGCGCTTTGCGGCGCAAAGATGGGACAGACTGCTGCTTTCGCTCTGCAAGCTTTTCAATCGCCCCTTACATCGTCTCAATGACGGCATGAGTGTAACTCCTTGTCGTATCTACCTTCGTAGACTGCCAAACGTTTTTGAAGTTCAAACCTTCTCCGCCTCTTTCCGAATACGTGCTTCCGGGACCGGGCCTTTGTATCTTCGACCCTCGAAGTGAAGTCGTAGTACCAACGGGCCACTCTGCGCTTCCGCTTTCGGTGAACCGCTTTCTTCGCATCTGTAACCGATCGCCTAAACGGAACCAGCACCGGCGCTTCGCCAGTGTTCCGACGAGCGAGCTATTCGTATATTATGCGGGAGATGACTTCTCCCGATGACCCGTCGCAGAGTCAACCCGCAGAAGATTTGTCACCCAGCAGCGAGCCTGATTTCTTTCGAGAGCTGGGTGTGCGAACTTTTATTAACGCGGCCGGCACATACACCCTCTTAAGCGCTTCGCTGATGCTTCCAGAAGTTGTCGCAGCAATGAGTTATGCGGCAAAGCACTTCGTGGATATCGAAGAGTTGCAAGCAGCTGCGGCCGAACGCATTGCAGAACTGCTCGGATGCGAAGCGGCAATGGTGACCTCAGGCGCAGCGGCAGCGCTTACCATTGGCACGGCAGCCTGCCTCACCGGGGAGGATCCAGTCTACGTTCGTCAGATACCCGACCTGACCGGCCTCAAGAGTGAAGTAATTATTCAAAAATCGCATCGCTTTCTCTATGATCATGCAATTCGGAATTGCGGAGTCAAGTTCGTAGAGATTGAAACGGGCGCCGACCTGGAGAATGCCATCAGCCGTAACACTGCAATGATGCTGTTCTTCAACGACAACGAGCCAAAGGGCAAAATCAAGGCTCCGGAATTCGTTGCCCTTGGCAAAAAGTATGGTATCCCCACCTTCAGCGACGCTGCCGCCGACGTGCCACCCACAGAAAATCTTTCGAAATACCTGAGGATGGGCTTTGATCTCGTGACCTTCTCCGGAGGCAAGGGGATGCGTGGGCCGCAAAATGCCGGACTGCGCTTACTCAGGATGATCCCCCACCTCAAACGGTATACCGCTTAGCTGTTAAGTCTAATAATCCGATTGTGCTCAGCGTGCCTTTGAAATTTCGAAATTGAACCGCCTACTCATGGTCCTTATTGTTTTGTGAAGGCGAGCAAGGAAGAGTACCTGTCTCTGAATCGGTCACGAGTGATCGTGAAGCATACGCCATCTCTGAGGGCATGTGTAGCCGGAAATAAGGATCACCTCGCTTGGGCACGCTAATTTTGGAGTGTCCGGTCAGGGTGGTTTCGGTTTTGTTGATCACGTCATCTTCCCAAGTCTTTAGGTCGTCAACCGCTTGCCTAAGAACCACAATTCTCCTTGCCGGACTTAACGTATTCGCTATTATGTTCATTAGACTTAAACTCTAGGCGGGCCTGATTTGTCCCTTCCTCCGCTTTTGTATAAGTGTTGATGCGGGTAATGGTCCGATCTGGCTGGAAATGACTGGCCCGCAAGGAATCAAAGAGTTCCTCGCCTCTACCTTTACCTAGAATAGCAAGTTAGTCCACTCTTCCAATTGCACCCATTCTGGGTACAATGTTAATCGGGCCTTACACCTTTTTAATCTCGGAAATGAACAGGGCGGGGAGCATTGGATCATGAGGTGCAATGTAATGAATAAGCGTCTTAAGATTATTTCAATCTTCTGCCTATTCGCGTTCGGCAGTCTGAGCATCTGGCTGGCCGGGGATTGGCTCGTCCGAGGTCAGTCACAACGGAATACAGGTGGTCCTCTTCCACTTCCCGAACCCTATGCAAGAGTTGATAAGAGGGCCAGTGCTGTACGAGGCGCAAATGAGGAAGCCATTCGTGAGCTGGCAGATGCTGTTTTGCTGTTGGTCATTGGAGACACCGTGCCAGACGTACTTGTCAACCCATACAAGGAACGCCTGGTACGCGCTGAGATCAATTACAGGGGCGGACAAAAGGCAGGTATTCCCGAGGTCAATATTGTTCGCGTTGTCGATGAACTTGTCCGGAAGCTTAATGCCCCTGAATACGCGAGAACAGATGAAGATGAGGTGCATGATACACGTTTAGCCATCTCCTACTTGATGCCTCATTTCATTGTTCATCAACCTTTCCGCTCAGGAGAAGAGTCATTTACGGAAACACCGAATACAGTTGATCCTAGTATGTCGCCGCTAGAGGCGGTGTACGTCACGCGTTTTCTGATTATGCAGAAAGAGATCAATGAGTCATCGCAGATAACCCCTACGGAGCGGGCCGAGATGAAAGCGGCGATCAAGAAGCTCGCCGATGCAGGATTCCAGCTTACTTGGCGGGAGCGTGGAGCGGTGATGGCGGCTTTGATTGACCAGAAGTTGCATACCGAGAAGCATCAACTGACAGCTGAAGAATTAGCGGCACGGGCACGGCAGGATACGGCGGAACGAACGAAGAATCAGGCCAGAGTCTTTCTGTCGGCTGGCCCTTCCTCATCGAGATACAAAGAGATGCAGAAAGTGTTTCGTCGAGCTTACACAATGAACGTGAGTGATGCACTTGCTCTGACGAACAGATCCTTCGAGCTGCTAGGCATTGAAGACTAAACCCGAAATGATTTGTTCTAGGAGTTAGGCATCTTATGGCAAGAAGAAGAGAGATTTCATACATAGTGATGTTCAGTCTCCGCTGCAAGCGAGCTTGTCAGCTTTCCGTTCCTCCGCTCTGAGGAGAGTGACTGAATAGTTGCCGTGTCTAATTAGTTCGTCGAGATTCATATGGAAACCCATGTCGCATAAAACACATAAACGCATCTTTTCCGACCGCGACCCATTGTTTTATTGACTTTATGCTCGGTATGAAACTGGTGCAGGCATTTCTGTGGGATTCATAACCCCAAGGTCGGCAGTTCGATCCTGCCCCCCGCTACCAATAACTCTCATGGAATCAATTAGTTAGTATCGGCTCACAATTGACGTTTCGCTCTCTGCGCGGGGAAAGATGGGACACGAAATTTCCAGTGCGATGCAAAACTTAGCCTGCTGTTCCGGACTCGGACTGAACGAAGACGAACTATCGGTCCCACGGTCCTAGGTTCGAACCTGACAGTGATGTCAATCGACTCAATGCTTTGCGGAGACGGAATACTGACCGTGGGATCGAAAAACCCAAGGTCTCATCTCAAAGCTGCAATTCACAGGTCCAACCAACTGAGAAATTCTCAGTTGGGAACCCAAAGATCAGCTCGTCGCGCCTGTACGAGTTATCCAATCAAAGACCCTTAGGGCCAGTGGATACTGAAACTCCGATTGGCATGCCTTGGACCTTCAAAGCTTGAGGCGAAGCTTCACGGACGGATGCCGAGCATTCTATGGCGATTGGGCCATCGTATAGGCGTCGCGCCCTACCGCTGGACCTGCTGCAGCGCCGGATTGGTCAAGATGACGTACGTGGCGTGCGTGAGCCGGTCGATGATCTCAACGCTAGTGAGCACACCGGCGGCGCAGCTTGGGAATTCGGTCGGATCGGAGACCGTCACAGCTGCGCGAAGCGAAATCCGCTCGCCGACGCGTTGATTCGCGTCTCCT
>WNGF01002637.1_pt1 | contig 26911 bp, 22 predicted proteins | sample 5400641 | NCBI WGS metagenome assembly WNGF01 (sample SAMN13153371, study PRJNA577476) | soil metagenome | isolation source: 80 cm soil or saprolite under grassland replicate 2 | place: USA:California | collected 2016-06-15 | reverse complement strand
CTTCCATCAAACCAATCTTCGGATAAAGTCCCGACCAGGAGTTATAGATAAAGACCAGCCGGTCAGCTTCGGGATAAGGCAGCGGTCTGAGCAGCACGGCGTTAACGACGCTGAAAATGGCGGTGTTCGCGCCGATGCCCAGCGCCAGCGTCAGCACGGCGGTCAACGTGAAGCCCAGGTTCTTACACATCATTCGCGCGCCGAAGCGCAGGTCTTGCCAGAGTGTTTGCATAGTTCCTCTTAACTCGATTATGAAGGGGCGATTGCCTGACTGGTCCGTGCGCCAGATGACACGCGGGCACATTCATATGGATGGATACCAAAGATCAAGTGTCAACTTTTGTGCCAGAGTGGCGGCCAGACTAAATGAGAGAAACACTTGATTTGATCCAGGTGATGCGCGAGATGAGGCGCTGATATCTGTTCGCTTCTGGGACCGTTTAATCTCAAAATCGAAAGAGAAGGCCTAATAGCGTAACCTGCCAGGCACGTCCTTGTTGGGTCTTATCGCAGCTTCCCTCCTGCTGGGCCTTCATTGAGCGAGTTCTCGACGGCGTTCAATCGGTAAACACGCGCAGAGGATACCGGCGCTCAATTCTCGCGTTCGTCCAGTTCATGAGCGAGCGGCGCGAACCGTTGAGCAAGGCGCTGATGAACGAGTTCAAGACCACGCTCCGGAGCGAAGGCCGGGGAGACGCGGCAATCAATCAGGCGCTTTCGGCCGTTCGCTTCTTCTTGCGCGAAGCTGCGACAGACGGCCGGCTCGACCCGGCGGAAGTGGATCGGGCTTGCAAGGTGGCGAACATTCAGACTCGGGGAACTAAGGCGGGGAACTGGCTCACCAGGGAACAATGCGAGCGGCTGTTGCAAGCGCCGGGCGGTGATACGGCTATGGCCGTTCGTGACCGGGCAATCCTGGCCTGTCTCGTCGGCGCGGGCCTCCGTCGAGCTGAATGCGCGAGCCTAACCGTCGAACACTTCCAGCAACGCGAGGGACGATGGTGCATCGTGGATATCATCGGCAAGCGGAACAAGGCGCGCACGGTTCCCGTTCCGGCGTGGTGCAAGGCGCTGGTCGATCTGTGGACCTCGGCGGCAGGCATTACATCGGGGCTCGTCTTCCGTCAGGCCTCATGGTCGCGTGATAAGTTCGTGGTGGGCGAAGCCGGACTATCCGACAAGGGCATTGCTCGCGCCGTCTCCAGATACGCCGGGGAAACTGGCGCGATCGGGATCGCGGCTCATGACCTCCGCAGGAGTTTCGCGAAGCTGGCCCACGCGGGCGGCAGCGACCTGGCGCAGATTCAAATCTGCCTTGGCCATGAAAGTTTGGCCACGACGCAAAAGTATCTCGGCTCGGAGCTGAATTATTCAGACTCGGCGGCTGATCACCTGGGGCTGAATGTGCGGCTCTGATTCCCTGTCATAACCCGTCCGATTAGACACATTATCGGACAGGTTGAAGGGCGATTTTCTTTTGCTTTCTTCCTCTTGAGCCGCCATCTTAGCGAAGCGCCGGGCGCAGTCACCCGGAGGGCCGGAGCGCAGCGGAGGAGTCTCGGAGCGCACGCGTATACTAGGGGCACCCCGGTATCACAAATGGTTGCTGAGGACCAATTTTTACCTTTTCGAGGGGTTGGGCAAAAATAGCCTGAATGACACTCCTGTCCGTCAAAACAGGACCATCTCACTCAGCCTATTTCTTGGCAATCGACGGAGTCGATTACATCGAATGAATCGACATGTACACCTCCGCAATAACGATCGATATGTCTCATGTAGTAAGTACAAAAACCCTGTCGATACGACCAGTTGTACGCGCTATTCCAGCAATTATTCCCTTCCCCGCCGCCTCCGCCGCCGCCTGGGACGCAGAGTATGCAACAACTGCAACGGGTAAAATCCCACCTGTTCCTGGTGTCAGCTATGCACTGGATGACGTGACCGGAATTACATAGATTGATGGCCTGATATGCGCCCGTCGCATTCCAGACTGCGACGTCGCATGAGCGCGGCGCGGTAAGCCCGGACGCCGTGTCGTTAAACCCGGTAGCGCCGACCATAATCGATTGCTTTTGCACGGTACATGCCGTGCATTCCCCCAGGCCGAGCGTATGGCCTATTTCATGCGCCAGGGTTTGTTTGAACGCCTCGCAATCTGTAATGTTGGGGTTGATGTTGATCGTCGCGTTATATCGGGTGTCAACGCCGTTGAGGTTGGCCGCCTGACCCCCGGCCTCCCCGAATATGCCGCTGACGGGCGTCCTGCGATTAATACGCATTACGTAGGGCTGCCCGTTGACGGTGTTTCCCGAACTGTCGAGGTCCTGGTCAGTAGTGCCGTAGGTGAAGTCAAAATATACGCCGCTCACGTTGCCGTCCGTCTGCGAACCCGCACTATTGTTGAAAGTGGCTAAAACGTCCGTGATGCACCTTATTTGTTCTGCCGAGCCAAAGCCGTCGCCCGCGTAGACAGTCACGAACGCATTCTGCGGCCACGCGGCAATTCGCCCCATAGATTCAGGATTGACGCATGGGGGTAGTTGAGCATTGCTCGTCTCTGGTTTTACGAAAGCGGCGCACAGAAGAAGGGCTATGAGGAAAAGAAGTCTGTGCTGTCTCTTCATAGCTATTTTCCTCCTCTCTGTGCGGAAGCCGAAGCCACGCGGTCTAAGAACTGCTTCTCATTGTTGCCGTCGTGTTGAACGAAACTTTTGATCGGCCGGCCGCCTTCCATCTCACCGTCGAGGGCGTAAACCGCCCCTCCCTGTAGCTCGTAGCCGGTCAGCAGGTGAAAGTCTTTTGTGTCCGGCTGATACTTGAGAAAGAAGAGATAGGAATGGCCTGTCATGGGCATTTTTTCGAAGCACCTGCCACGCTCGACGACTGCCCCGTTCTGGAAACGTACTGCGCCACCGCGCCGTTCGACGGTGATCGTCCGGTCATTCGAATCCGGCAGTGTGTCTTGACCTTTTACGACGCGGGAGACGGTGACGACGAATTGTGAAAAGATGTCGCCGTGATCGGCCGAGAGGAAAGCCTGCGCCTTGTCGACTCTCCCCACAATAATGCTGTCGCTCTTCTCCACCGGGAGCCCGTCGCCCCAGTCGGCGTGCGAGAGTGGAAGGTCGCAAACACTCTTAGATTGAGGGGTCAGGGCGGCGTTCAATTTTGCGTCCGGAGACGAAGACGCGGGGGCGTTATAACGCGCGCGGCGCTTCCATTCGAGAACGCCATCTTTTCCCCGGTTGATCGTATCTTCAGCCTTCTCTTGTTGATACTCCATAACGGGAAGCGTGGCTGATCTTTTGATTTTTTCCTTCCCTTGCTGTGACCTCAATCCAAGACCTAGCACAAGACCTAGCAAGAGTAGCGAGCTTAGCGAGACAATCAGGATTTTCATATTTCCTCCTTGTCAGATGGCAGACAACCCTCATCTACCAAATTTTACCGCGGGGTACCGCAAGTAAAACCTTCTGAATTGGTTAGCTTAAGTTGTGGTGCGGGGGCGTATCTACGCCAAGGGAGATTTTTTTGCTTCATAACATAAAGGACGCACTTCGCCGTCGAGCATGCCGGATTTTAATAATTCTGGAATTTCCGTCTGTAAGAGCGGCGGTTGCCGGGGGCCGACCAGCGAAGACGAGCTCAAACTTGTCATGGCATTTCCGGGGGCCAAAACCCGGAATTTGAGCGATGCCAAACTGCGAATAACCACGCCCACTAAAGTGACTTTCTTTTGCTTTCTTCCTCTTGAGCCGCCATCTTAGCGAAGCGCCGGGCGCAGTCACCCGGAGGGCCGAAACGAAGTGTAGGAGTCTCGGAGCGGAGCGGAGAGACTTGACGGCACCCGGAGCGGAGCGACACTCCGGCGAAAGAGGAAGAAACAATTCTTTGATCTGAGCGAAGCGAACTCCTTATAGTCTCCCCCTCTCTTTCTACATCCCATTCCCTTTCGATCCTGTGGGCCTCTAGCGGCGCTTTCAACCGCTCCCCTGCTCTGATGAAGGGGGCCGTAATTACAGCACCGCCAGAGGCTTTTTAAACTTGATTTCGGGATGACGAAATCAAACGCCGGCGCGCTGATGATTGCCTATTTGATAATCAACCGTTTCATCGGGAAATACCGCCGCCCCTGTCTATGTTCTGCGCCTGGCGTTGTTTGGTCTCGCTGGCCTGCGCTCGCTGCTGCTCGATCTGCTCGGCGCGAATCTTGACCGGATCATATTCAATCTCTTTTACTCTCTTGCTGTCGGGCGGATCTCCATATCCGAAAGAATTGACCCTATCATCAAAGCTCAAGCTCGTTCTTTCGATCCCCTCGGTATAGGCCGTAAACGTTCCTGGGAGATTCCGAATGGTGAATACGCTTAGATTCTGTTCGCCTGGCTCTCCGTATTGCCAAAGCTTCCCAACCCGGCCTCCCTGCTCAATTGTCTTTGCGATGATCTCGAAGTTGCCGTTTACATTGCTGACGGAGCGCGCAAGTTCCCACGTCAATAAATCCGATTGCACCTTGCTCAGCGCCACTCGCGCAATATCCGCTGATTGGAACGCGTACCCTGTGGGCATTTGCCCGCGCTCGTATTCCCTCGTGAGCGAATGTAATGATTTGAAAGTATCTGTCAGTGTGCTTTTGATCTGGGCATCAAGCGGAAAGACTGGAATAACTCCTAGCCTCCCCGCCGTCTCCTGGCCGTACCGTATCCATGCGGTTATATCGCTTGCTGTTTCCTTGCTGTATGGATTGGGTCGCATCTGGTCGCTTACGCCTCCGATGTGTTCGAGCGCCCTTACTGCTTCGCGAACACTCCTTCGATCCTCGTTCAAGAATGCTTCACGCCACGACGCGGCTTGCTGCCGTCCTTGTTGTGGAGCTGGGTTTTCTTCCGCCCTAGCTATCTCTTCCCTGCCCTCTCTCATCGTCGCCGTCGTGATCGCCGGCGCGATCTCCAACACGCTCTCCCGCTTCTCCTGGGCGATTGCCTTTTGGCGTGATCTGTCCATTATCTCCGCCATCGTCTCCAGCGTCTCGCCCACGTCCTCGGCGGCAGCGTAGATGTGCGCTTCGCCTCGATGTCTGGACATTTGCACGTAAGATAGCTCTCTATCTTGCATTCCGCCGCCAACCAACACGTAAGAACTCTCCCGCGTATCTCCCTGCAAAGAATGAGTCGTGAAGGCGTAACCCAACTGAATTTTGTCGTAGCGTGTGAGCGGAATTACGCGGAGGTCGCCGCCGTCCATTCTGGCCACGATCTTTTCGCTTTTCTGATCGATCAATTGCACGGTCGCTCTGTCCCCGTTCAACACTTTCAACCGTCGGTCATTCTTACGGAATAGAATCCGGTCGCCGGCGTGGAAGTCGTACCCGTTCGCCTGGACAGATTCAGCGCCCAGCTCGCCGCGTTCCCTCCTCGATTGCTGCCCAAGTCGGTTTAATTCCCACACCGTCGCCCTGGTCGATGCGATCATTACCTTGTCTTTGTAGGCGGCGGGATTTCGTGACCAATCATCGACCAGCTGATGCATGGCGTCTTCCCTCTTCTCTGTCACGCTGAGTAATCCGCGCTCCTGGTATTTCGTCAGCCCATCAACGGCGCGCCCGCCCGCGAAGTCGTGAACCGCTTCACGCTGCCATTCCTCGCGCTGCCGGCGAATCTCCTTCAGTTCGCTTTTGCCTATCAACTCCCCAAAGACCTTGAACGGCGCGCCGTGCTCGATCGGCTGGAGCTGCCCCACGTCTCCGACCAGGGCGATGCGCGCCCCGGTCTTCTCTGCCTCATCAACCAGGCGCGCCATCTTGATCGTGTCGACCATGCCGGCCTCGTCAATGACCAGGATAGTTTTGCTGTCGAGGGCCAGGCCGGTCGCTCTCTCCGGATTGTCGATCCCGATAATTAGCTGCGCTATGTTCTCGCTCTGGATTCCCGTCTCTGTCTCTAACCCGCGCGCCGCAACTGACGATAGAGCCGCGCCGCACACCGTGTAGCCTTGCGCCTCCCAAACTTCGCGGGCCATCCGCAGCATGGTTGTCTTGCCGGCGCCCGCCATTCCGTTCACGACCCTGACGCTACCATGCGGGTCTGTCAGATATTCAACGGCGCGCTGTTGCTCTTCACTCAAACCTGATAGATCAATCTCGCCCTGGCTCCGGATCGGGAGGAACTCTTTATCACGCCCTTCGATGACTTGGGCGAGCATCCGCTTTTCCATCCGGTCGATTTCTGGGGTTGTGTAGAGCTTTTGCTTTTCTTCCACCCGCAAATACACGGCTTCCTTTTCCAAGTACTCGGCGGCGACGGCTCGGCACAGGGCGAACCCTGCGCCCGTATATTGCGCTTCAGTCGCCAGCCCGCGAAGCAAAGACACCTCAGTGAAGTAGGCTTTCTCTCTCGTCAGTTCCCCGACGACGCCCCTAATCATCCCCTTCGTCTGGTCGTGTGTCGGCTGAATAAACTCGCGCCGGTCTACGATCTCCCGCTCATGCAGCCCGTACTCTCTTCCCCTCTCTGCCCACTCCTGAAACAGTTCGATCCTCGGCTTGTGTTGTTTCTTTTCCCTCGTCGTCAATACAAAGGTCGCCGCCGCTACCGCTCCCTCGGCTCCCACCGCCTTCATTGTTTCGAGGATCTGCCGGCGCCTGGTCGAGTGCTCGGCCTTCAGCTCCTCCGGCACACCCCTAATATCAAACATGCCCTTCGGCAACCGTTCGACCTCAACGCCAAACTCCCGCTGAAGTTCGCGCGATAGCTCCGCGCGATAGGCGGCACCCATCATCATTTTTTTCTCGTATGCCTGGGCCGGGTCGAGGCTTCGAGTCTGCCCCTCCGGATTGAATCCCACGTTGGCCAAGACAGCATGCATATGTAATTGGGCGTCCTGCGCTCGTGAGGTCGAGTGCTCATAGAGCGCCCACGTGAGTTTATGGCAAGGGTCGATTTCCTTTCCGCTCGCGCCCCGGCGCGTCCCGATCATCCCCGTTTCTTCGATGTAGTCCAGGGTATTCGTCACGGCTCGGAGATGACATGCGCTGATGCGTTCCTGCGTCTTTTCGTCCGCGCTCGCCCACCAAACCGACAGCCCTTTAGGCCCTGAAAAAGTAAAATCCCAAAGCGCCCGGCGCTCCTCGCTCCCTGCGTTCCGCACCAACTTTGCCCCGGATCGCGGGGCGTAGCCCTCGCACAAGCTGTAAAAATCCTGCTTGCCCACCTCCCCACTCAATCCGAATTCCTCTGCTCCCCCCCCGTGCCACCTCCCCGGTGGTTCTGTCCCCTGCTGATAATAGTCGTCTCTTTCGGCCAGTTCAGCGTAGTACCGGGCATTACCTCCCCCGATGCTCAACATATGTTTTATCTCCTGTCTTTCTTGGCGAATACTCGTTCAATTTCTGCCCTGGCTGTTTCGACAGTCGTCTTTCCCTTGCTCATTTCCGCCACCAGCACACTAAACATTCTGACCAAGCCCGCTCTGATCGTCTCCACCTCCCCCCGTAAAGTGTCCACCTCCCCCCGCAAAGCGCCCACCTCCCCCCTCATCAATAGCGACTCATCCTCCCCCCCATCCAGCACGGATTCCACTATCGCCTGCGCCTCCAGGTGGGGGCTTGTCCCGGCCCGATTGCTCCGCTTGGCCAGCTTCTCGAAGTATCCTTTTTCTGTCCGAAAGGCGACTGTCGGCTTCCCTTCTTGCTTTTGAACGCTCATTTTGCTCTTTTTCGTAATCCCTTTATTTTCTTATTGTTAACAAATGTATACATTCGTTAACGAATGTATACATTCCTGCTTGCGCATGTGTACGCACTAGAATCAACAACTTAGCCACACTTCCGCAAACCGTGCACGGAGACTGGTGTGGAAGCTCATTTTTGTGCACATGGTTCGCTCATCTATCAATTACCAATCTCTTGTCCTATGTTCTGATTCATCGCTTAGTCTCTCTGCACTGTCAGCAATTACGATTAGAGCGCATCATCTGGTTGTGTTTTCTCCGGAGACCCAAGAAAAAAGCCGGGCGACTAACCCGGCCTTTGTGTCTGTGATTGGTAGTTCCCTGCTCTTTAGGTGAGATGTTTTGGCAGGTCAATTTGTCGGGCGCTGGGTCTGTTAATCGTTCGTTCAATGGCTGCCCCTAACACTTTCTCTGCATCATCCCCAACCGTTACGCCGGCCAGCTCCAGGTAAAAAAGTTTGAGCGCCGCCCGGTGAATCGTCGTGTACTGGTAAGCCAACCTGATCCCCTCATCAAGCGACTTCACAACGCGCCGGGCACCCTCCTCGTCGCTGTCCTCAATCGCTTCTCTAAGGTCGTACAATCTTTGGGCAAAAACTCTGGCCTCGTGCGGTCTGTCACGGAAAGCTGAATCGATCAGCCCCGACCATCCCTCCTCATCAATGAGTGGATCGGGAATCAGAAGCTCTCGCGCCTTCGCCCTGTCGGCTGCGACGTGTCCGTCTACCACTGCTGCGTTAGAACCTTTGTGATTTATTCGTTTCATTTTTTTCCCTCTCAATCGGGCCGGGAATCCCAATTGGTCATCCCCTACCCTATGGCAATGATGACCAAAGTTATTGAATTCCTTTCCTCTCTCGCTGCGTCGCTACCCACCCTTCAACGGCCTTCTGTCTGGCGTCCGGATCGAGGCTTCCCCACTCCGCAAGTTGACGCTTTCCGACATGGCCGAGATAGGTCTTGTCTTTCCTGTGGACGGCGCCGGGCGGAACGTGCCAAGCCTCCTTTCCGCCTGCTGAATGAGGCTCCCAATCGAGGCGGTCTATCGCCGGTAAATTCGACCCGCTACCGGAAGGTGACTTACGGCCTTTTGGGGAAGGTTTCAGCTTCCGTTTTGGGGAAAGTTTTCGCCCCGCTCCGGACGCCGGCGCGATCTGCTCGAATACGCCGGGAGTAGCAAAAAATTCTTTCGCCAGATTCGGCGCGGTTGGCGTGGCGATCAAATCCACCGCGCCGGCGCTTTTGGGGGTTCGCCCTGGTCCTGGTTCACGAAGCCCGGCCGGCGCGGTGTCCCTAACACCTGCGTCGGGCGAGACGCTGACCCTATGGCGTCCAGGTAGCTGTATTGCTCGCGCGCGATCTGGTCAATCTGCTCGACGTACTTTTTAGAGAATCCCGTACGCCGGAAGAGAAGGCGGAACGCCAGAAACACAGAGTCAAAGAAGCCGCGCACCTTGGCAAAGATCAAAACGAGCGGGGAACCGATGGCGGCGGACTTCTGCGCCGTAATCAAATCCTGTCGCGCGGTCTCGGCCTTCAACTCGAGCATTCGGTTTTCGACCACCGCGTCAGAATCGCGCACGGCGGAAACGCCGATCAGCGCCGCCGCAAAGTGGATGGCGAGTGAGTAATGGTTGTACCAAAGCAACCACTCAGGCGGGGAAAGGCGGATGATCCACAAAAACAAAAGCGTGGCGTTCAGTACCATCGTCACTTGCAGGACTCGATACCAGAACTGCGCGTAAGTGCGCTGCTTTCCGCTCTTGTAGGTTGTGGTCAATCCGTGGCGAAGGGTGAAATAGAACTTCTCAACGAATCCGGTCACGAGCAAGGCGAGAAGGAGAGCCAACTGCCAACCCAATACGTCAACGTGCGCGAAGGCGTTGACGTAGCCGGTCGCCACCGCTGAGACGGTCACAACGCAAAGCTGAATCAGCTTCAAGTTGTTTTCGTTTTTCTTGTAATCGTCGCTCTGGCTCAGACGCTCATAAGCGTTGCCGATTTTGTCGCGCAGGGAAGAGAGGGGGGAATATTTTCCAGGTTCCAAGTTTTGGATGTTCATCGCTTCGATCCTTTCAAAAGGGAAGGCCGAAGCGGTAGGATTGGTTTGTATCATTGGCCTATCGCTTCGGCGGTGGTTGATGTCAGGGCTTGGGGAGCGTTAGCGCGCTTCCCAAGCCCTCTGCGTTTTTGTCTCTGCCTTCCAAGAGTGGCATTGACGAAAGATAATGTACCCTCTACAATATCTTTCGGTCAAGCAATTACTGTAGGGCAGACATTATTAGCATGTATAGCCTGCGTGCTTGGCTGGAATCACTGTAGGGATTACAATTTTATGTATGAGGCAAAAGAAGGAATCGGAAATGATCACTCCGAAGGAATACGCAGCACTGCACAACGTCGCATATACGACGGTCGTCAACTGGCTGCGCAAGGAGCTAATCGAAGGGGCGCAAAAGGTAGAACTGCCTCATATGAATTCTTATGTGTACGCAGTGCCCAAGGACGCCAAGCCACCAGAATTGAAGCCGGGGCCGAAGAAAGGAACCAAACGCGGCACGAAGATAGCCAAGATGGGAAAAAAACAGATTGAAAGGGGAGGATGATGGACACACTGACGCTAGACCAAGTTTTTCATTATGCGAAGTTGCTACCAATCTCCGACCAGCAATTACTTGTGGAGCTGCTAAATCCGCCAAAGACGATTGAGCAACTGGCAGCAGAGCAGGGAATCGGGCCGTTTGATTTCAAAGCAGCTCAGGCTGAGGCCACATTCTGGCCGGAAGAGGAAAGCATTGATGATTTCATAATCGCCTTGCGCCAGTGGCGCAGCGCAGGCGGCCACGAAAGAGCGCTTGGCTGATGCGCATCCAATGGAACCGGCGAAAAGCCGAAGAGAATATCAACAAGCACGGCGTTTCATTTCATGAGGCTTCCACGATCTTCGGTGATCCGCTTGCAGAGATACAACCGGATGTTGCGCACTCAATAGCGGAAGAGCGATTCTTAGCTTTCGGGACCTCTGAACAAGGGCGTATGCTTGTGTTGGTCTTCACCGAACGGGGAGACACCATACGCATTATCAGCGCGCGGGAAATGACGCCGCGCGAAAGAAGAGACTATGAAGTACACGATTGAAATACTCGACGACGAGGAAAGTTACGACCCGACCGATGTTGAGCCGGAATACGACCTGGCGGCGATCCGCGAGCAGGCGCGCAGGGAAGGGCGCGAGTATCGCGGCATCCTGTCGGGACATCTGGTAAGACTCTCGCCCGAGGTGGCCGAATTTTTCAAGACGGCGAAGGCCGTCAATGAGGCGTTACGCCGGGTGATGCAAGAGATGGGAGACGCGGCATAAAGAAAACGCCAGCGCTTGAGCTTGAGACCTCAAACACTGGCGCATTCCTTTAATTCGCTGCAAGCGGGGCAGCAGGCAAAAAACCCGACCGACCCTACTCGACAAGCGGAGTTCGTTCTCGGCTTGATAGTACTTCAAGCCCGCCGTTTGTCAAAGTGGTTTCATGCCTGCTCTAACCATTGCGGCTTTGACGAATGGAGTTCGCATCCGCCATCAGCAGCGGATCGAAGCATTTTTTGTGGAGACTTCACCTAATACCCGACACTCGACACAGGCACCCTTTTTCAACACTGCCAACCATGCGGCCCGGCGGAAGATCGCGCGAGATGTGGCGGCAATGTACGACGACATCGCACGTGAAACCGACTTTGAGCCAATCGAACGGCGTACAGCCTTCGCCATCTCAATGAGGTTATACGAGCGCGCCGGCCAACCCTGCGACACTCCACGCGGCGTCTCGCTGTCGGCAATCGGCGCCGCTCTCTCTTCGCGCTCGGATGATGAGAAGGCGCGCGTAAACACCGCTCGAAACCGCGTCGGCCAACTATTCAACCAGGCGATCCCGCGCGCCGGCTATCAAATCCTAACGCGCTACAAGGCCGAAGAGGAAAGCGGCAAACCGCATGAATACTGCGATCATCTCTTGCCAATCGCGGCGCTCTATAGCGAGCGGCTGAGCGAAGAAATCGACCGCATCTTGGCCAGCAAGGGACTAGACAAAAAAGGGAAGCGTGAAAAGATCGTGGAAGCTCGCGCGCGTCTCATCTCTGAGGCCGTGGCCTGTCTGCCCAAATGCGATACAGCGTTAATCGCTCCGGATGGCGAAACCTATGCCTACGTGTCTGCGCCCGAAGCGCAGGCCTATTGCAAGCAAAAGAAGGCGTACACAGCCCGCGCGTACACATACACTCCGCCAGCGCCGGCGGAACTGCAAAAACGCCCCTTCTACGATCAGGACTTGAAACGCATCGAGGACAAAATCAAAGACTTCATCGAAGACCAGCTTGACGAAATACTCGAGCGCAACGGTTTCGACCAGGCGCGGATTTTCGCTAAACGTGTCGAGGCCTCCCTTTCAAAACGAATCGGCTCCTGGGTAAAGGTGGCCGGACTGGGAGAGAACAGAAGGGAAGGAGAGAAGAGAAATAATAAACATGTCATCGAAATTGTAGGGGTAGCCCCCCCTGACCAGGTGGTTTCGCCGCTGGAAATCGAGGAGGGAACCCCCCAAAACTTTGGGGGGGTATCCTCTGACAAGTCCTTAGATTCCAGCGAGATAGAAAATCTGGTTTTTGAAACTGCTTCCGAAGCGCCGGCGGCTGATTTTGTACAGAATCGCGCGGAGCTGGAAGAGGCCTCGCCGGCGGCGGAGGCCTCGTGCGGCGGCGCGGTCAACTTTGATTCGGCTCTCGAAGCCGCGACGTTCTACGCCCGCGACGGTTGGCATGTGCTCCCGATTTGCAATTTCGATCCGGAGCGGGGCCATTGTACCGCCGACTGGCACACCACAAACCCTGACAAGCCCTGCATGGGTAAAAAGCCTTTGGTGCAAGGTGAAGGGAAGCCGGGCGAGGGTTACACGGCGGCTACAAGCGATCTCCGCAAAATTCGGGACTGGTTCGCGCGCTGGCCTGACGCGGGCGTAGGCCTGAGACTCGACGGCCACGCGCTCGTTGATTGCGATCTCAAAGACAGCGGACCGGAGTCATATGAGTTTTTGCGTGATACTTTCGATTTGCCTGAGACACTAACCGCTGTCACTCAGAGCGGTGGCAAGCATTATGTTTTCCGCCTTCCTGACGATCTGCCAGCGGGCTGGCTCAAAAGCTGGATTCGCGTCGGGGATAAAATGGCCTTACCTGGTATCGATCTGAAAGTAGGGAATTGCGGTCTGATGTTCGCCGAACCCACACGCGGCGCAAAGGGCGTGTATCGCTGGATCGATCCGACTATGCTGCCGGCGACATTGGCGCGTGAGGCCTGCGATTTTCTGCGCGAAACTCGTTACAAGGGAACTGCGCCGGCGGAAAAGGGCAAAGCCGCGGTTCCGTCTGAACCTCGCGCTTTCCAAAAGGATCAATCAAAATTCTTCCGTGACGTTGCGCCCGGCGACAGACACGCGCGATTGCGTGCTGTTGGAGTGGCGATCAGGTGCGAGACGCGCGCCAGCGCTGCGGAAATTGCCGATGCGATGCGCTGGCATGCCGCGCGGTTCTCTCAGCCGCTTGATGATGAGAAGTGGATTCAACGAACAGCCAAATCAATTGAGCGGAGTTTTTAAAACTCTGTTCAGCGAGTCGGCTTGCTATTAAGCGATTAGTTTGAAAACGACCAAAATTGTTCCTTATTAAACAAACCCCATGAACGACCAATATCAAGACTTGATTCAAGCTACACAATCACCATCTACAGTCAAAGGTTACACCCATAACTTTTATCGATACCCGGCGCGATTCTCCAACAAGTTTGTAAGACAGGCGCTCTCTATGTTCTCTGAGCCAGGCGATCACATACTAGATCCTTTTATGGGAGGCGGAACTACAATCGTCGAAGCGCTTTCAATGGGACGTTTCGCCACGGGCATTGACTTAAACGAACTCGCACATTTTGTTGCAACCGTTAAAACGGCCCCGTTAAATGAGAGCGACCAAGCGGCGCTCTATCACTGGCTAGATGAAAACGTCGATTATGACGTTTTTGACACAGCTAAAGAGCAGGGAAGGATAGTTAATCTTCCTCAGCACCTCGAACGCCTCTTTGGCGGCTGGATATCTCGTCTGGAACTTCTTTCTAAGCCGCGACAACGCGCTTTCATGCGTTGTGCGCTACTTAAGACCGGACAGTGGGCAATTGATTGTAGGGAGAGAATTCCGTCTTACTCTGAGATCAGGGTAGCGCTCCGTGAGCATGTGCAGGAGATGTGCCTAGGCCTAAATCAATTAGTCAGTGCTTGCCATGAGAGTGGGATAGCAAGAAACAAAATTACGAGTAGACGAAAGTTGTGGTGTCGATCGGCAGTGGGAATCGAGAAAGAGGATTGCTTTATAAATCCTCCTAAGAGGTTTCGCCTCGTTCTCACATCGCCGCCTTACTACGGCGTTCATGTGATCTATCATCGCTGGCAAGTTAAGGGGAGACGGGAGACGCCGGCTCCATATTGGATTGCAAACCTAAATGATGGAGCGGGCCTTTCGCATTACACCTTTGGAAGTCGCCGCACAAAACTTGGGCGCGAAAAATACTTTGACACGTTGCTGAAGGCCTTCCGTTCCGTGAAAGAAGTCATTCATCCGAAGGCTACGATTATTCAATTGGTATCCTTTGAACAGACCGCAGAGCAATTGCCCCTCTACTTAGAGACGATGCAAGCCGCCGGATATCAGGAAATGGATATCTTCACGAGAGATGGCGAACAACGGATCTGGCGCAAGGTACCGCATCGAAAGTGGTATTCAAGAGCAAGAAAGGAGGAGCACGATTCTATGAAAGAAGTGCTCCTCCTTCATCGGCCAACCTAAAAGGATATGATGTCGGCCTATGTTGTCATCATTGACGCCTTGGGACCCTCGTACAACGACCGAATAGTCGGCACGATCACGCGGGCAAGGCCTGTGCAATAGCGGCTGATCACGTTCAGGTCTTCCTCACCTGCGCCAATCTCGTCTCCTGGCCCCTCTGTTCGGCCATTTTTTTGCCGGCGCCTCTCGTCCTGCAACATGCCCATTGCGCATAGTGTGAGCCCCCATATAAACCAATACTTCAAGAGGGCTTTTTCTTCCTCTCTGGCTCGTGAAAGCTCAGTTATGAGAAAGCTGTTGTCAACGTTGATGTAGAAAATATAGCCGTTCTCCACCTCGGGGTCGTGAGCGATCTTGATGGCGCTGAGCTCGTCAAACTTGAAGAATGTGTCATCCCAGCTCTCTTTACGCACCTCCTGAATCTTCGGCGCGGATAGAGCAGGCGCGGCCTGTTTGGATTGAGTGTGGGGCTTATTACCGTTTCGCCTCGGCCCGCCAGGTAGGACACCATCATCATCTACTTCAGGAGCCCCTTTCAGCCGAAACTTGGAAACGAACGGACCGCCTCGAATCTCTCGTTGAACATCAGTCACGGTGATAGTCACATCCACCTCGTCGTCAACTTCTGCGTTCCACGGCATCTGAAAGCGCGCTCTATATTTCCCATTCCAAAGGCCAATGTGACTATTCAGGTTCGGCGGATCAAATGTAATTGAGCCAGGGGAATCAGCGCGCTTGAAATAATTATTCTCTGCATCTGTATCAAACTCTATACGGACCGACTTGTTGAGCGGGCAACTCTTAACGAGCCCCTCTTTCGGCTCCTTACTTAAGCGGAAAAAAGTAGGGAACCGCACCCCTTTAAACTCTTTTTTTTCGTCCGGTCCCGTCGTGGTAACCAGGCGATCACCGACCCCTAGAAGAGACGCAAGGGTGGGATCCGTCTTAAGTAGATTCTGGAAGACGTTCAAAGTAGTGCTCTCGTCAGAAAGCGTCTTCTCAAGAATCTTTTTTTTGCGAAGAGCTTCGTACTCCCGCAGACCCTGATGATGCCGCAGCTCCTCTTTTAGCTGACTCTGTAGCTCGTCATAGACCTCATTTCGGCGTAGCCGGTCACGCGACGCCATGAAAAAATCTTCGCGGACCTCAGGATTCATAGATGTGCAATCCACAGTGACCAAAAGATGAGGACTTAAAGAGTCAAATTTGAGACTGGTGCTTACAAAGTTGTCAGGGAGCCTTCCATGCACTTGGCCATTAACTGTGAAGAACACTCCATGAGGAACGTTCCGAGATTTCACGGTTTCACGGAAGAGACCTATCTGATAAGGGAGTTTCCCAATTTTTGGAAGATTCAGCTCTTCGAACGCAGGAAAGCCGTCTTCTACTTTACGATCCTCCTCCTCTCTTTCCGCATCCGTACCAATCCCCACCCACACTCCTGACATCGTTGTGCTGTAGTAATTGGCCGAGTAGTCGCGTGTCTCGGTGATGCGGAACGGCAAACAAGGCATGTGAAGAAACCGCTCAAGCTCGAAACGCGCCTCCGTGGTGGCGATGGATTTCGCTTTCCACCGGTAGTTATAGAGCTTAATTATCGTTCCATATGTAATTCCTACAGCATAGGCCTCAGCAGGCTTCTTCGGACCCGACTGGCCAGGAAGAACATTCACGGCATTGGCCGTGAACGTGAGCACTTTATTGTTTGGGGCAAGGTACACATACACTGATGCGCGGCGCCCTCCGGTCGGGAGCAGCCTTCTGACAAGCGTAAATCCCCATTCGTCTTTCGTTGTATCGCCAGGTTTTACCGACGCTTCAGGATGGCGCTTTGATACTATAAGCTCATAGTTTTGATTGCCACAGAACTGTAAGATCCCTGTGCCGCCAGAATTAAACTTCCCTTGCACAAAGGGAATTCGCATCTTGTTAGAGCGATTCAGGGAGAGAAGAGTATCGGGAAACGACGCCGGCGTTTGTCCCTCTCCACGGTCAACGATGAGGTAGGACGGACTTTTCTTGGCTCCAACGGCAACGACCTGAATTTTCTCTGCCAGAGCGGTCAGCTCAGTGGCGGAAAGATTTTCAAGCCTTCCGTCACGCACATTGAAAAATTCCTTCACGGCATCTGCCATGCTTTGTGGCGCAGCGTCGCTTTCGGGGTCTAAGCCCCGCTTAAAGCATTCAGCCATCAGAACCGCATCACCTGCATTGATAACCTTCTCAACGAAAGCAGCAGTCGGATCGGCCTGTTGATTGCCGATCAAATTGAAGTTCATTTCATAGTTGCCGAAAGGCTGCCAGATATTGGGGTCATCGGTGAAGTATCCGGCCTCCTCAAGGATTTTATTTACATCTGTCTCATCTTCCGCCTTTAAAAGGCGCTCGAATAGGGAGAGGTTGTCCATGAAATAAATGCTCCTTTGCTTAAGCAGTTTCGGTTTTGCTGAGTGTGTGTGCCCGTGCTTGTTTCTCTGATGCAGGGGCATTGAGGCCAACGATATCTTTGAGTTTTGAGAGTGTGGCCGCACGCGCTTGGCGATTCGATACAACAGAGCCAGCGGTAATGCACACATTATCCCAAAGCGGGTTAACGCCATTGCCGGTCGATTTCCTCCAGTCGACCGCCTTAAGCGCATCGAGACGCTTTTTCCAAGTTTCAGGGTAGGCTTCCATGAGAGCCTTGCCAAGTCCACCTAACGCCCGCAGTACAACAGCGTGAGTGTTGATCTTCTCCTGGCGCAACGCTGCTGCCTTCATGTCGTCATTTTTGACCTTACCCCAATCGGGCATGACATCGGCGACGGCATTCCAATACTCGATTGCCAATGCCAACCTGGTTTTGAATTCCTTGGTCCCTTTCTTGTCAATCTTGGTTCCCAATAGCTCTTCATTGGCGTCATACAGTATTGAAAGGGTGAAGAGCTTCGGGCTACGGAGCGGAATAGTGAGCCTTTCCTTGTCGATCATTCCTTTAAAAACAGGGACCACTTCAGAAAGTGCCATCGTCAGGGCAGAAAGATTATCGCGATGGTCATAGAGCACATCGAGCGACTTAGAAGTTTTATGAGCGAAGCGATTCAGATCTGAAAACATCTGCTGCAAACGCTCCAGGTTTTCCTGTGGGAACAGGAGTACGCTGATCTTCTCTTTCCCAAGCGCAGGATTTTCTTTTAGGGCGGCCGCGATGGCGGCACACCGATGTTGACCGTCATTGATAATGAACTCGACGTTCTCAAGCTCCATCTCTATATGGCCAACGTCCGCTCCGTCCGCAACGGGGATGAAGGTGACCTCACTGTTGTAGGAAGCAGTGATTGAGGAGAAGAGATATCCCTCCTCGTTATCAAGAATGTACTTTGCAATATCGGGAATGCGGTTTTTATTAAGCACCCTCTGAGCGCGGTGCTCTGGTGAAAACTGCTCCCAGTCGTTGAACTTAAACAATCTCGGAATTTCAGATAGCGAGAGCATCGTTCCGTAATACTGCCGCCGCCCAATTGTCCCGCGCATCGCTGGAATTGAAACTTTCATAATCCTCCTTTAAAAATCACTGTGCAATAACAGCTCTAAAAATACTTACTATGAGCTGTTGGGCGCGGACTTTACAGCTCTCATTAGTATATGTCAAGAGCTGCTATGTCTTTTGTCTTACAGCTCTATGGTATACGGAGTAGAGCTGTATATAAGCCGACGCTTACACTATTAAAATCAACAACTTACATCTATGTCCCATTTTTACGCATATCTCGGTTCAAACCGTTGATGATGAGAAGTAAATTTAACGAACGGCCAAATACCAAATAAATTGAGCGGAGCTTTTGAAAGCTCCGCTAAGAGAGTTTGCCGCGTTCGACGGCGGCGTCGAGCAGCATCTGATCGAGACGCCGGCATGCGTCTCGCAGGTCGCGCTGGGCCGCTGCATTGAGTGAGCGGATATATTCAGCTGTTCGGAGCTTGTCGATTTCGCTGGTACCCGTCAGTACAAGCCGGAATATCTCAATCTGCTTTTCAATGGTTTTCTTTTTCATCGCGAATCTCCTATGAGTTATGGTTGGAGAAATACAGAGGCGGCTGATGCGTCGTCAGGCTTCGGCTTTGGCCTCGGCTTCCTCCATTACGCATATCTCGCCATCTTCCTCGTAGCACACGCCGCAAATCAGCGCCGCGTCTGGCTTCGCCCATGCGTTCTGGTTGCACTGCGGGCAAGTGTATTTAGTTTTGCTGGCCGCTTTCTTCTGGCGCTCATGGTCGTCGGCGCGTGATTGCCAACGCAGCTCAAAACCGCTCGCTTTCAATCTGGCGAAGGCCTGTGCGAACGGTCCGCCAGCAACGATGTAGTGTGAAACCTTCTGGCCGGTTTCTTTGCCGCCTGGCGCGGCGGTGCTGGAAGGGAAAAGCCCAACCTCCTTCATCTTCGCAGCCCATTCCCGATCGTGATAGCTCTTGCGTGGTGGCGTTCCGTGCGTGTGCTGCCATAGGTGGCACATCTCATGAACGAGAGTTGAAAGTATTTCCTCGTCGTTGCGTCCGAAGTGGTCAGGGTTCATGGCGAGTTCGTGCGTCACTTCCTCGCCAGCTCGCCCGATGAATCGCTCCGGGGAGAAAAAGCCGTAGGCTTTCGCCTGGCGCTGTAGCGTTACCAGCACATTGGGCAACACGCCGGCGAACAGTTGGGCGTTGAAAAAGTCGTAAGCCTCTTGAAATGCTTGATATTGCGCTTGGGTAATTGTGGTGCTCACGTTTTGTATCGTACGATACAAAAACACTTCTTGTCAATCCCGATATATAGACATCGGGATATACAGACATCGGGATATCAGGATATACAGACATCCCGATATACAGGCATCCCGGTATATAGATGTCCTGATACCACGACATCCCGACACCCTGACATCCCGATATCCTGCCACCCTGACACCCCGACATCTGCATATCTCGCTTGCCTGATCGCTGGATCGCCCGATAGAATCCGCTCGCAATGACACAAAGAGTTATCACAGTGACCGGATACAAAGGCGGCGTGGGAAAGTCCACGACCGCAATTCACCTTGCGGCGTACTTTTCCTCAAAGGGAAAAACCGTGCTCATTGATGGAGACCCGAACAGAAGCGACATCACGATGGCGGAGCGAGGCGGATTTCCTTTCGAGCTTGGGCCGGAGAAACAGTTGGCGAAACTCATCCATGGAAGGGAATACGTCATTATCGACACTGCGGCTCGACCAGAGTCCAGTGACTTGCTAGAACTGGCCAAAGGTTGCGATCTGATGATTTTGCCCCTGACGCCAAGTATGATGACCGCAGACCCCACGCTGTCTTTGATCCAACACCTTCAGACGCTCAAAAACGTGAAGGCGAATTACCGCGCCCTGGTAACGATCATCCCGCCGCCGCCGTCTCGTGACGGTGAGTCCATGCGCGATGAATTGAAACGCGCTGGCCTTCCGGTTTTCGAGTCGATGATTCGCCGTCGTTCGATCTATGAGAAGGCGGTCATCAAGGGGAAACCGCTATCAATGCTCACAGAAGCGAAAGCCGTACTCGCTTGGGAAGAGTTTGCAATCTTGGGAAGTGAAGTTGAGGCGATACTATGAAAAGCAAATTCGCGGGCCTGGCTGAAGCCAGAATGAAAGCAAGACAGAGTGAAGAGACGGGCGAAGGATCAGCCGCACCCGTGGAGCCGAAACCACAAAAGAGAACCGTCAAGGCGTCGGGCAATCCTGATGCTGACAGACCGAGGAAGCCCGCTGTCGAGAAGATTGGCAAGGCCGATGCGCGGAGACCTGGCAAGCCTGTCGGCACGGTCAGCCTGAGCATAAACGTTCCGGAGGAAAAGCGCCGATGGTGGAACATCCAGGCGCTTCTACAAGGAACGACGGTAACGGATGCTGTCATTGAAGCGCTCGATAAGCGTTTCGGACTGCCCAAGAAAGTGCGGCTGGAATAATCCCATACTGAAGAGAGTAAATGATGCCTTCTGAAGACCCGACACAAGATTTAAGTGAGGCATTGGCTTCACGCACCGGCGGAAATGAAATCGAAACCTTCATGGCCCAGCAGGAGGGAAGCTGCGATAAGACCTAACAAGAGGCCAATTATCTAACCGGAAAGGCCTTCATTGCTTCTTCATACTCGCCTGCCACATCCGACAATGCCAAATCTCGATAAATTCCCAGGCTCTTTTCCTCTGCATGCCCGCTCAAAAGTTGAAGTTTCGGGCTGATGATTCCTTTCCTCGTCAGAAAAGTGATGATCTGATGGCGGAATAGATGGGGATAGACCCGTTTTTCAATGCCGGCGGCCAGGGCATACTCCTTGATGATTTGCCGAATCCGGCGCGTTGAATAAGGCTGGAAGCGATTCGACTCGAACAAATAGGTCGCGCCTTTTTCTCTCTGTTTGCCTACATACTGCGCCAGCTCTCCACGAAAACTTTTGGGGAACAGGACGTACCGATCTTTCTTGCCTTTGCCTTGTTCGATCCGTATTTGGCATCCGTTCAAATCCACGTCCTTCAACTTGACGTTGGTCAACTCGGCGTTTCTGACTCCGGAAAAGATCAGAAGTTTAATCAGTACCATATGTACAGTGTTGCGCGACTGCCAGACCGTCTCGTAAAAAGCTACCAGCTCGTCATCCGTCAGCAATTCCGGCAAACGCTTCTCCACCTTTCCGTGAGTGATCTTGAGCAACTCGCGTGTGTGCTGGAAGACCTTCTTCAAGTAAAAATAATCGGGGCGCTGTGAGCGCAGTATGCGCACCAACTTCCTGGCCATCTCTTTCGGCTGCGTTTTTCTCGTTGCCATTACGCGGCCTCCTGTAAGAACGACTGCCGAGTCATATCGAGCTCAAAAATGCCGTATGGGTTTACATGCTCATAAAAGAGAGGAGAAAGCGCGCGCAGATCCTCCACGCTCAAGCGCTCCATCAATTCGTGTCGCTCAATGGTCTGTTCGACCAGAATTGTATTGATCAACATCAGGCAGTTCTGGAGCAGCTGTAAACAGAGAGTGGAAATCTCCTGTTGTTCTCGACTGTTGGTCGTAAAGATGCCGTGCTTGCCATAACAGATGAAATCGTTGACGCCGTTCCAACGTTCGACGACATTCAATCCTTCTTCCACCTCATATTGAATCTCTCGCGAGGGGAGATAGCTGCAGAGGAAAATCGTCTTCTCGACTTTACCCAATTCAGCCAGAGCCTTGTAAGTCGGATGAGCGAGATTATAGGAGTTGAAGCGCTTGAGAATCGCTGCCGGTGTCGCTGTCCGCGTCTTCAGCGCCACTGCGTGTTTGACCATTTCATCGTACTGCTGCTCGATCAGCTCCCACCGGATCGGGCGCGTGAGCACGCCATTGAGGTTCGGGAATTGATCGCTCATCCCTTTCTCCGGCAGGTAGAGTCTTTCATACTTGATTCGCTTCAAGCGCGGCATCAATTGAAAACCGCCGAGCAACCGGCAGAAGGCAAAGGCCACCTCCGATTGCCCATGCGAATCAACGAAGTTCTTCTCCACTCTCATTTCGGTATCGTGCCGAATCAGGCCCTCGATCATCGCGGCGACTTCGGAAAATGAGAAGTTGCGGAGCTGAGAGTAAATGCAGACCGCATTGGTCTCAAGATGCCAATAGATCAGCACTCCATAGCCCTTGTAGCGCGAACGCCATTCGGTCATCAGGTTCTGGCTCCAGCTCTCAAATCGCTTGCCGTCGGAAGCGCAGGCGTGCCCTTCCCCCCACAAGCGCGGATTGCGTAAAGCCAGAATCTTGTTGACCACCTCGACGTTTGCGCTCCGGACGGCCTCCGGGGAGAAATAGTTTTTGCGGACATAGAGAAGCTCGTCATACGAATACTGATGATGGTTGGCATTAGCCACCCGCTTGATCCCGGTGTTTGTGCCTTCGGAAAATAGATCGAGAATAATCAATGGCCGCAATTCTTCGCGCGAGCGAATCTCTTTCGTTCCGGAATGCGTGAAGTGGCGGGTGAAACTGACCAGCCGGTCCGCCTCTAAAAACACATCGAGGAGGTCGAGCATTCCATAACGCTTGCCGATCGCATCCTTGATTAAGCCGAGGCTCTGCGGCTCAGGTTGAGGATCCAACTTGGTGAGTTTGAAAAGTCCACGCTCCGGATTGCCCTTCGGGTGCTGAACACATACATAAGGATTACCCGGTAAGGCTCGATCGAAATCGGTGAGCGCCTTCACCAGCCGGTCACGCAGTGTATCCAGAAACGAGCTGACTTCAACCGGTTGTTTGAGAGCCTGATAGAGGCTGATGCGTTTCTCATCATTATCCCATTCTCTCGGCAGGTCTTGCGCCGGATTGCGGAACTCTTCCGCGCCTTCGACCCAAATCTCCTTGCATTTCAAAGCCCGCTTCAGCTTTTGCAGCACACACAGCTCGTAATATTTCCGATTGATTCTCGTCTCACCCTCTTGTTCCTCGATCACCGTTGTTTTCCACTTACGCGTCACGACTCCTTTCAAGGGAACGTCGTCAGGCAGATATTGACGGTGCGTATGCACATTTTCTTTGATGACCTCAATCGCCTCAATCACGGGCTGATAACGGTTCTCACTCCGAAATGTCAGATTCTCCAGGACCACAGGCAGCATCTGCCGATAATGATGCGCGTACTTTTGCCGCATCAGCGATTGATGCAGGGTGCGGTACTGCGGGCCGCTCGATTTGAATTCGGCGACCAGGCTCCGAAAGACATCCTCTTTCACACGAGAGAAGATCACATCGCGAACCTTTCCGTCAGGTTCTTCGGTCACCGCCTCAGCGACCTTGAAAAGAATCTGTACTTTGCCTTCGACTTTCTTGATGTCCCGCAGCAGCTCGCGGTCGAGTTGTTGTTCGGTCTTGTAATCCAGTCGGTGAATGATCTCGATCATCATCCGGGTGATGTCGTCCGTCACTTCGCTCGCGCGCAGATGAATGAAGCAGGCCAACAGCGTGTAGCGAATCGCCTCCGGATGTTCTCGCATTTCGCCGGCGCGCTCGTTACGGGCACGTCTCTTCAAAATCCGGAGCGCCGGCGACGGAACGTCCGTCAGGTCTTCGGCTTTGATGCCGACGGCGCGTAACTGCTGAAGTTTCTCGATCTCATGTTTCAAGCTCTCAACTCCCGGCGAGCGAGGATCGGCTTTCAATTTCTCAAACCCGGAGACCGACTCGCCCTCCGGAACCGCGAGCAACCGGTCCAGATTGGTCCGCGACTCCGGAGTGAGACGTGACGAGATCCGTGTGTAGAGGTCCTGGAAGAAACCGTTCAGAGCGGCATTGACGATGCGGCGCGATTCTTTCTCTGCAGGGAGCTCGATCCGTAATTCCCGTAATTGGTCAAAGGCCGCCTCCATCAGATCTTCTTCGGTGTGCGCCGATCGCGTTCCTTCCTCACGCAACCAACTCTCCAACTCTTCTTTGTCCGACGTGGTCGGGAACCGCCATCCCGTGTACTGACGAATCGCCGAGAAATGATAGTCCTTCGTGCTGCTTTCCCATTGATAATCTGAGGTGTAATCCCACAACAAATTCAACTGATTGGCAATGAAGAGGCGAGCTTCCGTCGGCATCAAATCCGGCTGTTCGGGAAAGTAACCCAGGTAGGGCAAAGATTTCAGCAGCACAGCTACCATATTCCGGTTGGCGTCTCCGCGAAATTGCCGCACAAAATCGTGATCCGTCGGCTCAAGATGAAAGTGCTCAATCAGTTCATCACGCGAGTAAGACGCTCTGAAACGAGGGTAATCTCCTTTCACGACTCCTCCCCGACGAAATTTCCCAAAATAGCGGGAACCGGAAATTTTTGACCTTAAAACACGGGAAATTGCTTGTGGATGGCCGGATTCTAGCGCATGACTGCCAGTGCAGAAAGCAAAAACGGAAATTATAAACAAAGAGAGTAATGGTCAGGTTAGGGCGCAGTCGCAGAGAACTGTCATTTCAAATGCGAGCTAACCGATCCTTGTACTTCTATTCAAATCTGAGGGCCACTACTGGATCAATCTTCGTCGCCCGTCGCGCCGGAATCCAGCAGGCCAGCAGCGCCACAGTCATCAAGCGGGTCAATGCGAATGAAGCCGCCAACCCGATCGCCAGGCCGATCGCCGTCAGGAGCATTCCCTGTCTGACGATCAGCCTCAACACATCGCCTCGCGTAGCTCCCAGAGCGACGCGGATCCCTACCTCGCGCGTGCGTTGCGTGACCGAATACGACAACACGCCGTAAATACCTACGCCGGCCAGGATGAGCGCCACGGCGGCGAAAATTCCCAGCAGGATCGTATTGAAACGTGGTTGTGATGTGACTTTCGCTAGAATCTGCTCCATCGTTTGCGTTTCGGTAATTGGGACGCTGCGGTCAATCGCCCAGACCTCTTGCCGTATGGCGTTCGTCAGATTCATCGGCTCGACCGATGTGCGGACGGCCAGCGACATCTGGCGAGAGAGCCCCATTCTGCCGACAGCGACCGTGCGCTGGCGCATCGGCACATACGCTTCCTTCGCCGCCGCTCCCGTCAGACTGTCGTTCTTCGCGTCGGCCACGACGCCGACCACTGTCAGAAAAACAGTCCTGGCTCTTTCCGGCCCCGCGTCGAGCAACCGGAAGCGTCGTCCGAGCGGGTCTTCATTGGGCCAATAAGAGCGGGCCAGTGTTTCGTTGATTACGGCGACGGGCTGCGCCTTCTCCTGATCCGAATCCCCCAGAAAACGCCCGCGCACTAACCTGATGCCCAGCGTGCGGAAGTAGCCGGGCGATACGACGCGAAATTGGGTGACTCTGCGCAGGTCCTCTTTTCCCGCTTCAGACGATGCGCCTTCGATCTGTGGCGCCGTGGCGGAGTTACCGCCGCCGATGGGCACGCTGGTGGCGACCGCCGCGTCCTTGACGCCGGGCAGCGACCGCACGCGCTGAAGCGCATCTTCATAGAAAGCCGCGACACGCAGGTCATCGGGATAATTCGACTCCGGCGGAAAGAGCCGCATGGTCAGCAACCGTTCAGTCGCAAAGCCGGTGTCCACCTGTTGCAGCCGCCAGAAGCTTTTGATGAGCAGCCCGGCGCCGGCGAGCAGCGCGAGCGAGAGCGCCACTTCAATCACGACCAGCGCATCGCGCAAACGGCGCCGGCCTTTCGGCGAAGCCGACGCGCGCCCGCCCTCTTTAAGCGACGCGCTCAGATCGAATTTGACGGCCTGAAACGCCGGCGCCAATCCGAAGATCACTCCCGTCAGCAACGACGTCGCCAGCGTGAAGCCTAGCGCGCGAGCATCCAGCGTGATCTCCCGCATGCGCGGAATCTTTTCGACGCCGAGCCTGGGGAGCATTTCCAATCCCCACGAAGCCAGCAGCAGCCCCAATCCGCCGCCGATAACGGCCAGCAGGAAACTCTCTACCAGCAGTTGCCTGATGATGCGCCCGCGCCCGGCGCCTAGCGCCGTGCGAATGGCGATTTCCGGGACGCGCGTTTCGCCACGACCGAGTTGCAGATTGGCCACGTTGGCGCAGGCGATCAGCAAGACGAATACGACCGCGGCCAGCAGCGCCCAAAGCGCCTGGCGCAAGTCGCCGACGATCTCCGTCGTGAGAGGTTTAAGAAGGATCTGTTTCGATCCGTCCTTTGGATAAGCCCCTGGATAATCCTTTGCGGCGCCGGCGATGATCCCTCTGGTTTCGGACTGAGCCTGTTCAAGCGTCCGCCCTTCGCGCAAACGGCCGATGACACTCAGATCATGGCTGCAGCAAGGGTTGGCCGGGTTATAGCCGGGCGGCGTCCACAATTCGACCGCTCTGTCGGACTGCAATTCGAGCGGAGATTTGAAGCCCTGCGGCAGCACGCCGACGATGGTATAACTGAGCCCGTCTAGCGTGAGCGATTGGCCTATGACGCCGGGATTGACCGCGAACTTCCGATGCCAGAAGCCATGACTGAGAATCACCACATTGCCCTGCCCATTCGGCTCTTCTTCGCGCTTGAACGTTCGACCGAGCGCCATCGGCGCGCCGAGCGCCGCGAAGAAATCGCCCGAAGCCGTCCCGGATGAGACTCGCTCCATCTCTCCCAGCCCCGTCAGCGTATACGTGGTCAAGGTGTAGAGCGACACGCCTTCGAGCGACCGCGCCTGATCGCGCAGGCGCAGGTATTCGCCTTCCATCAAACCAATCTTCGGATAAAGTCCCGACCAGGAGTTATAGATAAAGACCAGCCGGTCAGCTTCGGGATAAGGCAGCGGTCTGAGCAGCACGGCGTTAACGACGCTGAAAATGGCGGTGTTCGCGCCGATGCC
>WNGF01002306.1_pt1 | contig 26911 bp, 26 predicted proteins | sample 5400641 | NCBI WGS metagenome assembly WNGF01 (sample SAMN13153371, study PRJNA577476) | soil metagenome | isolation source: 80 cm soil or saprolite under grassland replicate 2 | place: USA:California | collected 2016-06-15 | reverse complement strand
AGCGCAGGCCGAAAGCGTCACCCCGAAGCCGATCACCGTGATCCATGCCGACAAGCGCTGCCCTGTGCGCGTCATCTGAGGTCCTCCTTGGGTCGAGGGATCGGAGCGGCCGATGCCGCTGGCCGACATTATGCCAGATGGCCGCCCGTTCTTTCGACGGAAGAAGTTGGCCCTGGGGTTAGGGATCAGGGACCGCGTCAGATGGAGGCGCCGGCGCGGTCCCGGGCACGACGCGGTAATCACGGGCCTCCATGCATTGGACATAGGCCTGCTCGAAACGACTCTGGCGGCTGATCCATCCATGAGCGCCGCCCGCGATGGCCCCCGCGCCGGCGCCGGCGATCAGGCCTTCAGTGGCTTGGCTGTCCACGGAAGCCGGAAGACCCGTGATGGTGCCGCCGAGGGCCGCCCCGGCCGTGCCCCAGAAGAAGAGCTTCACCAGGAGGTTGGCGCCGGGAGAGTTGGCCGAGTCATAGCCGGAGGCGTCCTCGGCGTCCTCGCGGCACTCCAAGGAATCCCACTTCTGATCGCGTGGGCTTTGCTCGCGCAGCGCCTGCGTCTTCGGTAGCGGCGCCACGGCGCAACCGGCCAGCAGCGCGGTCAGCACGAGGGCGGCCGGGGTCATTCGCGCCTCACCCTCACGCCTTGGGCAGCCAGTCTCGCAGGGGCTTGACCTGGCAGCCGGCCTTCTCGAGGGCTTCGCGCACGGCGCGCACGATCTTCTCCGCACCGGGTGTATCGCCGTGGCAGCAGATGGTCTGGATGGAGATGTCGATCTCCACGCCGTCGAGCGTCGTGACCTTGCCCTGCAAGGCCATCTTGACGGCCTGGGCCGCGGCCTTGGCGGGATCCGTGATGAGCGAGCCGGGAAGCTTGCGGGAGACGAGGGTGCCGTCAACGTTGTAGGCGCGATCGGCGAAGCCTTCCGAGGCGACACGCGCGCCCATCTTCCGGCACGTGGCGTCGTATTTTCCCGAGGCCAGAGTCATGACGATGAGCCCGGCGGCGATACCGACATCGGCCACCGACGCCGCCAGCTCTTCGTCCGCCTCCATCATGGAGTAGAGGATGCCGTGGGGCTTGACGTGCTGGAGCTCGACGCCGGCCGCCCGGGCAAACTCCCGAATCGCCCCCGTCTGGTAGCACATGATGTCCTTGAGCTCGGCGCGGCTCACGTCCATCTTCCGCCGACCGAATCCCATGAGGTCAGGCAGGCTCGGATGGGAGCCGATCGCCACCTTATGCTTGACGGCCAGCTCCACCGTCTTGCGCATGACGTGGGGGTCGCCACCGTGGAAGCCGCACGCGACATTGGCGGAGGTGATGAAAGGCATGATGGCTTCATCGGCCCCCAGCGTCCACCGGCCGTAGGACTCGCCCATATCGCAGTTGAGATCGATCATCTTCGCCATGACGTTCACTCCTCCCCTCACCCTGCCCTCTCCCCGACGGGGAGAGGGAGAGATATCCGCTCCCAGAGTACAGCGTTTCCCTCCGTTACGCCTCGCGCTCGAGCACGTGGCCCAGCGCTTCGACGAAGCGGTCCGCGTCCGCGTCGGTCATGGCCAGCGAGCAGGCCCCGAGGCCGCGCTGCGTGAGCAGCACGCCCTCGTTGAGCAGCCCCATGAACACGCGCGCCGGCGCCTGGGGATCCGTGGGGCGACTCGAGCGATAGTCGCTGAGCCGTGCCTTCGTCCAGTGCAGGCAGAAGAGCGACCCCATGCCGGTCACCTGGCCGGGCCGCTTGAGCTTGCGCAAGAGCCGGGTCACCCCGCCGCGAACGCGCTCACCGAGAGCGTCGAGCCGTGCATAGGCCTCGGGGGTGAGCTGCTCCATGGTGGCCACACCGCCCGCCATCGTCAGCGGGTTGGCATTGAAGGTGCCGCCGTGACTGATTCGACCCTTGCCGCCGCGCGGGTCATAGTAGTTCATCACCTCGGCGCGCCCGCCGAAAGCGCCCACGGCGAGGCCCCCGCCGATGATCTTGCCGAGCGTGGTGAGGTCGGGACGAATGCCGAAGCGCTCCTGCGCTCCCCCCGGCCCCACGCGGAAGGAGATCACCTCGTCGAAGATCAACAGAATACCCAAGCGGGACGTCACCTCGCGCAGCCGCTCGAGGAAGCCCTCGCGCGGCGGCAGGACCCCGCCGACGCCCAGGGAGGGATCGACGAGGAGCGCGGCGATGTCCGAGCCGTGCCTTTCGAGAATCTTGGTGCAGGCCTCGGTGTCGTTCCACGGCAGGACCACGACGTGCTTGAGCACTGCCGGCGGTATCCCCGCCGACGCGGGCACGGGTTTCGGCCGCTTGCGAGAGCCGGCCTGTTCGAGATCGGGCGTGACGCTGACCAGGACCCAGTCGTGGGTGCCGTGATAGGCGCCCTCGAACTTGGCGATCTTGCTCCGCCCCGTGAAGGCCCGCGCCACCCGCACCGCGTTCATCGTCGCCTCGGTGCCGGAATTGGTGAAGCGGATGGTCTCCATGCTGGGGATGCGCTTCGTCAGGATCTCGGCCAGGCGCACCTCGTGCTCGCTCGGACCCGGAAAGGACATGCCCCGGCCCGCCGCGTGCTGGACGGCCTTGACGACGGTCGCATTGGCGTGGCCCAGGATCAGGCTCGTGTAATTGCCGTTGAAGTCCAATCGCTCGACGCCGTCGGCGTCCCAGATGCGCGCGCCTTCTCCCCGCGCGATATAGAACGGATACGGATCGAAGAAGATCGTCGAGCGGCTGTTGCCGCCCGGCATCACACGGAGCGCTTCCTCGTAGAGCTGGCGCGAGCGTGCGCTCTTAGCCTTGTAGTCGTTGATCGCGTTTTCGAGCGTCATGGCATGGCTCCTTCCCCTCTCCCCTTTGGGGAGAGGGAGGGATGAGGGGCTACTCCACGGTCGACTCCAGCCGCTCGCGCCGGGCGCGCAGCTCGGCATGGGCTTCGGCGACCGTGACCTTGCGGAATCGCAGCCGCTGGCCCGGCTTGACCTGGCCGATGCGGCCGATGTCGAACGAGCATACCGTCGCGATCTTGGTATACCCTCCCGTGGACTGCCGGTCCACGAGGAGCACGATGGGCTGCCCGTCGCCGATCACCTGGATACCGCCGAGCGCAACGCCGTCGGAGATGATGTCATGCCCCTCCGTGTGCTCGATGAAGGGCCCCTTGAGCCGCGCGCCCATGCGGTCGCTCTGGGGGAGCATCTCGTAGGGACCCTCGAGGAAAGCCGCAATGCCTTGCCGCGTGAAACGGCCATCCTGAGGGCCCAGCACGACGCGGATCTCCGGCTCGATCGAGTAGTCCGGGACGCGCTCTGACCTTACGCGACCGACGCGAGCGTCCCGCACGGCGCCGAGGGGGAGCTGGTCGCCCTTCCTGAGCGCGCGGCCGCCCAAGCCGCCCAGGGCGCCGCGAACGTAGGTCGAGCGCGAGCCCAGCGCGGGCGCCGTGTCGACACCGCCGCTCACCACCACATAGGCGCGCACGCCGGATCGCGCCGGGCCGAGCCTGAGCACGTCGCCGGCCTTGACGAGGAAGGCCTGCCAGCGCGGCGCCGCTGCGCCATTGAGCGTCGACGCCATATCGGCGCCGGTGACGACGACGATCCGCTCGTCGGTAAATTCGAGCCGCGGGCCGATGAGCGTGCACTCGAGCCCCGCTGCACCGTCGGGATTGCCCACGAGCCGATTGGCGAGCACGAAGGCCTCGCGATCGATCGGCCCCGAGTCCGGGATCCCCACGCGCAGATAGCCCGGGCGCCCCAGGTCCTGAATCGTCGTCATCGGCCCCGCGTCCTGGACGAGGAGCCTCACTCGATCACCCGATCCGCGCGCAGCAGCAGGGACTGGGGCAGCGCGAGCCCAAGCACCTTGGCCGTCTTGAGGTTGAGCAACAGATCGAACTTCGTCGCTTGCTGAAAGGGCAGATCGGCAGGCTTGGCGCCCTTCAGGATCCTGTCGATTTGCGCGGCGGCAATTCGCTGCATGTTAGCGAGGTTAGGTCCGTAACTCATGAGGCCGCCGACTTCCACGAATTCCGGACGGGGGTACACGGTCGGTATCCGATGCCTGGCCGACAGGGCAACGACGGCTTCCCGTGAACTCAACAACATCGGCGAGGCGAAGACGGCGAGCCCCTGCACGCGTGCCCGGGCCGTGGCCTCAAGGGCTCCAGGCAGATCGCCGGGTGTCCGAACCTCCAGGGCCTGGAGTTCCAACCCCAGCGACCTGGCACCCGCCTCAGCAGCCCGCACCTGGCGTTCGCTCGTCACCGTGTCCCAAAGAAAGGCGACGCGGGTCATCCTCGGCACGGCTTGCTTGAGCAGTTCCAACCGCTTCAGAGCCAGGTCATCCGCCTGGGCCGAGATACCCGTGATGTTTCCGCCCGGCCGCGCTAGGCTCACCGCAAACCCTGACTCGACGGGAAAGCCCACCGCTGCGACGATTGGGATCGTTGTCGTCTCGCGCCGCAAGGCGCGGGTCGAGAGATCCCCCACCGTCCAGATCACCGCAACCTGCAGCCGGACGAGCTCAGCCGCGAGTTCGGCAACCCGGTCCGGGTTATTGGCCGCATACCGGATTTCGATGATCGCGGTCTTCCCGTTCTCGTAGCCAAGCTCGCGAAGGCCGCGCAGCAGCTGTTCCACATCCGGAGTCGTGGGTGGCGGCGGCGCCGTCGGGGAGAGCACGCCGATGCGCGGCAGCTTCCCCGGCTGCTGAGCGGTGGCAGCACTGGGGGCTACAAGGAGGCTTGTGGCCATCAGCAGGACGACCAGTCTCATGCTCACGGACGGCCCCTCACCTCTGAGCCCCACTCCCTCTTTCCCTCTCCCCGGAGGGGAGAGGGGAGGAAGCCACCTCGATGCGCGCCGTGAATGTGCCGGCAGCCACGGCGGCGGCGATATGGTCGAACTTGGCGCGATCGATCACGCGGAAGCGCACGTGATCGCCGGCGCGCAGCAGGATGGGATTGGGCGCGGCGGGGTCATAGAGCCGGAGCGGCGTGCGCCCGAGCACCCAGAAGCCGCCGGGACTCTCGACGGAGTAGATCGAGCACTGGGTGCCGCCGATTCCGACGCTGCCCGGGGGGGTTTTCGTTCTCGGCGTCTCGAGCCGCGGGATCGTGAGCCGCTCGGGCATGCCGGTCATATAGGGCAGCCCCGGCGTGAAGCCGACGAAATAGACGTAGTAGTCGGCGCTCGCGTGGAGCCGCGCCATCTCGTCGGGGCTGAGCTCGATCTTCGCCGCCGCGGCGTCCAGCTCAAACCCAAGCTCGCCCCCGTAGCAGCACGGGATCTCGACGGTGCGGGCGGGCGGCAGCACGTCGGGCCGGGCCTGGGACGCCAGGCCCCGCAGCGCCGTGGTCAGGTCATCGTAGCCGACGGCGAAGGGATCGTAGTAGACCAGCAGCGAGCGGAAGGTCGGGACGGTCTCGGTGATGCCCGGCAGGCTCTTCTGCTGGATCAGATACTCGAGCGCCAGGACGCGGGCATTGACCTCGCGGCTGATCTCATCGCCAAGCTCGATCGACACCGCCCTGTCTCCGCAGGGCAAAAGTCGCGGCTCGGCGTAGATCGCCACCGCCCCTCACCCTAGCCCTCTCCCCAAAGGGGAGAGGGAGGGTCAGATGACCGCGAGCGCATGGTTGGGAACGTCAGTGATGAACATGTGACCCGGGCTGTGCGTGATCATGAACGCGGGCTTGGAGGCCAGGGCCACCGCCTGCGGCGTCACTCCACAGGCCCAGAACACGGGCACCTCGTTCGGCCGGATACCGACGAAGTCTCCCCAGTCCGGCTTGGTCACATCCGCGATGCCGATGGCCGGCGGATCGCCGATGTGGATCGGCGCGCCATGGGCATTGGGGAATCGGGCCGAGGCCGTCACCGCCTTCGAGAGCATCGAGGTCGGAATGGGCCGCATGGAGACGACCATCGGACCGTGGAAGCGGCCCGCGGGGCGGCACGCGATGGAGGTCTTCCACATGGCGACGTTCTTTCCTTCGTCGATGTGGCGCATAGGAATGCCCGCGTCCAGGAGCGCCCACTCGAACGTGAAGGAGCAGCCGAGCAGGAAGGCCACCAGATCATCGCGCCAGAAGGGCGTGATATCGGTCACCTCGTCGGCCAGCGCCCCATCCTTATATATGCGGTACCGGGGCAGGTCGGTTCTGAGGTCCGCCCCTGGGGCAACCCCGGCGGGCTCGGGCGAGCCCATGTCGGTGACCTCGATCAGCGGGCACGGGCGTGGGTTGCGCTGGCAAAAGAGCAGGAAATCATAGGCGGCGTCCTTGGGTAGGATGGCCAGGTTGGCCTGCACGAAGTCGGGCGCGAGGCCCGCCGTGATGCCGGCGAACTTCCCGCGGCGGATGTCGGCGCGGATCTCCTTCGGATGGCGAGCGTCAATCGGCATTAGCCCCTCATCACTTTGAGACGGGTAGGTCCTGTCACCGCGGGCGGCCCCACCCACCGTCTCCAGTCTACTTGAGATGGCTCAGCTTGGGCCAGAAGTCGGGATTGCCGAGGACGTTGGGCTTCTCGCCACGCAGCACGCGCAGCATCTCCGCTCCCACCTGCATGGCCATCCCCCGCACGGTTTCCTCGGTGACGCCGGCCACATGCGAGGTCACCACGACGTTCGGCAGATTGACGAGCCGATTGTCGGCATGCGCCGGCTCCTCTTCGAACACGTCGAGCCCCGCGGCGCGGATCGTGCCGCGGGTGAGCCCCTCGAACAGCGCGTGCTCATCCTGCGTCTTGCCCCGCGAGGTATTGACGAAGATCACGCCGGGCTTCATCAGGCCGATGGCCTTGTCATCGATCATGTGATGGGTCTCGGGCGTGTGGGGGGTATGGCAGGTGACCACGTCGGCCTGTTCCAGCACCGAGGCCATGTCCTTCATGGGCTCGGCGCCCCGCTTCCGCACCTCGTCATCCGCCACGTACTTGTCGTAGCCGATCACGCGCATGCCGAACGCATTCCCGATGCGGGCGACCCGACGCCCGATGTTTCCCACGCCGATGATGCCGAGTGTCTTGCCGGCCAGCTCCATGTTCCCCTTCCACCGCTGCGGACCCCAGTCGCCCTTCCGCGTCATGCGGTCGACGTCCAGCGTCCGCTTGGCGCAGGCGAGGATGAGCATCCAGGCGTGCTCCGCCACGGAATCGGAGTTCGAGCCCGGCGCGTGCACGACCGCGATGCCCAGGTCGGTGGCGGCCCCGAGGTCGACGGTGTCGAGCCCGACACCGTGCCGTCCAACCACCTTGAGCCGCGGACAGGCCGCCATGAGCGAGCGCGTGCAGGCCGGCCGGATCCGGAAGAGGATTCCGTCGGCTTCCTTGGCAACCCGTACCAATCCTTCCTCGGTCGTCTCCTCGGTCACGATCACGCGCGCTTCACTCTCGAGCTGCTTGAGCCCGTCCGGATGAATGGCGCCGGCGATGACGACGAGAGGGTTCACTGAGGTCTCCTGGGTTCGGGGGTTATTTGGTCGCGACGAGCACGAGCCGTGGCGAGTCCAGGTCGAAGGGGCGGCCGTCGAGGCCGCCGAACAGCTCGACGGCTGACCAGCGCTCCGGCCGCAGCATGCGGTGCAGCTCATGGGCGGAATAGAGCCGGAACTCCATCGTCCCCGGCAGCCGCTCGCGGCCTTCGAGCCACCACTCCTGCTGGATCCGGCTGGTGGTGAAGTCGAAGGCGTTCTTGACCCGCACCGTGCCGCCCGGCACCGGCACCGTCTCCTCGGCATCGTAATGCCGGACGAAGTGGTCGCGGTTGCGCGTGTCGAGGACGAAGACGCCGCCGGGCTTGAGCGCCGTGCAGAAGCGATCGAGCAGCAGCCGGTCCTCGTCGTCGGAGAAGTACCCGATGCTGGAGAAGAGGTTCAGCGCCAGATCGAACTCGCCGGCGAACTCCATGTCGCGCATGTCCTGCCGGACTAGATCGAGCCGCAGGCCCGCGGCGGCCGCCCGCTGGCGGGCGCGGTCCAGCTCCGTCTCTGACAGGTCCACTCCCGTGACGCTGAAGCCGCGTCGGGCCAACGCCAGGGAATGGCGGCCGAAGCCGCACGGCGCGTCGAGCACGCGCGCGCCGGCCGAGGGCCGCGCGTGGCCGAGGATCCAGTCGATCTCCGTCTCGGCCGCGGCCTCGGATTCGAAGCCCTGCGAAATCTTGGGCCACGACTCCTCGAAGAAGCGCTTACTGTCGAACACGGCTCGCATTATACCCAAAACCGCGTGTCAGGGGCGGCGGAGTGGTGTATAAAAGTCCGCGGCGCGCGAAACTCAGGCCAAGGAGAGCGACGGATGGCGACGCTGGTGACCGGGGCGTTCGGCTGCATCGGCGCGTGGGTGGTGAAGCGGCTGCTGGCCGCCGGCGAGCGCCCCGTGGTCTACGATCTGGGCGACGATCCGTGGCGCTTGCGCATGATCGTGGGGCCGGATCGGCTGAAGGACGTGGTGATGGTGCGTGGCGACATCGCGGACAAGGACGCGGTCGTGCGCGTGGTGGGCGAGCACGACATCGCGCGCATTATCCACCTGGCCGCATGGCAGGTTCCGCTCTGCCGGCAGGATCCCTCAAGGGGCGCCCTGATCAACGTGGTCGGCACGGCCAATGTCTTCGAGGCCGCCAAGGCGCACCGCGGGCGCGTCCGGCGCGTGGCCTACTTCTCCTCGGCCGCCGTCTTCGGCCCTCCCAGCCTCTACGGTCCGGGCCCCGTCACGGATGACTCGCCCCCCAAGCCCGCCACGCATTACGGCGTCTACAAGGTGGCCAATGAGGAGACGGCGCGGGTCTACTGGGAGGAGTACAAGATTCCCTCCATGGGCTTCCGGCCGCTCAGCGTCTATGGTCCAGGGCGCGACTTCGGCGTGACGGCCGATCCCACCCTCGCGATGAAGGCCGCCGTCCTCGGCCGGCCTTACCAGATCCGCTGGGGCGGGGCCTCCGATCTCATCTACGCCGACGACGTGGCGCGCGCCTGCATCGCCGCCGTCGAATCGGCGCTGGACGGCGCCCGGGTGTACAACCTGCACGGCGAGTCGGTGAAGATCGCCGATCTCGTGAAGATGATCGAGGCGGCCTGGCCGGCCGCCGAGGGCACGCTCTCCCATGTCGAACAGCCCATCCCCTTCCCGTCCGAGCTGGCCGACCACGGCTATCAGCGCGATCTCGGGCCCCAGCCGCGGACCTCGCTCAGGGACGGCATCCAGAAGACACTCGATGAGTTCGCGGCCCTGCAGAAGGCGGGACGGCTCGACGCGCGCGAGCTCGAGCCGGCGCGCTGATGGCCGACCTCACCGTGCGGCCGGCGCGCGAGAGCGATGCCGAGGCGATCGCCAGGATCTACAACCAGGGCATCGAGGATCGCGTGGCGACGCTCGAGACCGAGCTGCGGACGGCCGAGGAGCGCCGCCGCTGGATGGCGGCGCGAGGCTCGCGCCATCCGGTGATCGTGGCCGAGGCCGACGGTCAGGTCGTCGGCTGGGGAAGTTTGAACGCGTTCAATCCGCGCAAGGCCTACGATCACGCGGCCGACTTCTCCGTCTATGTGGAGCGGGGCTGGCGGGGCAAAGGCGTGGGCCGGCGGCTGCTCGAAGCCTTGATCGAGCTGGCTCGCCAGATCGGCTATCACAAGATGGTGCTCTCGGCCTTTCCCTTCAACACCGGGGGGATCGCGCTGTACGAGCGCCTGGGCTTCCGCACCGTCGGCATCTACAAGGAGCAGGGGCTGCTCGACGGGAAGTGGGTGGATACCATCATCATGGAGAAGCTCTTGTAGTCAGGCGGGCCAGCACCTCCTCGGCCTCCTTCACCAGCGCTTCCACCACCTCTCGGGCCGGCTTGATCCCGCGGATCAGGCCCGCGCTCTGGCCGCACGGGGCATTGCCATTCTCGATGTCGCCCGCCTCGCGGGCCCTCAGCCCGGCTTCCCGGCCCACGACCGCGCCCTGAATGGGGAAGGGCTGGATCTCGCGCTCCCGTCCTTCCCACTCGCGCGTAAAATTATTGCGGATGAGCCGGCATGGCTTGCCGGAGGCCGCGCGCGTGACCACCGTGGCCTCCTCGTCGATGGCGACGACCTTGCGCTTGTAATTGTCGTGACAATAGGCCTCGGGCGTGGCGATGAAGCGCGTGCCGATCCAGATGCCGACGGCGCCGAGCGCCAGGGCCGCGACCAGCCCCCGGCCATTGGCGATGCCGCCTGCCGCCAGCACCGGGAGCGGAGCGACCGCGTCCACTACCGCCGGAATCAGCACCAACCCCGCGACCCGACCCGTGTGCCCGCCGGCTTCATGCCCCTGAGCGATGACCACGTCTACTCCATTGGCTTTGTGGTCGAGTGCCTGCTTCACATTGCCGCAGAGAGCCATCACCGTCATCCCCAGCCGATGGGCGTCGGCCGTGACCGGGCCGGGATTGCCGAGGCCGGCCACGAGAACAGGCACCCGCTCCTCGAGCGTGATATCCACCCAGCCCCGCACGGCGTCGCTGAACCGCTCGGCCTCCTGGCCGGCAACCCGCACACTCGCGAAGAGAATGTCCACGCCGAAGGGCTTGTCAGTGAGCTCCCGCACTTGCCGGATCTCCGCCCTGAGCCCGGCCGGGGTGTGATGGGCCGCCGCCAAGACGCCGAGTCCTCCAGCCTCGGACACTGCGGCGGCCAGCGCGGACCGGGCGACATAGCCCATGCCAGCCTGGCAGATGGGATACCGGATGCCCAGTCGGTCGCAGAGCGGGGTGTGCAAGGCCGATGTCGCGGTGATCGTCATGGCGTCCCTCCGCGATGACTCTTACCCGGCCGCCAAGCCATTGACAAGAGGCCCGATTCGACGATAATCACGCCAATCTGCCGATCCGCTTCAGGCGCTGCCTATCCCCCGGGACCCGACCTACCTCGAGACGGAGGGGCGATGGCCACCCGCATACGATCTGATGCGACCGGAACACTCGCGGCCATCCTAGTGGCCGTGCTGATGGCGCCGGCCAAGCGAGGACAGCAGACCCCGATCCTCAAAGCGCGACTGCTCGGAGTGATCGGTTCCGCGCTGCTGATCTGCGCGACGGCGGCGCCCGCCGGCGCGACGCCCGAGGGCACCATGACCTGGGGCGTCCACGTAACCCTCGCCGCCCGCTGGCTCGACCCGGCCGAGACCGAGGCGCTCATCACGCCCTTCATGATGCTGTACGCGATCCACGACGCGCTCGTGAAGCCCATGCCCGCGGGCATCAATACGCCGAGCCTCGCCGAGTCCTGGACGGCGTCGAAGGATGGGCTCAGCTACGAGTTCGTGCTGCGCAAGGTCGCCAAGTTCCACAATGGAGAGCCGGTCACGGCCGAGGACGTCAAGTTTTCGTTCGAACGCTACAAGGGCTCCGCGGCCAAGCTCCTCAAGGACAAGGTCAAGGAGATCCAGGCGCTCGATCCGGGCCGGGTGCGGTTCGTCCTCAAAGAGCCGTGGCCCGACTTCATGACCTTCTACGGGACCTCGGCCTCGGGCGCTGGCTGGATCGTTCCAAAGAAGTATGTGGAGAAAGTTGGAGATGACGGCTTCAAGAAGGCGCCCGTCGGCGCCGGGCCCTTCAAGGTGGTGAGCTTCACGCCCGGGGTGGAGCTCATCCTCGAGGCCTTCGACGGGTACTGGCGCAAGACCCCGAGTGTCAAGCGGCTCGTCTTCCGCAGCATGCCCGAGGAGACGACGCGCGCCGCGGCCTTGAAGCGGGGCGAGGCGGACATCGTCTATCTGCTGAGCGGCCCCATCGCCGAAGACGTCAAGCGGACGCCGAACCTGAAGCTCATCCCCTCGCAGCCCCCCGGCGTCTTCTGGCTCGACTTCCCCGACCAGTGGGACCCCAAGTCCCCGTGGCACGACCAGCGGGTGCGGCTGGCCGCGAGCCTCTCCGTAGACAGGCAAGCCATCAACCAGGCCGAGACCCTGGGCTTCTCCCGCCCGACCGGAAGCATCATTCCCCGGATCTTCGAGTTCGCTCTGCGGATCGACCCGCCGGCGTACAATCCCAAGCGCGCCAAGCAGCTCTTAGCCGAGGCGGGCTACCCGAACGGCTTCGATGCCGGCGACTTCTACCCGTTTCCGCCTTATATCTCCATGGGTGAGGCGCTGGCTGGCTACCTCCAGGCAGTGGGCATCAGGACCCGAATCAAGACGATGGAGCGCGCGACGTTTCTTTCATCATGGCGGGAGAAGAAGCTCCACGGGCTCGTGGTGGGAATCACCGGCGCATCTGGGAACGCGGCGACCCGCCTCGAAGCCTATGTCACGAAGGGCGGGATCTACTCCTACGGTGTGCTCCCCGAGGTGGAGGATCTCTTCCAACGCCAGGCCCGGGAGACGGACCCAAAGCGACGCGAGGCGCTCCTTCATCAGATCCAGCGGATCCTGCACGACCAGGTGCGCCACGCGCCCATCTACGAGTTGGCGTTCATCTGGGGCGTCGGGCCTCGTGTTGAGGAGCCCGGGGCTGATCTGATCAAGGGCTTCGCCTACTCCGGCCCCTACGAAGACCTGAGGCTCAAGCGCCAGTGAAGCGCTTCATCCTGCGGCGGCTCGGCTACGCGCTGATCTCGCTCCTCCTGCTCTCGCTCACCATCTTCCTGTTCGTCCGGGTCACGGGAGACCCGGCCGTCCTGCTCGTCGAGCCCGGCGCGAGCCAGGCCGATATCGACGCGATCCGGACGCAGTTCGGGCTGGACCGTCCGCTCTGGGTGCAGTACGGCAGCTTCATGTCGAGCATGCTCCGTGGTGACTTCGGCCAATCCTTCTATTACCGGACGCCCGTTCTCGAGCTGTACCTCTCTCGGCTGCCGTACTCGCTGCTTCTCGCGACGGCGGCCATGGCCTTGTCACTGTTGATCGGCATCCCCACCGGGATCGTCGCCGCAGTGCGGGTCAACCGATGGTGGGACAGCGCGGGGAAAATCTTCGCCCTGCTGGGGCTCTCGCTGCCGTCCTTCTGGGTGGGATTACTGTTGATTCTCTTCTTTTCGGTGTACCTGGGCTGGCTGCCGTCATCAGGGTCCGGCACCGCGCTCCACCTCCTGATGCCCGCGTTCGCGCTGGGGTGGTACTTCGCCGCCGCCCATATGCGACTCACGCGCTCCTCCATGCTCGATGTGCTGGGGTCGGAGTACGTGAAGCTCGCGCGCCTCAAGGGCCTGCCCGAGGCCCTGGTCATCGGCAAGCACGCATTCAAGAACGCCTTGATCCCTGTGCTCACCCTGGCGGGGATCAACCTGGTGATCATGGTCAATGTCGCCGTCGTGGTCGAAACCGTCTTCGCCTGGCCCGGGATCGGCCGGCTGCTGTACGAGGGCATCTCCTTCCGCGACTTCCCCGTGGTCCAGGCGACGGTGATCCTGGGCGGGACCATGATTGTCATCGTCAACCTTCTTGTGGACATTCTCTATGCCTTCATCGACCCACGGATCCGCTATGACCGATAAGCCGCGATGAACGGCAGCCGCTCTGCCGCGCTGACCATGGCCTGGCGCCTCGCCTCGTTCCGGAGCGAGGGCTTCCCGGTCGTGGCGATTTCGATCCTCGGCCTGCTCGCCTTCGTGGCCGTCTTCGCCAATGTCCTGGCGCCATACGATCCCGAGGTAGGCACCCTCGGCGATCGCTTCCGCCCGCCGTTCTGGCAGTCGGGCGGCAGCGAGGAGCACCTGCTGGGCACCGATCATCTCGGCCGGGACGTGCTCTCCCGGCTCATCTTCGGCGCCCGCGTGTCGATGGCCGTGGGGTTCACGGCCGTGATCTTCGCCGGCATCCTCGGCACGGGGCTCGGGATCCTCGCGGGCTATCTGGGCGGCTGGGTGGACCAGCTGATCATGCGCATCACCGACGCCTGGCTGGCAGTGCCGGCCCTGACCTACGCGATCTTCCTGGCGGCGGTCGTCGGCCCGAGCGCGATGAACATCGTGATCATTCTCGCCCTCGTCTACTGGACGCGATACGCGCGGGTCATCCGCGGCGAGGTCCTCTCGCTCAAGGAGCGGGACTTCGTGCGCCTGGCCGTAGTCGCCGGCTGCTCCAAACGGACCATCATGCGCCGCCACATCCTCCCGAACGTGCTCAACTCGGCCATCGTGCTGGGCACGCTGATGCTGGGCGTCGTGGTCGTGACCGAGGCCGCGCTCTCTTTCCTCGGTGTCGGCGTGCCCCCGCCCAAGCCGGCGTGGGGGCTCATGCTGGCGGACGGCAAGAAGGGACTCATGGCGGGCTACTGGTGGCTCACCGTGCTGCCCGGCTGCTGCATCATGCTGATGGTCCTCTCGGCCAACCTTCTGGGCGACTGGCTCCGCGTGAAGCTCGATCCCCAGCTCCGCCAGCTCTGACGGTGACCGCTCCCGCTCCCCTGCTCGAGCTGCGCGATCTCTCGACCCACTACGTGAGCGCCCGTGGCTCGCGCGTGGTGCGAGCGGTGGACGAGGTCTCGCTGTCCGTCCGGGCCGGCGAGACGCTCGGCATCGTCGGAGAATCCGGCTCGGGCAAGACGACCCTCGCGCTCACCATCCTGCGGCTCTTGCCGCCCGCGGCGAAGATCGTCGGCGGGGAGATCCGATTCGAGGGAGAAGACCTTCTCAAGAAATCCGATACCGAGATGCGGCACATCCGCGGCAAGCGCATCGCCATGATCCTCCAGGACCCGATGGCCTCGCTGAACCCGCTCTTCACGATCGGCGATCAGGTCGCCGAGCCGATCCGGGTCCACGAGGGCGCGAGCCGGGCCACCGCGTGGAGCCGCGCGCGCGACCTGCTGCGGGCCGTGAAGATCCCGGCGCCCGACTCCCGGCTCGGCGACTATCCCCACCAGATGTCCGGGGGCATGCGCCAGCGAATCGTCGGTGCCATCGCGATGTCCTGCGAGCCGCGGCTCCTGATCGCGGACGAGCCGACGACGAGCCTCGATCTGACGATCCAGGCGCAGTACCTGAATCTCCTCCGCGAGCTGCAGCAGAGCCACGGGCTGGCCCTGGTTTTCATCACTCACAACCTGGGGATCGTGGCCAAGATGTGCGATCAGGTGGCCGTGATGTACGCGGGACGCGTCGTGGAAGCGGGCCCCGTCGGGCAAATCTACGACGCGCCGGCCCATCCCTACACACGGGCCCTGCTCGAGGCGATTCCCCGGATGGGGGACAGCCGTGAGCGCCTCACCGCGATCGACGGCCAGCCGCCCGACCTGGCCGCCATGCCGGCGGGGTGCGCCTTCCATCCGCGGTGCCCGGTGGCGATCGCACGGTGCCGCGAGGAGGCGCCGGGGGTCTCCGCCGTCGCCGCCGCTCACAGCGTCCGCTGCTGGCTGGCCGAGCCCGGAGCGCCTTGGCCGGGGCGCCGCGCCGCCGCTGGGAGATCGGAGTGATGGCCGCGCTGCTCGAGGCCAGGAACCTCACCAAGCACTTCGCGGTGAAGCGCGGGATGCTTCAGAAGACGCAGGGCATGGTGCGCGCGGTCGACGGCGTCACGTTCACCATCGAAGCCGGGAAGACGCTGGGGCTCGTGGGCGAGTCGGGCTGCGGCAAGACGACGACCGGCAAGCTGGTGCTGCGGCTCGAGGAGCCGACGGGCGGTAGCCTGCGGTTCGAGGGGCAGGACCTCGGCACCCTGGACGCCGAGCGGCTTCGGGCCTATCGCCGGTCGGTGCAGGCCGTCTTCCAGGATCCCTTCGCCTCGCTGAACCCGCGGATGCGGGTGGATGCGATCATCGCCGAGCCGCTGGTCACCCACGAGCGGCTGGAGGGAGCGGAGGTGGCAAAGCGCGTGAAGGAGCTGCTCGACCTGGTGGGGCTGCCCGAGCGCTCGGCCGCGCTGTTCCCCCACGAGTTCTCGGGGGGCCAGCGCCAGCGCATCGCCATCGCCCGCTCGCTCGCGCTGTCACCCAAGCTCGTGGTGCTGGACGAGCCGGTCTCGGCGCTCGACGTCTCCATTCGCGCTCAGGTCCTGAACCTGCTCCGCGAGCTCCAGGCGCGGCTGGGGCTCGCGTACCTGTTCATCGCCCACGACCTGGCGGCCGTGGCCTACATGAGCCACACGATCGCGGTCATGTACCTGGGCCAGATCGTGGAGACCGGTGAGGCGGCCGTGATCGCCGCGCGCCCGCGCCATCCCTACACGCAGGCACTCTTCTCCGCCGCCCTGCCCTCGCATCCCGGAGAACAGCGAGAGGAGATCATCCTGCCCGGCGAGGTGCCGAGCCCGCTGAACCCGCCCGGAGCGTGTCGCTTTCATCCACGGTGCCCTCATGCGATGCCGCGGTGCTCGATCGAGGAGCCCCTTCTGCAGGCTTCCGACCAGCGCCTGGTCGCCTGCCATCTCTACGACGCGGGCAGGCCCGAGCCGTCTCCGCTCGCGATGGGCCGCCTCTCGCCCGCGCCCTGACGGGGCTGTTTCGGCGGAACTCTGGGCAGCCCCGTCCCGCGACAACGCTATAATGCCGCGGTGGAGCTGATAACATCTCTCCTCGACATCCTTCTCCATCTCGACCGGCATCTCGGCGAGATCATCCGGGACTTCGGCGTCTGGACCTACCTGATTCTCTTCGTGATCGTGTTCTGCGAGACGGGGCTGGTGGTGACGCCGATCCTTCCCGGCGACTCCCTGCTGTTCGCCGTCGGCACCTTCGCGGCGCTGGGCGCGCTCGACCTGGCCGTGGCGCTGATCGTGCTGTCGGTGGCGGCGGTGGCGGGCGACTCGATTAATTACGCCATCGGCTACCGGGTGGGGCCGAGCGTCTTCCGCGGGGAACGCTCGCGATGGCTTAACCGCAAATACCTCGACCGCACGCACCAATTCTACGAGCGCCACGGGTCCAAGACCATCGTGATCGCCCGCTTCGTCCCCATCGTCCGGACCTTCGCCCCGTTCGTGGCGGGCATCGGCCGAATGACCTACTCGCGCTTCCTGACGTACAATGTGGCGGGCGGGATCGCTTGGATCGTGATCTTCGTGCTGGGCGGCTACCTGTTCGGCAATATTCCGGTGGTCAAGCGGAACTTCACAGCGGTGATTCTCGCGATCATCGTGATCTCGGTGCTGCCGGCGGTCATCGAGATCCTGCGCCAGCGCGTCAGGCCGTCGTAGCCTCCCGCCGCGGCTCGAACAGCACCGCCGTCACCCCGTCTTCGGTCTTCCGCTCCCGCACGTCGGTCAGCTCGCTGAGGAGCCGGAGCATGCGGTAGTTGTCCGCCAGCGTGAAGGCGCGGAAGCGATGGATCCCGCGCGCGACGCCGGCGCGGAGCACGTCCGTCAGGAGCACGGCACCGAGGCCGAGCCCCTGCCAGCCATCCTCGACCACGAACGCCACCTCGGCCGCGTCCGGCTCTTCGCCGGGCTCGTATCGGCCCACGCCGACCAGCTCCACGCCCGCCGGCGTGTCGCGCTCGGCCACGAGCGCCAGGCGCCTGCGGTAGTCCACATTGGCGAAGAAGTGCGCCCAGTCGGGCGGCAGCCGCCGCATCACGGTGAAAAAGCGCTGGTAGACCGTATACCGGCTCAGCCGGCCGTAGAGGTCGACCAGCCGCGGCTCGTCGTCGGGCCGGATCGGACGAATCCGCACGTGGGCGCCATTTTTCAGCACGACGGCGCGCACCAGCTCCGTGGGATACGGAGCCGGCGAGGGCGCGGCCGCGTCGGGCTCGGTCTTCGCTGGTCTCATCGGTAATTAGATGCGTAGCGGAGCAAGCAGGATGCCAAGAGCGGAAGTCCGCTAAGTGGCCGGAATCAGGAGGGTGAGGTGTTTCAGGCTTGGTGGACTGCCGGGAAACAGCGCACCCGGCTGGTGACTTGCCGGGACACCCGAGCGCGGAGACCGCGATCTACTTGAGGGCGCCGGAGGTCAGACCCGAGACGTAGTAGTCGAGGAAGAGGACGTAGAGGACGACGATGGGGACCGAGCCCAGCATGGCGCCCGCCATCAGCTGCCCCCAGAAGTAGATGTCGCCGCGGACCAGCTCGCTGGTGACGCCGACGCTGGCCGTGATCTGGTCGGAGGACGACGTGAAGGTCAACGCGTAGATGAACTCGTTCCACGACAGGGTGAAGGCGAAGAGCGCGGCGCAGACGAGCCCCGGCACCGCGATCGGCAGCACGATGCGCCAGAGGGCCTGAATCCGTGTCGCTCCGTCCACCATCGCGCACTCCTCCACCTCTTTGGGCACGGTGCGGAAATAACCCATGAGCAGCCACGTGCAGAACGGCACGAGAAAAGTAGGGTACGTCACGACCAGCGCCCATTTCGAGTCCCCCAGCCCCAGCCAGTTGACGACCTGGGCCAGCGGCAGGAAGAGCAGCGAGGTCGGCACGAGGTAGGTGACGAAGATGCCCGTGCCAAAGCTCGCGGCCCCGAAGAAGTTCAGCCGGGCCAGCGCGTACGCCGCCACCGTTCCGAGGACCAGCGAGAGGCCGGTAGCCAGTAGCGTGATCAGCAGGCTATTCTTGGTCCAGGTAAGAAACGCCGACTCCCAGAGGAGCTTGCTGTAGTGCTCGAGCGTCGGGCCCTGGCTGATCCAGAGCGGCACGGCCGCGCGATCGTAGAGCTCCTTGTCCTGCTTCAGCGAAGTCAGCGTCATGTGGTAGAAGGGGAACAGCGCGAAGACGAGGAAGGGCAGCAACAGGAGATGGAGCATCGTCTTCCGCAGCAGCGGACGGCGCGCGACTGTCACCTAGTAGGTCTCCTTCCGGACGAACTTGAGCTGCGCGTAGACCACGAAGGCGAGCACTGGGAAAAGATAGAGCGAAATCGCCGCGCCCTCGCCGATCCGGCCGCTCTCGAGCCCGATCTGGCGCGTCAGGGTCGCGAAGAGGTGAGTGGAGTTGATCGGGCCACCCTTCGTCAGCACATAGACGATGTTGAAGTCGCTGAAGGTGAAGATGGTCGAAAAGAGGATCACGATGGCCAGCACCGGCTTGAGCAGCGGCAGCGTGATGAGCCAGAAGCGCGCCCAGGCGCCGGCGCCGTCGGCCTCGGCGGCCTCGTAGAGCTCGCGCGGGATCGCGACCAGGCCGGCCAGAATGGTGATGGCGAAGAAGGGCAGGCCCCGCCAGACATTCACCGCCACGACCGCAGTCATGGCGAAATACCTCTGGCCGAGCCAGTTGGGCCCCGGTGGGTCCATCAGGCCCAGGCTGATGCCGGTCCAGTTGATCACGCTGTAGAGCGAGTTGAACATCCACCACCAGCCGAGTGTCGAGAGTGCGGTGGGGATGACCCAGGGCAGGAGGACGGCCCCGCGGATCAGCCGCTTGAACCAGAGCTGCTCGTGGAGAAGCAGCGCGAGCGAGATGCCGAGGACGAGCTTGAAGGCGACCGCGGCGCCCGTGAAGACGAAGGCGTTCTGGAAGGTCTGGCGGAAGGCGTCGCTCTCCCAAAGGTTGATGAAGTTGCGCAGGCCGACGAAGTGGCTCGGCCGGCCGATGAAGGCATTCGACACCGAGAAGTACAGGGCGATGCAGAACGGGTAGGCTACCAGGAGCAGCAGCAGGACCACGGCAGGCCCCACGAAGAGCGGGCCAAGGACCCGCTCCCGGTCGAGCCACTCCCCCGCACGGGACCGGAGCGTCGGCCGACGCGCCGCGCCCGCAATCTCGATCCGGCCTATCGCCACGGCATCACGTTCCGGCGATGATCTTCTTCATCTCGTTCTCGGCCCAGGCGATCGACTCCTTGGTGGACGTACCCGTGACGGCCTTGGCGAGCATGTTGGGCAGGATGTAGGAATTGGTGATGAGCTGGATCTTGTCGCTGGCCGGCGCCGGCCACCCGTAGGCGTGGAACTGGACACCCTCCTGCTTGAGGGGGGCAAACTTCGGATCGGTCTTGAGCACCGGGTGATCTTGCAGCCTTTCGTAGACCGGCAGGTTGAAGGCGTCTCCCGACATGACGTACTCGTCGTACACCTCACGCTTCCCGAGCAGATAGCGGATCCACTCCTTGGCCGGATCGACGTTCTTCGAGAACTTCCAGATGCCGATGTGGCGCGGCACGTCGGTCTCGTGGCGACCGGCCGGACCGCTCAGGCTCCGGTGGTGGTTGATCCCGTCGGCGGAGACAAGCTTCTTGTTGCGCGCCACGATATAGGCGCTCACGGGGTTGTGGATCCAGCCCGCCTTGCCCTGCTGGAGCGACTCGTTGTTGCTGGAATCGCTCCAGGAGAGCACCTCGGGCTCCATGCAGTCGCGGTACACCTTCTTGAACCACTCGACGACCTGCTCGGTGACGGGAGAATTGATGCGAACCGTCTTGCCGTCCTTGTCCACCTCCATGCCGCCGTAGCACCAGAGCACGGCGCCTCCCGTCGAGATCGTGTCGTAGTTCTGGCTGATGGGGATGCCGACCGGGTGCCCCATCTTCTTCAGCTCCTTGCCCACCGTGTAGAGGTCCTCCCACGTGTCGGGCACCTTGAGCCCGGCCTTCTTGAAGAGGTCCTCCCGGTAGGAGGCCACGAAGAACGTGTGGTACTGGGGCACAGCCCGCCAGACGCCCTTGACGTGGGCCGTCTCACTACTCGAAGAGAGCGCCTTCCCGTACTTCTTCTCCAACTCGGCGACGACGTCGGAGACGTCCACGAGCTGGGGCTCGTAAAGCCACGGGAAGTGCATCCGCATCTCGACCAGGTCGTGGCCCGCCTGGCTCTGCACCTCCGAGGCGTACTTGGACGCCTGCTGGGCGTGGGCGATGTGGTCGATGCGAATCTTGATGCCCGTGTCCTTGGTGAAGCGCTGGCCGATCTCGGCCAGCTTCTTGTCCGATGCGGGGGCGAAATTGTTCCAGCAGAGGTAGGAGATCTCGCGCTGCTGGGCGCTGGCGGGCGGCACCTTGGCGGCAAGGATCCCGGCCAGGCCGGCCCCGGCAGACGTGGTGAGGAACGCGCGGCGGCTGAGGGGCTTCATGGGCTCCTCCTTCTCGTCGGAAAAGGGTCGGACCGGAGATATCGGGAAGTGTGTGCGGACTTTATTCCGTGCCCCCGCCCCTGTCAAGCCGCTTCCCCGCCCGCGTCCGAGCCTGCCCAGCCTGGGAAGGGCTTCTAGGGAAGCAGAATGGCCTTGATGAAGTCGCGGGGCGGCGAGGTGGCGAGCTCGCGGAACACGCGCGCGCCGTCCTCGAGCGGGAAGGGACGCACCCACGGCTTGATCTCGATCTTGCCGTGGGCGAAGAGGCCTATGGCGGTGCGGAGGTCGCGGGGGGTGACGGCGTAGGAGCCCAGGATGGCGCGCTCCCCCAGGACCACGTCGTGGCCGGAAACTTCCGTGGCGTCGGCATGCAGTCCGATCCACACCGCGGCGCCGCCCGGCCGCGTCGCGGCCACCGCGGTGCGCCGCGTCTCCGGAGCGCCGACGGCGTCGATCACGACGTCGGCGCCGCGCCCGCGGGTGAACTCGCGCACCGCGGGCACCACCGCCTCGCGCGTGGGATTGAAGATGGGCTCGGCGCCGAGTCCATGAGCCAACTCCAGGCGCGCGTCGTTGCTGTCCACCGCGACGAGCCTGAAGGCGCCCGCCGCGCGCGCGACCTGCAGGCACAGGAGCCCGATCGTCCCCGCGCCGATCACGACAACGGTTTCGGGGAAGCGTTCCCGGATCAGCCCGAAGACATGAACCGCATTGGCCAGCGGCTCGACGAGCGCGCCTTGAATGGGCGAGATCTTTTCCGGAAGGGAGATCAGGCAGGTCTCGGGCACCGCCACCAGCTCGGCGAAGGCGCCCTGCCGGCTCATGCCGAAGACCCCGCGTCCCGGGCAGAGGTGGCTCATCCCCTCTAGGCAGGCCGGACAGCGGCCGCACGTGATGAGCGAGTTCACGACGACGCGATCCCCGGGCGCCCAGCCCCTCACGCCCTCGCCGGTCGCCACCACCTCGCCGCAGAATTCGTGGCCCAGGATCAACGGCGGCGTGCGCCGCGAGCTGCGCGAGACGAAGGCTTCGATCTCGGAGCCGCAAATCCCGGCCGCCGCGACGGCCACAACCACTTCGCCCGGCGCGGGCAGGGGCTCGGCGACCTCGCGGACGTCGAGGGTGTTCCAGTCGGGGTAGACGAGGGCCTTCACGCGGCTTGGGACAGGATCAGCGGTCGAGGAGCGGGACGAGCTGGCCGGCGGCGTCGAACGTCAGCGGGCGGCCCTCCCCGATCACGGCGAGGTCGGGCCGCTTCGCGATTTCGGGCAGGAAGGCTTCCGAGCACTCGATCTCGCCCAGCATCAGGGTGTTCTTGATGCGGATCACCCGCGCCTGCTCGGGTGTGGTGAGGCCGATGCAATTGAGCGCGTTCTCCACAGCCTCGCGGTCGGAGTCAAAGACCAGCGGCAGCTTGGCGCCGTTGGGGGCGCAGGCCGTGAGCGTGTTGATGGCCGTGGGCTTCCAGTCGATCTTCTCGGCCAGCCGCCGCGTGGTGAAATCGGCATTGCCGATCCCGGTGGCATTGCCCCCGCTCTCCTCGGTGAGGCTCAGAGCCACGATCCAGAGAATTTTCGGGTCGGACGGGAAGGGCTCGTGGGGGTTCGACGGCCGGCCGATGACATTGGTGTCCATGCCGGCGCCGGAGATGTTCTTGCCGATCTCTTCCACCACGAGGACGTCGATGGGCGAGAACGGCAGGCGAGCCATCCACTCACGCGCCTCCTTGAGCAGTCGGCGCTCGCCGGCCTCGAGGTCGGCGGCATTGAAGGCCTCGACCTTCGCGGTCTCATCGTAGCCGTTTTCCACGATGCCGAGCCCGAAGCCGATGCGCGCTTTGGCCAGCACTTCCCGCCCGACTGCGGTGATCACGGTCTCGTAGCCATGGGTGACGTTGGCGCGGTGATACTGGGTCGCGCCCTGGTATTTGCCAAGCCCGATCGTCAACATCTTGAACAGGCCCGACTCGATGGATCCTTTGAAATCGGTATGGGGTTTGATCCGATTGACCAGGCCGATCCAGTTCGCCTCCGAGGCCGTCTTGTCGAGCCACACGGGCAGCCCGAGCGCCTCTCCCACCCGGACCACGTCCATGCTGGCGCGGATCTCGCAGCCCATGGTGGCTTCCGTGATCCCGTAATGCTCGAGCACCGCGCGCTGCCCGTCGGCCGTCGCGCCGCCGTGGCTGCCCATCGCGGGGAAGACGAAAGGCCGCGCCCCCTGCGCCTTCAGCCAGTCGACGGTGGTCTTGACGATGACGTCGATATCGGCGATGCCGCGGCTGCCGGCGCCCACCGCCACGCTGTCCCCTCGCTTGATCGGCAGCCGGGCTCTGCCCAAAGCAGCCCCCACGCCGGCGGGAATGTCCGCCAGACGCGGGCCGGCGAAGGTTTGCCTGACGCGGAGCATCTTTGGCAGGGGCATGGCGGCGATGATACGTGCGGTCCCGGGGGCTGTCAATGTCCTTGACTTTGAAGAGTTATCCCCGTAAAACTTAGGCCCAGTCGAGAGCACTTCTTGCCGATGCGCCTCACGCCCTTTTCGGTTCCCTCGCTCCTGGTGGCGTTGCTCCTGCTCCTGGGAGGATGCTCGTCCCTCGCCGACTTCTTCCGCTCGCAGCCCCAGCCGCTCTTGCCCGCCGGCGATCTCTACGCCCAAGGCGAGAACGAGCTGAACAAGAGCCGGTACGAGGAGGCGCGGACGGCGTTCCGAAAGATCGTCGAGCGGCATCCGCAGTCCAACTTCGCCCCCCGCGCGCGCTTCCTGATCGGGGAGAGTTTCTATCGCGAAAGCCAGTTCGACAAGGCGATCAAGGAGTTCGAGACGTTTCTGGCCTTTTACCCGAGTCATCAGATCGCCGATCTAGTGCAGTTCCGTCTGGCCATGGCCTATTACGACCAGATGAAGCCGGTCGAGCAGGACCAGGGGATTACCCAGAAAGCCATGGACGCGTTCAAGAAGCTCATTCGCGAGTATCCGGAGAGCCGCTACGCCGCGGATGCCCTCGCCAAGACGGATATCTGCCGTGGCCGCCTGGCTCAAAAAGAGCTCTGGGTCGCCAGCTACTACATCAACCAGGGGAACCCGTCGGCCGCGCGCCAGCGCCTCGAGAGCGTGATCAAGGATTACCCGCGGACGCTCATTATCCCGGAGGCACTCTTCAGGCTGGCAGAGGTCTACAGCGCCGAGGGCCGGGTGCGCGAGGCGCAGGAGACCTATCGGCGCCTGGCCGAGGAGTATCCCTATACTGAGTGGGGCCGCCGCGCGGCCCAGCAGCTCAAGACCGCCACGAGGTAACTCCATGCACGACGTTGTGGATCTGCGCTCGGACACGCTCACCCTCCCGACTCAGGCCATGCGGGACGCCATGGCGCACGCCGAGGTCGGGGACGACGTGTGGGAAGAAGATCCGACGGTGCGCCGGCTCGAAGAGCTCGCCGCGCGGCGGACCGGCAAGGAAGCGGCGCTCTTCGTCACCTCGGGCACCCAGGGCAATCTCGTCTCCGTGCTGGCCCAGACACGCCCCAGCCAGGAGATCATCCTCGACGCCGACTCGCACATCTTCAACTACGAGGGCGCCAGCTCAGCCACGTTCGGCGGCGTCCAGACGCTGGCGCTGAAGACCGAGCGGGGGTTTCTCACGCCCGAGCAGGTACGCGAGCGCATCCGCCCGAGCAATATCCACATCCCCGTCACCGGCCTGGTGTGTCTGGAGAATACCCACAACCGTCACGGCGGGACCTGCTGCGCTCCGGAGGAAATCGAGGCCGTCGCCGCCGTGGCCCATGCCGCCGGCGTGCCTGTGCACCTGGACGGCGCCCGGATCTTCAATGCGGCCGTGGCGCTCGGGCGTCCCGTCGGGGACTTCACGCGCCCCGTCGATTCGGTGACCTTCTGCCTGTCGAAGGGGCTGGCCGCGCCCGTGGGATCCCTGGTCTGTGGCTCCCGCGAATTCATCCTGCGCGCGCGGCGCGTCCGCAAGATGTTGGGCGGCGGGATGCGGCAGGTCGGCGTGCTGGCCGCCGCGGGACTGGTGGCCCTCGAGAGCATGGTGGACCGGCTGGCCGAGGACCACGCCAACGCGCGGCGCCTGGCCGAGGGCGTGGCGCGCTTGCCCCGCGTCCGCCTCGATCTCGGCAAGGTTCAAACGAACATCGTCATCTTCCACGTCGACCGGACGGGCGGCGCGCCCGAGCTGGTCACCGGCGGCGTGGCGCGCAAGATCAAGATCCACCAGATCGGCCCCACCTCAATCCGTTGCGTGACCCACAAGGACGTGGACGCCGACGACATCGACCGCGCGCTCGATGCCTTTCGCGAGATCACCGCGGCCTGGGCATGAGCCCGATCACCCTGGGTTAGGAGACTTCACGACATGGCCGAGCGCCTCCTGGACGTCAAGAACCTGAAGACTTACTTCTTCACTGACGAAGGAGTCGTTCGCGCCGTCGACGGAGTAGACCTCTACATCGACAAGGGGGAGACCCTGGGCGTGGTGGGAGAGTCCGGCTGCGGCAAGTCGGTGACCGCGCTGAGCATCATGAAGCTGATCCCGCAGCCTCCGGGCAAGATCGTCGAAGGCGAGATCCTCTACAACGGGATCAGCCTGGTGAACCTGCCGCCGAACAAGATGCGCAAGATCCGCGGCAAAGAGATTTCGATGGTATTCCAGGAGCCCATGACCTCGCTGAACCCAGTGTTCACCTGCGGCGAGCAGATCGCCGAGGCCCTGCGCCTCCACGAGGGGCTGGGTAGGCGCGAGGCCATGGAGAAGACCGTGGACATGCTCAAGCTCGTCCACATCCCCAATGCCGAGCGCCGGGTCAAGGAGTATCCCCATCAGCTCTCGGGCGGCATGCGCCAGCGCATCATGATCGCCATGGCGCTGTCGTGCAATCCAAAGCTCCTCATCGCGGACGAGCCGACCACCGCGCTCGACGTCACCATCCAGGCCCAGATCCTCGAGCTGCTCAACGAGCTGAAGGCCAAGCTCAAGATGGCCGTCATGCTCATCACCCACGACATGGGCGTCATCGCGGAGACCGCCCAGCGGGTGGTCGTGATGTACGCTGCCAAGGTCGCCGAGGAAGCGCCGGTCGGGGAGCTCTTCAAGGAGCCCCTGCACCCCTACACCCAAGGCTTGCTACGCTCGATCCCACGCATCGACCTGGCCGCGACGGAGCGGCGCCGGCTTGAAACCATCCCGGGTACGGTTCCCACGCTGCGAGGCGACATCGCCCCCGGCTGCCGCTTCGCCCCGCGCTGCCCGTTCGTAAAGACCGTGTGCACGGAGAAGGACCCCGTGCTCAAGGAAGTCAAGCCGGGCCACAAAGTCTCCTGCTGGCTCTACTAGAGGGAGAGGGTTCCCGCCCATGGCCGAGACGCCGCTGCTCAGAGTCAAGAACCTCAAGAAGTACTTCCCAATCCGCGGCGGACTCTTCTCCCGAGAGGTGGCGCGGGTCCATGCCGTGGACGACGTGTCGTTCGAGATCCTGCGCGGGGAGACGCTCGGCCTGGTCGGCGAGTCGGGCTGCGGCAAGTCCACCACAGGCCGCTGCATCCTGCGCCTCATCGAGCCCACGGCCGGCGAGGTGTGGTTCGGCGACCAGAACGTCACGATGCTCGACAAGCGTTCGCTCCGGCACCTGCGCCGGGACATGCAGATCATCTTCCAGGACCCCTATGCCTCGCTGAACCCGCGGATGACGGTCGGCTCGATCATCGGTGAGGCCCTCGTGATCCACAAGCTGGCCAAGACAAAGCGGGAGCGCGAGGAGCGTGTCGTGCATCTGCTCGAAACCGTCGGCCTCAGCGCCGAGCACCTGCGGCGGTACCCGCACGAGTTCTCGGGCGGCCAGCGTCAGCGCATCGGGATCGCGCGCGCCCTGGCCGTGAGCCCGAAGCTGATCGTGGCCGACGAGCCGGTCTCGGCGCTCGACGTCTCCATCCAGGCGCAGGTGATCAACCTGATGGAGGATCTCCAGAAGCAATTCAACCTGACCTACCTCTTCATCGC
>WNGF01005625.1_pt1 | contig 26917 bp, 21 predicted proteins | sample 5400641 | NCBI WGS metagenome assembly WNGF01 (sample SAMN13153371, study PRJNA577476) | soil metagenome | isolation source: 80 cm soil or saprolite under grassland replicate 2 | place: USA:California | collected 2016-06-15 | reverse complement strand
GTTTCAACGGCATTAGACCTCGCCGCATCCGCTCCGCGAGGTCTTGGCCCTCGATGTAGTCCATCGAGAAATAATGCTGGCCTTCGTGTTCGCCCACCTCGTGAATGGGCACGATGTTGGGATGTTTGAGATTGGCGGCGGCCTCGGCTTCAGTGTGAAATCGCTGCACCAGCGCGGGCGAAGCGAGTTTGCCATCGAGAATCATCTTCAACGCCACCGTGCGGTTGAGGGTCGTCTGCCGCGCCTTGAAGACGATGCCCATTCCGCCGCGGGCGATTTCCTCCAACAGTTGGTAATCGCCGAAGTAGCGAATGGTGCGGTCGTCGGGATTCTCGGTGAGAGTGAGCGTGCTCGGAGAGTTTTGCGCGGCTCTTGCGAAGCGAAGGTATCTCCCGCGCCGCCCAAAAAGGGCCCGGCGTCGTCATTCGCCCGGATCAGTTCCTCAATCCGTTGACGCAAGGCCGCGTCCGCGCCGCAGGCAGCGGCGAGGTAGGCGGCCCTCTGCCGGGCGTCCGCGATTTCAACGGCTTCGTTGAAAATGTCCCGCAGCTGTTGCTGGTCTTCGTTCACGCGATGAAGTGTGGCACGCCCAAGCAATGGGCGCGCTCTATTTGTTCATGCGCAAAAGACCGTCTTGAAAGGGACAAGCCGCAGACAATAAATGCGAAGCGGCGGTGGCAAAACTCTGGCCACGTAGCGGAAGGCGTCCCGCCTGCCGTAGAGGGCGGCATCTTGTCGCCCGGACGCCGGTGTCATTGCTCCGAAGGGTTGGGGCTGGGGGTTGCGACATCGATCCCGCCGGGCGAGACGCGCCGGCTCTACAGCGGGCGGGATGCCCACCGCTCCAGGTTCTGCGAACAGTTCGGAACGTTCACGTCTTCTCGCCCGTCCGGCCGCGGAGTTCCTGGAACAGCCAGGCGCGGGCGAAGGTCCAGTACCGTTTGGCCGTGCGGTCGGTCACGCCCAACACCTTGCCCGCCTCTTCATTCGTCAGGCCGGCGAAGAACCGCAGCTTCACCACTTGCGCCGCGTCGGCGTCCTGCCGTTCCAGCTTCTCCAAAGCGTCGTTGAGAAGAAGGAATTCCGCTCCCTCGGCCAGAATGGCGACGTCCAGGTTCTCAAAATTGACGCGCTCAAAATTGCCTCCGCGTTTCACCGCATTTTTGCGCCGTGCGTGTTCAATGAGAATGCGGCGCATGGCCTCGGCGGCGGCGGCAAAGAAATGGCCGCGAGTGTCCCACTGCGGATCTCCCTCCCCGACCAGACGCAGCCAGGCCTCATGGACAAGGGCCGTGGGTTGCAACGTGTGACCCGGAGTTTCCCGCGCCATCTTCTGCGCCGCCAGGCGACGGAGTTCCGCATACACCAGCGGGAACAATTCGTCAACGGCCTTGGCATCGCCCTGATCGATGGATTGCAAGATGCGCGTCATGTCGCTCATATTTTGGGCAACTTGCACCCATTCTACCGAGATGGTTGAAACAGCGCACCAATCTTCTTCCGCACGCAGCCTGTTCGGGGTCGGCATACCTGAGAAAGCTCGGCCAGTAGTCGTGGCCACCTTCAACTGCGCACAGCAGTTTCACCTGTTGGGGGGGGGCGCACTGAAGGAGGAACTCCCGGATGCGCTGGCGGATCTTCTGCGAAGGCGGCTGTAGTACAGAGCCTGCTCCCGTGGATCGTGCTCCCAACCACTCGCCTCGCCGTGGCATGTACCGCACAGAACCAGGATGTTGTGTCGGCTCGCGCCGAAACTGAGGGTAGATCGCATACTCCAGCACATGCTGACAGACCACTTCCGGGTCACTCCGCCCGCACGCTTCACAAGTAGAACCACGCTGGGCACGCAGCCGCTTGCTGAAGTTCTGCCGGCTTTTGGGCCGTTTCCCGTGCTCGATCACCAAGACAGTGGGCCCTGCAGGCCAGACTCCTGTCTGGCTCTGTTCGGCCGAGGCGAGCTATGTGTTCGGTCAGATGCTGGTGGTTGACGGCGGGATGACGATCGGCGGCTTTGAATTTTACTCCTAGATCCTCCGTTGCCTGGCTATCTCAGCGTTAACGCGAAATTATGTCTTGGTTTCGGAGCGGACTATCGATCGCGGTAATGGGTTGGCACAACCCCGACTTCGCGCCGAAAAATTTGAGCGAAGTGACTTGAACTCGAGTACCCCACGTCGAGCCCTAGCCGATTATAGAAAGGTCGCATTGACATCTGATGCCATCGCGCGGGCCATGGCTTACGCCATCGAACAACCCGCAGACGCAGACGTGAACGAAATCATCGTCCGCCCGACGGCTGGAGCGCAGTAATTTTACGCGGGCACTTTTTTATGAAATCATATCGCAAACGGGATTTTCCGCTGACGAAAATTCGGCGCTTCCTCGAACCCGGCCCCATCGTCCTTGTAAGCTCTGCCTGGAAAGGAAAGGCCAACATCATGACGATGGGCTGGCACATGATGCTGGGTTTTTCACCCGCGCTGTTTGGCGGTTACATCTGGGCCGGGAATCATAGTTTTGAAATGATTCGTCGGAGCAAGGCATGCGTGATCAATCTTCCCACGACAGACCTTGCCAATGAAGTTGTCGGCATCGGCAATTGCTCCGGCGACAAAATCGACAAGTTCAAGAAGTTCAAACTCACACCTGTTGGCGCAGACAAAGTCAGCGCACCGTTATCCGAACTGAATGGATTTGAATGGATTGGCTCTTCTTGCCCTTTTGTGGGATTCTGCCGGATGATGCTAATCGGAATTGATGGCGAATTGAGAGTGGTTGAATGACGACGGTGAACATCGGTTCAAACGAAATCGCAGGGCCGTGTCAGCGCGAACTCGACGAGTGCCGCAAGCGCATGGGGGAACTGCAACAGGGAGAGGCGCTGCTCGCCGGGGAGAATCGGCTTTTGGAAATGGTCGCGAAGGGTGAGTCGCTCCCTTCAATCTTGGATGGAATTTGCCGGCTGGTGGAGGAGAACTCCGGCGGTTCTCTCTGTTCGATTCTATTGTTGGGTCCGAATGACGACCGGCTTTGGCATGGCGCGGCGCCCAGCCTTCCAGCCAGCTACATCGGAGCCTTTGGCGGCAGAGCCATCGGCGCGACAACGGGTCCGTGCGGGCGGGCCGTTTACTTTGGAAAGTCGGTCATCGTCTCCGACATCGCCACAGACCCGCTGGGGGACGATTATCGCGATTTGGCCCTGGCGCACGGGTTGCGCGCGTGTTGGTCCACGCCGATTTTTTCTTCCGAAGGTAAAGTGTTGGGGAGCTTCGCTGTGCTCTCGCGCGAACCGCGCAGTCCAACTCCGCAACATCAAAAGATAATCGCCCAGATCACGCATCTGGCGGCGGTTGCCATCGAAGGCGAGCGCACCGAGACGGCGCTGCGGGAGAGCGAGGAACGCTTTCGCCGGATGGCCGACGCGATTGCGGAAGTGATCTGGTTCACGGCCATAGCGCCGGAGAAGGTCTTGTACTGCAGCCCGAGTTTCGAGCGGATCTGGGGCCTTCCGGTTGGAAAACTTTATGAAAACCCCCGCCTTTGGATTGAAGCGATTCATCCAGGCGATCGCGAACGAGTGACCGGCATTTTTTCCCGGTGGGTCGCTGGCGAGGAGGTTGATTATCATAACATCGAATATCGCATCGTCCGACCGGACGGCGTCATCCGATGGATTCACGAGCGTGGTGTCCTCAGCATCAATGAAAAGGGCCAGCCCTACTTGGCCAGCGGCATTTCAACGGACATCACAGAGCGCAAGCGGGCCGAAGAGGAATTGCGGCGGGGCGACGCCTATCTGGCCGAGGCGCAAAAATTGAGTCGGACGGGGAGTTTCGGCTGGAATGTCTCCACGGGCGAAATCATCTGGTCAGCAGAAACCTTTTGCATCATGGGCTATGACGTGACCATGAAGCCCACATTGGAGCTTGTGCTCCAACGCGTCCATCCAGAGGACGTTGATCTCGTACAACAGACGATTGATCGCGCGACTCGCGACGGAACCGCTTTTGTTTTTGAACATTGCCTGTTGATGCCGGGCGGGTCGATCAAGCACGTCCATGTGGTCGCCCGCCCGTCCAGAACCGCATCCGGCGAGGTAGAATTTGTCGGGGCGGTGATGGACATCACCGAACGCAAACGAGCGGCGGAAGCTCTGCGCGCGTCGGAACACCTGGCACGTGGCCAGTTGGATGCTCTCACGCAGACGCTGGACGCGTTTGCGCAGGAGTCCGAGCCAGACAAACTGCTTGAGCACGTGCTGCGCACCATTGTTGACCAAACGAGAGCCCACAGCATCGCCGCGTGGAACAGAAATGAGGATGGCGCGCGGTTCGACCTCATCGCCGTCATCGAGAATGGCCGGTATCAAACCCGGGAAGAAGCGGTTCATCCCGCCGGGAGACTTTCGATCCTTCCCCAACATCATCCAGTCTGGCGCGAAGTGCTCCGAACTGGTCAGCACGGAGTGATGGACGACCTCGATCAACAGGCAGCCCGGATGTGTGTTGGTTCGGGTGAGTGGCATCGGGTGGTGGAAGACATCGATCGAGACCCGGCCCTGACCATCCTCATGAACCACCTGCGAGAAATGGGTGTCCGCTCGGTTCTCTTTGTTCCCATCTTAATTGCGGGCCAGGTGGCCGGCACGCTTGCCGTCCGCTTTCAAGAGGAGCGCACTTTTCGTCACGAGGAAATCGAACTGACGCGGGCGCTGGCTCATCAAGCGATGCTAGGGCTTCAGTTGATGCGCCTGTCGCAACAAAGCCGTGAGGCGGCCGTGATTGCGGAACGTAATCGCATGGCCCGCGACATTCACGACACGCTGGCGCAAGGATTCACCGGCGTGATCGTGCAGTTGGAGGCTGCGGCGGACGCGCAATCCAAGGGACTGACGAAGGAGGCTGACGAACATCTGGATCGGGCCGGCGATCTTGCCCGCGATAGCTTGCGCGAGGCACGGCGATCCGTGCGCGCGCTGCGTCCACTGGCGCTGGAGGAAAAGGGCCTGTCGGAAGCGCTGGAGGAGTTGATCCGAAAGATGACCGCGGGCACAACCCTGCGGCCGGAATTCACTCTGCAAGGTCAGCCTGGTGAACTCCCGGCTCAGTGGGAGGAAAACCTTCTGCACATCGGCCAGGAAGTGTTGACCAATGCGCTCCGGCACGCGCACGCCGGCGAATTCAAAACGAGGCTGGTGTTCGATCCAGCAGAGATTCGCCTCGAACTGCGCGACAACGGACGGGGCTTCGATCCCGAGATCAGACATGACGGATTCGGCTTGCTGGGAATCAGGGAGCGCGTTGCAGACATGGGCGGTCGATTGAGCATTCAAAGCGCGAGCGGCAAAGGCACCCAGATTTTGATCGCCCTGCCACTGATGCGAAGCGCAGAATCACCGCAGCCTTGAGCGCCGTTTCGAAAAAGCAGCCGACGACTGCGCGGGCAGACAAAATCCGCGTGCTCGTCGCGGACGATCACGTTACGGTGCTCGAAGGGCTCGTCGCGATCATTGGCCGACAGCCGGACATGACCGTCGTGGCCCAAGCATCCAATGGCCGAGAAGCCGTTGACCTCTGGCAGAAACACCATCCCGATGTGGCCTTGCTTGATTTGCGAATGCCGATGTTGGATGGAGCTGGGGTGATTGAGGAGATTCGCCGACAGAACGAGTCCGCCCGCGTCATTGTGTTGACGACGTTCGACACGGACGCCGACATTTCCAAAGCGATCAAAGCCGGGGCAAAGGGTTATTTGCTAAAGGACGCACCACGGGAGGAATTGTTGGAGTGCATCCGCAAAGTGCATGGTGGGGAAACCTGCATTCCACCGTCGCTAGTGGCGAAACTGGCGGCGGGGATGAGCAGCGAAGCCTTGACCGGCCGCGAACTGGATGTCCTCACGTTGCTGGCGCGCGGCAAGAGCAACAAGGAAATCGGCGCGAACCTCTACATCAGCGAAACGACGGTGAAATCTCATCTGCGCAGCATTTTCACCAAACTGAATGTGCTCAGTCGCACCGAAGCCATTACGGCAGCCAGTCGGCGAGGGCTGGTGCAGCTTTAGTCGGCTCGCAAGGATTGCCAGCACGACTGGCCTCACTCATGCCGGGTCGCCTCAGCTTCTCTGCCACGCCAGCCAGCGGCCCATCCATTTCCTCACCGTGGGGGTCAATCGGGTCCGATTGTAAGCATCGCCGCATTGACGGATCGCCTCGGCCTGCGTCGGGTAGGGGTGAATGACAGAGGCCAGTCTGCCCAGCCCGAGGCGAGCCGCCATCGCCACACTGATTTCGCTGATCATCTCGCCGGCATGGCGCGCAACGAGGGTTGCTCCGAGGATTTCATCGTGCCCTTTCCTGACGTGGAATTTCACAAAACCATCTTCCTCACCGTCCAGAACCGCGCGGTCCACCTCCTTGAACTCGCGCACGTAGGTGTCCACTTCCATGCCGCGCTCGCGCGCGTCACGTTCATAGAGACCGACGTGCGCAATTTCCGGGTCGGTGTAGGTGCACCAGGGCATTGTGAGAGCACTTGCCTTCTTGCGGCCAAGGAATAGGGCATTCTGAATTACGAGCCGGGCGGAAAAATCGGCGGCATGGGTAAATTTCCAGTCCAGGCAAACATCGCCGACACCATAAATGCCCGGATTGGTGGTTTGCAGGCAATCGTTTACCAGGATGCCCTTGCTCCTGTCGTACTGTACTCCCACGGTCTCCAAATTTAGTCCTTCAACATTTGGCGCACGTCCGGTTCCAATTAGAATCTCATCGACAACGACACTCGCCCCTTTTCCCTGAGATTCATACCAGATAATTTTTTCACTGCGATTGCGCTCGACACGAGTGATCGTCGCATCGAGGCGCAGCGCGATCCCCTCACGGATGAAGGCCTTCTGCACGAGCGCGGCTGCCTCCATGTCCTCACGGTCGAGCAGGTGCGCATTTTTGTGGAGCAGGCTGACCTGGGAACCCAGCCGCTGAAAGGCCTGCGTCAACTCGCAACCAATCGGTCCGCCACCGATGACCGCAAGTCTGGCCGGACACTGAGTAAGATTGAATACCGTTTCGTTGGTCAGGTAGCCGGCCTCAGTCAGTCCTGGGACGGGCGGGTCCACAGCACGCGCGCCGGTCGCGATGACCGCCCGTTTGAACCGCAGGGTTTGTCCCGCAACCTCGACCGTATCCGGACCGGCAAAGCGGGCCTCACCCAGGAACACATCCACGCCAAGTTTCGCAAAGCGTTCGGCTGAATCATGAGGGCTGAGATCGGCGCGAAGCTTGCGCATGCGTTCCATGACGGCGGGGAAATCAACCTGGACCGGCGAACCCAACCGCACTCCGAAAGGGCCTGCCTCCTTGGCATCGAACACGGCGCGTCCGGAGCGGATGATGGCTTTGGAGGGAACGCAGCCGACATTGAGGCAGTCTCCGCCCAGAAGGTGCTTCTCAACGAGCGCGACCTTTGCCCCAAGTCCTGCTGCGCCGGCCGCGGTCACCAGTCCAGCCGTCCCCGCGCCAATGACGACAAGATTGTAGCAGAGGGCGGGGGTGGGATTCTGCCAATCCGGGGGGTGAACATAAGACACGAGTCGCGCATTGTGCGCGTCAACCGGTTTGACCAGTAGAGGAGCCAAGGGAACGTTCATCATCTCTTTGGGGTTTGCTCAGTCTTGGTGATCTTCTTCGCCAATGCACTCCTGGCCAGGCGTGTGACGAATACCGTTACCGTGACAGTGGCCAGCAGCCCTCCACCGTGCAAAACCCACTCAACATTCGTACGCTGGCGATGGCCGGCACCGACATTGACCAACGAGCCGAGATAGACATACATCACTGTGCCCGGAATCATGCCGAGCCAGGAAGCGAGCACATAGTGCCTCAGCTTCACTCGCGTCAGGCCAAAAGCATAGTTCAGTAGAGTGAATGGAAAGACCGGCGAGAGGCGCGTCAAAAGAACGATCTTCCACCCCTCATCGGCCACCGCCCGGTCAATGGTAGCGAACTTCTCGTGCTTCTCGATCTTCCGTGCGATGGCATCGCGCGCCAGATAGCGGCCCACCAGAAATGCCGCCGTGGCGCCCAGTGTTGCGCTGATGGATACGCACCCCAAGCCAAGAACCACGCCGAACACGGCCCCGGCCCCAAGCGTGAGCACCGAGCCTGGAACGAACAACACCGTCGCCACAACGTAGAGGCCGACGAAAATCACCGGCCCCCACGGCCCAAGTTTGCCAATCCAGTCCAGCGCTGATTTCAACAAGTCCTGGACAGGAAAGTATTTCAATGCCACCACAAAGGCGACGCCGGCTGTTGCGTAAAGCACCCACCTCCAGTTGGAGCTGATGCGGAAAGACGCTCCCTGCGGTTGCGCAACGGCACCGCTCTCGCGCTGGGTCTGCATGGAATGGGAACGTTTAGTTAGCATAAATTACTAATAAGATTCGACCCCCCTGAGCCGTATCAATTCAGAAGGGAACAGGAGGAAACAGACAGAACAGAGGGTTTCAATGCTTTCCTTTGATTTTGAACCTCCAGATCCATCTCACCGTTTAGTGAGTACTCTTCGAGGTACCAGATTTTCGGTTTGGATCGGCATTCACTTCTCTGTTTTCTCTGTTGTCTCCTGTTCAACGGCATTGTTACCGCTGAGGTTCTCCCTCGTTGGGGACGCTTACGGATGTTTCCCTATTATCGCTCTTGCGGCCAAAGCGGTGACTATCCCGAACGGCAGATTTACCAGCAGCAGGTAAAGCGTGAACTTTGGCCCTCCCTGCCGAAGCCCGAAAAACCCCGCGCCGCTCATCGGCAGAAAGATAAAAAACAGCGCCAGCAACGGAGCGAGGAAGTATAGAACACCGTAGAGGTACAGGTGATCCCAGGCGGTTGCTATGAAAAGCCCAAACGGGATACCCCACAACCCACCCCAGAAGAGCGGCCTATAGATGTCCGGCGATTTCAAGGATACCGGGGCCTTTACCCCGAGTCTCGAGCTGAGCCCCAACTGAAACAGTAGGTGGCTGAAAAGGACTACGGCCAGTGCGCCTACAACGCCAGCCGCGAAGCAGATTGCCACCCGCTGTATCATGGTGAATTCCTGCATAATTGATGTTCCTTTCCTGGGTTAATATTCATGTGGTTTGGACTTTGATTGGCGGACCGTTGTTATCGGCTCAATTTCGAAGATAACGTCAACGATCACCGGAGCGCCGATGGGCAAACTATAAACGCCATAGACCAACCGAACGTGGCCGCTCTGTCGTCCGAAAAGCTGGGCGAACAGGTTTGACGCCCCATCTGCGACCTGCGCGTGTTCGGTGAACCGCAGTGTTCGACAGCGACTTCAACGTCCTCGGCGCCGAGTGGTCCGAGATCAACGGTTTCCAGCACCATCGGCTGTTTGGCCGCCTTCGCGACCCACGCCTCATCTCTATCCAATTGGGTTCGTGATCGTGTTTTCATAACTGAGCTATACGTCCCCCAGCGAATAAGTGAAAACTCACGGACGAGTGCGCAGGAAGCGGCGAGCATTCAGGATCCTTCGAAAGCAGGAGGCGCACGTCATCCGTTCGGAGCACACCAAATTCACCAATCTGGTCAATAGCGCGCGACCGCACCAGACGTGATGCTCCCTCCTGTGAATTCAGAATACAGCAGCACAGCCTTATGAGCGTGAGTTCGACAGACAAAGGCCTGTTAACGGCGGACAATTGCACCGTCATCTTCATTGATCATCAACCGCAGATGTTCTCCGGCGTGGGTAACATCGATCGGCAGGACTTGCTGAATAACGTTCTGGTGCTGGCGAAGGCGGCGAAAATCTTCGGCGTGCCCGTGATCCTGACAGCGGTCGAGTCCAAGGGGTTTTGTGGAACCATCACGCCGCAACTGCTCGATTTGTTTCCCGACCAGAAGACCATCGAGCGGTCCAGCATGAATGCCTGGGACAGTGAGGAGTTCATTGCCGCAGTCAAAAAGGCCGGTCGAAAGAACCTCATCATCGCCGCCCTGTGGAGCGAGATATGTCTGGCGATGCCCGCATTGCAGGCATTGACCGATGGCTACGCTGTCTATGCGGTCGTAGATGCCTCGGGAGGCGCCAGCCGCGTCGCACACGACGCTGCGATTCGCCGCATGGAGCAGGCGGGAGGAGTTTCCATGACTGCGCTGCAAGTGTTGCTCGAACTCCAACGCGATTGGACGCGGCAGGAGCATTACGAGGAAGTCATGACGGTCCTCAGTGAGCACCGCTGCGCTTACCGCCTGCACCGGCTTGCCGAACCGGAATAACACAGAGATGGAGCTAAACGTATGAACTTGATGATGCGCAGAAAACATTGGTTTCGACGCTTTGGAATTGTACGATTCCTCGACCGTATGATCAGGGTTTACCGCGCCGCCTTCAGGCATTTTCATCTTTTGCTTGAACGACGTAAGAGTAAAGAGGAACAGGTCACCCAATGGATGATCAGACAAACGAACCGCCACGCGAACAAGGAGTTGCTATCCGCACCCTCTTCTCCCTGCGTGGTCGCAAAGCTGCCTTCTACCCGGCAAATTGCCTCGCTAGCGCAGTTGGGCGACGAACGATTGGCCAGCTGCGGGCGCCTCGGCGCCTCGGTTTGCTCCAAACGCTCCCGGGATGGCAAGACTTCGTTTGGTTTCGCCCAATCCTTCAACGATGCAGTCCGAGACTGCTTGGACGGGAGGTCATCGTGACGAGCGAAATCAGCAGTCTGATCGAACCAGCCGCCCGCCTTGAGTCCTCAGGTGCAGCAGCCCGCTCGGCGGGCGATGAATCCGCAGCCGAAGCGTATTTTCGCGAGGCGCTAGGATTGGCGGTGAAGGCAGCGGAGCGCGCGGCGGAGAACTCCTGGCAGGAGGCTCTCCTTGAGCTTTTGCGAATGGCGGTGCGCCTGGCGCTGAACTGTGGTGAAGTATCGGAGGGGCGACGGTTGATGGACGACGCTCTCCGCGCCGATCCTTCAATCGCCCAATCAGATGACTGGACACAACTTCGGGATATTGCGGCTTGGCCGGATGCATGGCTCGTCGCGGCGGTGCGTCGGGACCCACCGGATGTGGCGGCGTTGGATGCCTTGGCGGACCGCCACTGGAAGCCAGTGTTCAGTCGGTGTTACCTTTTGACGCTGAATCGCGACAAAACCAATGACCTCGCACAACAGGCGTGGTGTCGGGTGTTGCGGGCACGTCGCAGATTGAAGCCGGGGGGAAATTTTCCGGGGTATCTAATGACCACGGCCACGAACATCTGGTGCGACTCCCATCGATGGTCTCAGCGAGCCGGACCCATCGCAGACGAGAAGCTCGCCTCGCTCGACGAACCGCTTTCGACTCAAGACGGTGACGAGATCGTACTGGCGGACGTGCTGCCGGATTTGAACTCGCTGCGAGCAGAGGAGCAAACGCTGCTTAAATTGGACATCGACCGGGCGCTCCAACGATTGACACGACACCTGCGACACGTGCTGGTCGCCCGGTTCATCACCGGCGAATCGTGCGCGGAAATAGGATTGCGCTACGGACGCACCGAACAAACCGTCAGCGGCTGGGTGCGCGAGGCGATTCGAGAAATGAAACTTCACCTGGAAGAGCCGGCTGATCTCGCTGTGCCGACGAAAGAGCGTGAAAATACCCATTGAACAACTCCTGCGCTGGCGTCTCGCACAGGCGGGAGCCGAAGCGCCCGCTGCGCCTCGCGCCGCTCGCCTGCTGGAACTGGCGCGGCCTTGGTGGGAAACCTGGCCGGAGCGGTTCCAGTCGGTAATCGAGCATTTGACCAGAATTCAAATCGCCTACGGTCACGCGATGGCGGAACCGCAATCTCGCAGCGGTCATCCAGTGCCGGCGCTCATCCTCCACACGGTCGAAGAGCTGGAGACATCCGTGCGCGTCCTCTGCCTGAATGTGCGGAACGGACAACTGCATCTTCGCTTCCAATTGGATGCTGCGCCCGCACATGCCGAGCAAGACTGTGAAGTCACTTTTGTCTCCGAGCCAGCCGCGCGCCCTCTGTTCTCCGCGCACGCTGCCAAGTCGGTGGGCACCGAGTATCGGCTAAGCGCTGAACTTTCAGAGGAGGTCGCGAGGGATTGGGAACGGTTGAAAGTGACGGACCAGATGCCTTTTCGATTGATTCTTCAGCCGGTTACAACTGGCTAGCTTTGGATACTTCGCCATCTTCTTGGTTTGCGACTCAATCCGGCTGGACTTCGTGCATCGACTAGAAAGCTCATCAACGGGTTCTCCGGCGGAGGTGTCATCGCAACGAAGCCTTCGATGTCACGAGGACAAGTTCACAGCTTGGCGGAACGCCGGCGTCCCAAGTCGCGTTTTCACTTTTTTCACCTACGACGTAGAGGAGAACATGAGCACCAACTCAAACAAACTTGCGGGCAAAGTCGCCGTAGTTACCGGAGCATCCAAAGGCATTGGCGCGGCCATCGCGAAACATCTCGCCGCTGAGGGCGCGTCGGTCGTCGTCAACTATTCCTCCAGCAAAACCGGCGCGGACAACCAAAGAAAGGAAATCGTTATGCCTGCAACATCCGATTCGACCGCAAAGGCAGTCGTTCTCGTTCACGGAGGTTTCGTGGACGGTTCTGGTTGGGAAGAAGTCTATAGAATTCTGAAGAGAGACGGCTACAACGTCAGCGTCGTTCAGAATCCAACGATAGCGTCGCGATTCTTCAAAACGTCCTTGCTGGTCGTGACCCGCAACTCGCAATTCTCTACACGCTCGTCGTGGTGACGCTCGCGCTGATGGGCGGCGAGCGCTTTGCGCTGGACGCCAGACTTGAAAGCCGATGGCTGCAAGCTATCCCCAAACACACATGAAAACAGAACCGCACAACGACCCGCCGCGCTCCGTGCTGACCGTCCGGTTTCATCTCACGGATGGTTCGGTTCACTCATTCAGTCAAAGCGACGACGCAGCAGCCCGAAAATTATGGGATGACGTTGAACCCGCTAAGCTCTTTGCGCCCCGGCGCATTGTCGTTGGCAGCGAGCATTCCAAGGCGGTTTTCGTTTCCGCGGAAATTGTCCGGATTGATTTCCTGCAAGACTCGTTTCAATGCTGGGAGTTTCCAGGCGGTTACTCAGACATCGTCGAACTGTCTGAGGAAGAATTCCGCAAACATGCGCATCTCGACCAACCGGAGTTGATGCCCAAACGGGAGCACCCGACTCCGGTCGGTGACTTGCTCGTTTCGTTTGTCAAACTTCAGATGAGAGGAGGCCGTCCGCTGTTTGTGATGGTCGAGATTCCGGTAAAGCTGCCAGCCGAGAGCCAGTCCTTCATGCAGTTCATGCTGTCGAAGGCTTCAGTCCACATGCGGCTGCGCGGTGGCGGGATCGGAGTGTTAAACCTCGCCAACCTTGCGGCCTACACCGTCTATCCAGGCGTGGCACAAATCCCCGCCGATTCATGGCTCGCCGAACCAATTCTGACTGAATCGTAACGAACGCAAACACTTATTTTCTGAAGTCCAAACTACCGACGCAGAACAATCTGGGGACGCAAATTCCCTGCGAGGCAATTGACATGCTAGGCGTCGTCCGCAACCCTGCCACTTAATTTATGGACCTAAAACTACCTGACAAGACAGCCCTCGTCTCGGGCTCCACCAAAGGAATTGGATTTGCCATCGCCACCGGGCTGGCCCGCGAAGGCGCACGAGTCATCGTGAACGGTCGTTCGGAAAAATCGGTTGCTCAGGCGAAGGGGCAGATTGAACAGGCCGTGCCGGATGCCAGGATTGAAAGCTTCGCGGGCGATCTATCCACAGCGGCGGCGGTAGAAACGCTGCGCCAGCGGTTCCCGCTCGTGGACATTCTCGTGAACAACCTCGGCATTTTCGAGCCAAAGCCGTTTGAGGATATTCCCGATGAGGATTGGCGGCGGTTCTTCGAGGTCAACGTGCTCAGCGGCGTGCGCCTGAGCCGGGGGTATCTGCCCGGCATGAGGCAGCGGAACTGGGGGCGCATCGTTTTCATCAGCAGCGAGAGCGCGATCAATACCCCCGCCGAAATGATCCATTACGGGATGACGAAGACCGCGCAGCTTGCCGTTTCGCGCGGCCTTGCCCAATTGTGTGCCGGCACAGGAGTCACGGTGAATGCGGTGTTGCCCGGTCCAACCCATTCCGCCGGTGTGGAGGAATTTGCGGGACAGCTTAGCGGCGGCAAACCTTTTGCAGAATTTGAAAAGGAGTTCTTCAAGACTATACGTCCGTCTTCGCTCTTGAAGCGGTTCGCGACGACCGAAGAGGTGGCCAATCTGGTGACTTACGTGTGCAGCCCACTGTCCGCCGCGACCAACGGGGCCGCCCTCCGGGTCGATGGCGGAGTGGTTCAAGCCTGCTTCTAAGGAGTGAAATCCATGAGAACGAACCGCCTGCTCACGCTCTCCGCCCTTTTGATCGGCTCGTTGTTCACGGGTTGTGGAAAACAAGCCCAGCCGCCAACTCCGCTGCCCGTTGTTTCGGTGACTCAGCCGGTCGTACGCGAAGTAGTCGAGTGGGACGAATACATCGGGCGGCTCGAATCGCCGGAGACCGTCGAAGTGAGGGCGCGCGTCAGCGGTTATCTCGACAAGGTTCATTTCAAGGAAGGCAAGGAAGTCAAGAAGGGTGACCTGCTGTTCACGATTGATCCGCGCCCGTATCAGGCAGAATTCGATCATGCGAACGCGGAATACGAACGCGCGGTCAGTCAAACCGATTTGGCAAAGAACGATTTCGAGCGGGCGAAGCGGTTAATCGCGACCAAGGCCATTTCGGAGGAGGATTACGACACGAAATCGAAGACCTACACTGCGGTGCAGGCCGCTGTGAGGTCGGCGAAAGCAACCCTGGACTCGGCCAAGCTCAATCTCGAATTCACTCAGATCCATGCGCCGATTGACGGGCGCATCAGCCGCGCCGTGGTCACCGAGGGAAACCTCATCAGCAGCGGAGTGGCGGGTTCTGGCGCAACTCTTCTGACCACGATCGTTTCGCTCAATCCTCTTTATCTTTACGGCGACGCTGACGAGCGCTCCGTTTTGAAATACCTGCACCTCCGACGCGAAGGCACACGCGTGAGCGCGCGCGACGAACTAATCCCTGCCGAGATGGGATTGGCGGATGAAGCTGGCTTTCCCCACAAGGGCTATATGGATTTTGTGGACAACCGGATTGATCCCGGCACGGGAACGATGCGTGCGCGCGGCGTGTTTTCCAATGAGGATCATAGCTTGAGTCCGGGATTCTTCGGGCGCATCCGCATCCCTGGCAGCGGAAAATATCCGGCGCTGCTCATCCCGGACCGCGCATTGGGTTCAGATCAAGCGCAGAAATTTGTCTATGTAGTCAACGCAGAGAAGAAGGTTGAGTTTCGCCCGGTAAAGATCGGCCCAATGATCGACGGCCTGCGCGTGGTTAAGGAGGGGCTGAAGCCAGGTGAACAGATCGTCATTGAAGGATTGCTGCGCGTGCGTCCGGGAATCGTGGTGGAGGCGAAACTGTGGGAAGGTTCGCCGCAAACTGCCGTGGCCAACTGATGGGGGAATCGCCATGAACTTTTCCCATTTTTTCATTCGCCGACCGATCTTCGCGGCCGTCCTTTCGATCGTCATCGTGCTGGTGGGGTTGATCGCGATGAATCAACTCCCCATCGCGCAGTATCCGGAAATCGCGCCGCCCACCGTCGTCGTGCGCGCCGTGTATCCTGGTGCGAATCCGAAAGTCCTCGCCGAAACCGTCGCCACGCCCATTGAGCAGGAAGTCAACGGAGTCGAGAACATGCTCTACATGTCGAGCACTTCGACCAGCGACGGCGTGATGGCGCTCACGATCACGTTCAAGCTCGGCACGGACCTCAACACCGCGCAGGTGCTCGTGCAAAACCGCGTGTCGATCGCGCTGCCGAAGTTGCCCGAAGAAGTGCGGCGTCTCGGGGTGACGACCACCAAGCGATCGACCGACCTCACCATGGTAGCGCATCTGGTTTCGCCGGATAGTTCGCGCGACGAACTCTACCTCGGTAACTACGCCTTCCTCCAGGTGAAGGATCATGCGCATCTGGCTCGACCCGGAAAAACTCGCCTCGCGCAACATGACGGCCAGCGATGTCGTCCGCGCCATCCGCGAACAAAATCTTCAGGTGGCGGCCGGCACGATTGGTCAGCCGCCCGTACCCTCCGGCCAGGATTTTCAACTCACGATCAGCACTCAAGGACGTCTGCTCGACGAACAGCAGTTCGGCGAAATCATCATCAAACAAGGGGCGCAAGGTCAGGTCACGCGCATCCGCGACGTGGCGCGAGCTGAACTTGCCGCGCGCGACTACTCGGTGGCTTCGCAACTCAGCGGCAAGCCCGCCGCAGCGCTTGTAATTTGGCAACTGCCGGGGTCGAACGCCATCGAGACTTCCGACGCGGTGAGGGCGAAGCTGGCGGAACTCAAGAAAAACTTCCCGCCCGGCGTTGACTATCGCGTGATTTACGACACGACGTTGTTTGCGCGCGAATCCATCGTGGCAGTCATCCATACGTTGTTCGAGGCCGTTCTACTGGTGGTGCTGGTGGTCATCGTCTTTCTACAATCCTGGCGCGCGTCCGTCATCCCGCTGCTCGCCGTGCCCGTGTCGCTCATCGGCACGCTCGCGGTGATGAAGGTGTTCGGCTTCTCCCTGAACAACCTTTCGCTGTTTGGCCTCGTGCTCGCCATCGGCATCGTCGTGGACGACGCCATCGTCGTCGTGGAAAACGTCGAGCGCAACATCGCGCTCGGACTCCCGCCGGTCGAAGCCACCAAGAAAGCGATGAACGAAGTCAGCGGTCCCGTGGTCGCCGTGGCACTCGTGCTTTGTGCGGTTTTTGTTCCCACGGCATTTGTCAGCGGTATCACCGGGCAGTTTTACCGGCAATTCGCGCTGACCATCGCGGTTTCAACGCTCATCAGCGCTTTCAATTCGTTGACGCTGTCGCCTGCTCTCAGCGCGATTTTGCTGAAGAGCCACCACGCCAGGAAGGATTGGTTCGCTGCTGGAATGGATCGCGTGCTCGGCTGGTTCTTCCGCCTTTTCAACAAGAGCTTCGAGCGTTCGACAAACGGTTACACGCGGGCGGTGGGCGGAACGATCCGGCGCGGCGGTATTGCGCTGGTCGTGTATGCGGGCTTGCTGCTGCTGACCTGGGGCGGCTTCAAAATCGCGCCGACAGGGTTTATTCCCACGCAAGACACAGGCTATCTGATCGTCTTCGCGCAATTGCCGGATGGCGCGAGTCTGGAACGCACGCAGAAAATCATCGACCGCGCCGGGGAAATCGCCCGCGCGATTCCGGGCGTGAATGGGACGGTGCAATTTCCCGGTTACAACCTGCTGGTCGGCGCGAACCTGCCGAATGCGGGAACGATGTTTGTCTCGCTGGAGGAATTCAAGGACCGCAAAGACCCGCGCAAATCGGCGAAGACTATCATGGGTCAGCTTTACGCGCGCTATGGCGAACTTCGCGACGCGCGCGTTCTCGTCCTTCCGCCGCCGCCGGTCCGCGGCCTGGGCGCCACCGCCGGGTTCAAAATGATGGTGCAGGATCGAGCGGATATCGGCCTGGATGCGCTCGCCGCCACGTCATTCAAGATGATGGTCAACGGCAGCCAGACTCCCGGGCTTGCGCAGGTGTTCACGACGTTCACGACGCGGGTGCCGCAAATTTTTGTGGATGTGGATCGCGTGAAGGCCAAGAGCATGAACGTCGCCTTGAGCGACGTGAACGACACGTTGCAGATTTATCTCGGCTCACTCTACGTGAATGACTTCAATCGCTTTGGCCGCACGTATCAAGTGACGGCCCAAGCCGACGCGAACTTCCGTGTTCACGCCGAGGACATTCAGAAACTGAAAACCCGTAACGCCACTGGCGACATGGTACCGCTCGGCACGCTCGTGGACGTCCATGAAACCACCGGCCCGGACAAAGTCATCCGCTACAACATGTATCCGGCGGCGGACATCAACGGCGTGGCCATACCCGGCGTGAGTTCCGGCCAGGCCATCGCTCTCGCCCAACAACTGGCCGCGAAAGAGCTGCCCCAAGGGATGAATTACGAATGGACCGACCTGACCTACCAGGAAATTCTGGCCGGCAATACCATCGTGTTTATCTTTCCGCTCTGCGTGTTGCTCGTGTTCCTCACGCTCGCCGCGCAATACGAAAGTTGGAGCCTGCCGCTCGCCATCATCCTCATCGTTCCCATGTGCCTGCTCAGCGCCATTGCGGGCATCTGGCTGCGCGGCATGGACAACAACATCTTTACCCAAATCGGCCTCATCGTGCTGGTGGGTCTCGCGAGCAAAAACGCGATTCTCATCGTGGAGTTCGCCAAGCAACTCGAAGATACCGGCAAGAGCATCACCGACGCCGCCGTCGAAGCCGCGCGCCTTCGCTTGCGGCCTATTCTGATGACGAGCTTCGCCTTCATCCTTGGTGTCGTTCCGCTCGTGCTTGCAACGGGTGCGGGAGCGGAAATGCGCCGGGCACTCGGCACGACCGTGTTTTTCGGAATGCTGGGCGTCACGTTCTTCGGGCTGTTCCTCACGCCGGTGTTCTACGTCGTCATCCGCAAATTGACCGCGCAATTCAAACCGACGAGCCAACCTGCGGCGGAGACACTGCTTACTCCCACACCCCATGAAGCGCATTGAAGATCAAAGCCGCTGGCGGTTGCTGGCCATTGGATTTTTGCCAGCCGTTTTCCTGACCGCTTGCGCCGTTGGTCCAAACTACAAGCAGCCGCAAATGCCCGTTGCTAATTCGTTCGCCAATGCGCCGACCAACGCTGTTTCCCCCGACGAAGCAGCGCTGGCGGCATGGTGGAAGGGCTTCAACGACGCTCGACTCGATAGCCTCGTGGACCGGGCCATTACTAACAATCACGACCTGCGGATCGCGACGGCGAATCTCAAAGAAGCCCGTGCGCTCCGAAGACTCACGACGTTCGACCTCGCACCTACAGTGCAGGCCAATGCCGGCTACGCGAACAGCCTTCTCAGCAAAGCCGCCGCACCGCCCGGCACACCGCGCCACGCACGCGAAATGGAATTCTACGACGCCAGCTTTGACGCCACATGGGAACTGGATTTGTTCGGTCGCGTCCGCCGCTCCGTGCAAGCCGCCAATGCCCAACTCGCGTCGGTTGAAGCCAACCGACTCGACGTTCTGGTGAGCGTCACAGCCGAAGTTGCGCGGAATTATTTCGAATTGCGCGGACTGCAAAACCAGCTTGCCGTCGCACGCAAGAACGCGGGCGTGCAGAGTGAGACGCTGAAGATCACGCAGGCGCGTCTGGACGGCGGCCGTGGCACGGACTTCGATGTCTCACGCAGCCGCTCGTTGCTCAACTTGACCCTCTCGACCATACCGCCGCTTGAAGCCGCGATTCAGAAAACCATTTACCGCATCGCCGTGTTGACTGGACAGCAGCCTACTGCTCTCACGTCGGAACTCTCCGCCCCCGAGCCGTTGCCCCCGGTAATGCCGGCGATCGCACTGGGCGATCCGGCGACTCTCTTGCGCCGTCGCCCAGACATTCGCTCGGCCGAGCGTTCCCTCGCGGCGGCCACGGCGCGAATCGGAGTCGCGACGGCGGATTTGTTCCCGCGTGTCACGTTCGTCGGAAGCGTGGGTCTTGAGGCGGACACGTTCGCCGGTTTGGGCAAGAACGGCGCAGACACATGGAACTTCGGCCCGCGCATCACTTGGGCAGCGCTCGATCTCGGCCGGGTGCAAGCGCGCATCAAAGCTGCGGACGCCCGCACGGAAGCCTCACTGGCTTTTTACGAGCGGACGGTTCTGACGGCGTTGGAGGAAACCGAGGGCGCGCTCGTGGATTTCGGAGAAGAGCAATCTCGGCAACAGTTCCTGGAAACCTCCGCTCAAGCCAGCCAGAAGGCGGCGGATCTCGCGCATCAACGTTACGAAGGTGGCGTGGCGGATTTTCTGAGCGTGCTCGACGCCGAGCGTACGCTCCTCGAAGCGCAGGATCGACTCGCCGCCAGCCAGACGCGCACCGTCACGGCTCTGGTCGCCGTTTACAAAGCGCTCGGAGGAGGAATAACCGTAACGAATTCAAAATAAAATGGCGGTCAAACCTCCAATCGATTTGTCGGTGCCAAAGCCAATTCGAATGACCGTTAACGGAGGCCCCACTTGTTTCGCGAAGCACAACCGATGAATGCATCAGAGAATTCAGTGGCCTTTGGTGCGCCTGGAATCGAGCCGCGCTGGACTTCGAGCGCCAAAGAAGGCTTGGGCCCGAATCCGCGGCCGGGAGATTTTTCACGTTGGCCACAGCCAGCGTAAGTGTGCTTGGATACGAAAATAGCCTGTCCCAGCCGGTGATCCGGTTGTGGAACGACACCCGCCATGTGGGTGATTAAATCGATCCAGATGAATCGGAATCTCGTCATGAACGTGCTGGTCATTGATATTGGCGGAACTCACGTGAAGGTCTTGGCCACTGGTCAAGACGTTCATCGTGAGTTTGAGTCCGGACCGGCACTTACGCCCAAACGGATGGTTTCCGAGGTTCGGATACTTGTGGCGGACTGGAAGTATGACGTCGTATCCATCGGTTACCCGGGACCAGTCCTCCGCGGCCGGCCGGTTTCGGAACCGTGGAATTTGGGAAAGGGATGGGTCGGTTTTAACTTCGAAGCTGCCTTCAAGCGCTCTGTCAAAGTCGTGAACGACGCTGCCATGCAGGCGCTGGGAAGTTACAAACGCGGCAAGATGCTTTTTCTGGGTCTGGGAACCGGCCTTGGATCCGCCCTGATCGTGGATGGCATGGTCGAGCCGATGGAGTTGGGGCACCTGCCTTACAAGAAGGCTACTTTTGAGGACTACGTCGGCGTTCGGGGCCTCGAAAAGTATGGCAAGAAAAAATGGCGGTCTTATGTCGCCGACGTCGTGGAACGCCTGATTGCTGCCATCGAGCCTGACGAAGTGGTGCTTGGGGGAGGCAACGTCAGGAAGCTGAAGGAGCTGCCTCCGGGTTGTCGAACCGGCGGCAACGACAAAGCATTTGTTGGAGGATTTCGCCTGTGGAAAAAAACCGCTGCCGAAAACAATTCCGTTCCTGCGAGACGGCGTCTGAAACAACGGACCCGATCCCGACGCAGCCTTGCCGAGGAACGAAAGCCTCAGTAACCTCATCGGCCGCTATCGAAAAATGAATGAGACATCATGAGAACTCTCGGCTTTGACAAACCTCTTTATATCCTGCCCTTCGACCATCGAGGTTCGTTCGTTACAAAAATGTTCGGCTGGCACGGCACCTTGACCGGGGAGCAGACCGCCGAAATCGCCGCGACCAAACAGGTGATCTACGACGGGTTCAAAGCCGCCATCACTGCCGGCGTGCCTAAGGTCAAGGCGGGCATTCTCGTGGACGAACAATTTGGCGGCGCGATTCTGCGCGACGCCGCCGCGAATGGGCGCCGCGATGGACGGGACAAAGTCGGCTGCATCATTCTTGGCCGTGGCGAAGACGACAAAAAAGTGCGCGAGTGGTTGACGACGGCGGCTGGGGTCAAAGGTTTCATCGGGTTCGCAGTGGGCCGGACGGATTTCTTGGAGCCGCTCCTGAACCTTTTGGCCAGGAAGACACCGAGGGAAGCCGCTGTGACGGAAATTGGCCGTCGCTACCGGGAGTTCGTCAGCATTTTCGAGAAGGCCCAACGAAGCTGACCAAGAAACAACCATTGAACTTTTCCGCATGAGAACACATTCACCAAAGCAACTCGGAATGGTGGGTCCGGGTGGGACCAACTGAGGTCGAAAGGGTCACGCCGGTTGAAGGCTGGGAAAACCCCGTGGTAAACGGTCACGAAACGAAAGGCAGCTTGTGCGCGTAGCTATGGCCACGGATCACGGTGGGTTTGCTTTGAAAACGAAATCAATGCGCTCCGTTCTGGCCATCAATAGCGGTTCGTCGAGCCTTCGCTTCGCGCTCTTCGGCGTCGACGAATCGCTTTCGCAGATTCTGATCGGAAAGTTTGACCGGATCGGATTCTCAGACGCCAAACTATCGTTCACAGACGTCCTCGCGAACAAGGGTGGCGAGCGCATGGTTGATGCGCCTAGCCACGTTGCCTGCGTTCCGCTGCTGGTTGAACTGTTGGAGAAAAAAACCGGCGCCAGTGAATTCAGCGCCATCGGCCATCGCGTCGTGCATGGCGGCCCACGTTATCGCGATCCCCTGTGCGTGGATGGGACCGTGCTTGAGGAACTGCGGCGCATCAGTCCTTTTGCTCCGAACCATCTCCCTGACACGATCGCGCTGTTGGAGGTCTTCGCCGCGCAGTTTCCCCAAGTACCGCAGATCGCCTGTTTTGACACGGCGTTTCACAGCTCCCTGCCGCGCGTGGCCAGACTGCTTCCCATTCCGCGGCGGTACGAGGCCAAGGGTGTTCAACGTTACGGCTTTCACGGATTGTCTTACTCCTTCTTGATGGAGGAACTCCAAGCCGTCGCCGGCGCGAAGGCGGCGGCCGGGCGCGTCATCCTCGCTCATCTGGGCAACGGCGCCAGCATGACCGCCGTGCGCGATGGCCAAAGCATCGATACGAGCATGGGCTTCACGCCGGCGGCGGGTCTGGTGATGAGCACCCGTTCCGGCGATCTGGATCCGGGACTGGTTGCGTTTCTGGGGCGTAGCGAGCAGATGACCGAGGCGCAATTTGATCGGATGATCCACCACGAGTCGGGGCTGCTCGGCGTTTCGGAAACCAGCTCTGACATGCGGGATTTGCTCGCACGGGAAGCCGCTGACGTCCGCGCGGCGGAAGCCGTGGCCCTGTTCTGTTACCGGGCGAAAAAGTGGATTGGTTCCTTCGCCGCTGCACTCGGTGGGTTGGACACGCTGGTGTTCGCCGGTGGCATCGGTGAGAACAATCCGGCCATTCGCGCCCGCATCTGTGAAGGACTCGGCTTCCTCGGCATCGAACTGAACAAGACGCGAAACGCGGAGAACGCGCCAGTGATTGCCGCGCAATCCGATCGCGTCACGGTGCGCATCATCCGCACGAATGAAGAACTGATGATTGCGCGCTCAGCGTGCCGCATTCTCGGACTCGGTGCGGTTGACAAAAAGAATTGAACCATGAAAGCAAAAATAATGACTCCACCCATCAACCTGACTTCGGTAAGGACATCGCGCCGCGATGTCCCCGCCCGCGCAGCATCGGGCGTGACCGGCGCGACGCCGAACGCAGCGCGGACAGGGCAACGCGCCGTCACCGCCAAGTTCAAGGGAGCACAGCGGGAAAAGGTTCGGGGAGTTCTCTCTCCGGATCTGTTGCGCAAGATTGACGGCTGGTGGCGCGCGGCGAACTACCTTTCGGTCGGACAGATTTACCTCTACGACAATCCCCTGCTAAAGAAGCCGCTCAAGCTGGCGCACATCAAACCCCGCCTGCTCGGTCACTGGGGCACGACGCCAGGACTGAATTTCATCTACGCCCACCTGAACCGCGTCATCAACCAGCAGGACCTGAACATGATCTACATCACCGGGCCGGGCCACGGCGGACCCGGGCTGGTGGCGAACGCTTACCTGGAAGGCACCTACAGCGAAGTCTATCCAAATATCGAGCAGGACGAGGATGGGATGAAGCGGCTGTTCAAGCAGTTTTCTTTCCCCGGCGGCATACCGAGTCACGTCGCGCCGGAGACGCCCGGCTCGATCCACGAAGGCGGTGAACTCGGTTACTCGCTGTCGCACGCTTTCGGCGCGGCGTTTGACAACCCTGACCTGCTCATCGCATGCGTGGTGGGCGATGGCGAAGCGGAGGCCGGCCCGCTCGCCACCAGTTGGCACTCGAACAAATTCCTGAATCCGGTCCGCGACGGGGCCGTGCTGCCCATCCTGCACTTGAATGGGTACAAAATTGCCGGCCCGACCGTGCTGGCGCGCATTCCCCACGACGAGCTTGAGGCGATTTTCCGCGGCTACGGTTACAGGCCGTATTTCGTCGAGGGCCACGACCCAATCAAGATGCATCAACTCATGGCCGCCACGCTCGACGCTGTGGTTGCCGACATCCACCGCATCCAAAACGACGCGCGTGCCAAGGGATTCAAGGTGCGTCCGCGCTGGCCCATGATCATCCTGCGCTCACCGAAGGGCTGGAGTGGGCCAAAGATGATGGATGGCAAGCCCACTGAAGGCACCTTCCGCTCGCACCAGGTGCCGATGGGCGACATGAATCATCCGGGGCATGTGAAGATTCTGGAAAAGTGGATGAAGAGTTATCGGCCGCAGGAGCTGTTCGACAAAACCGGCAAGCTGCGCCCCGAGCTCGCCGAGCTCGCCCCGAACGGCGAGCGCCGCATGAGCGCCAATCCGCACGCCAACGGCGGCCTTCTGTTGCGCGACCTGTGCATGCCGGATTTCCGTGATTACGCGGTGAGGGTGCCAAAGCCTGGCGCCGCGGAAAGCGAAGCCACACGCGTCCAGGGCCAGCTCATTCGCGATGTGGTAAAACTCAACCCCAAAAGCTTTCGCGTCTTCAGCCCGGACGAGACGACTTCGAACCGCTGGGGCGCTGTGTTTGAAGTGACAACCCGTTGTTCGACCGCGGAAATTGTTCCCGGCGACGATCACGTGGCACCCGACGGCCGCGTGATGGAAATGTTGAGCGAGCACCAGTGTGAAGGCTGGCTTGAAGGTTACCTATTGACCGGACGGCACGGCTTTTTCTCATGCTACGAAGCGTTCATCCACATCGTGGATTCGATGTTCAACCAGCACGCCAAGTGGCTCAAGGTGGCCAATCACATTCCATGGCGCCGGCCGATTGCTTCGCTGAACTACCTGCTCTCGTCGCATGTGTGGCGGCAAGACCACAACGGTTTCAGCCATCAGGATCCCGGCTTCATTGATCACGTGGTCAACAAAAAGGCCGAGGTCATCCGTGTTTATCTGCCGCCCGACGCGAACACGCTCCTCTCCGTGACGGACCACTGCCTGCGCAGCCGCAATTATGTGAACGTGATCGTGGCCGGGAAACAACCCGCGCCGCAGTGGCTGGATATGGACGCCGCCATCAAGCATTGCACCGCCGGCATCGGCATCTGGCCGTGGGCGAGCAACGACCAGGGTGGCGAGCCAGATGTCGTCATGGCGTGTTGCGGCGACGTGCCGACGCTCGAAACCCTCGCCGCGGTCGAGCTGCTGCGAAAATATTTCCCCGAGTTGAAGGTCCGGGTGATCAACGTGGTGGATTTGATGAAGCTCCAGCCGCGGGGCGAACACCCGCACGGTTTGAGCGATAAAGATTTCGATGTGCTTTTCACGACCGACAAACCGATCATCTTCGCCTATCACGGCTATCCCTGGCTGATTCACCGGCTCACCTATCGCCGAACCAATCACAAGAACCTGCACGTGCGCGGTTACAAAGAGGAAGGCACGACCTCGACTCCGTTCGATATGGTGGTGATGAACGATTTGGACCGGCTTCATCTCGTTGCCGACGTGATTGACCGCGTGCCGCAACTTGGTCCCAAGGCTGCCTACGCCAAGCAAGCCATCCGCGACAAACTCATCGAGCACCAACAATACATCGCAACCCATGGCGAGGACTTGCCGGAGATTCGAAATTGGAAATGGGGCGCGAACACATTATGAACGACGAAAACACACGCGGTTCGCAGCTTTGTTGCAGTTACAGAGCACGGTCCATGAATGAAACCCTTGAGTTAAGAAATTATGGCTAAACCAGTGATTTGGACAGTGGACGACGATCCGGACGTATTGAGAGCGGTGGAGCGCGATCTGCGCCGGCACTACGGCGATCGTTACAAAGTTATCTCTGCGGATTCCGGTGTTTCCGCCCTCGAAGCGACAAAGCAGTTGAAGCTCCGCAATGAACCGGTGGCGCTTTTCCTCGTGGACCAACGGATGCCGCGCATGTCTGGGGTGGAGTTCCTCGAGCAGGCCATTGAACTTTATCCGGATGCGAAGCGAGCGCTGCTGACCGCTTACGCGGACACCGACGCGGCCATCCGCGCCATCAACAACGTGCACATCGATCATTATCTGATGAAGCCGTGGGACCCGCCGGAGGAGCGTCTTTACGGCGTGGTTGATGACATGCTCGATGACTGGCAGACTTTCTACCACCCGGCGTTTCAAGGCGTGCGCGTGGTCGGCCATCAGTGGTCGCCTCATTCCAGTGAGATCCGCGATTTTCTTGGACGCAACTTTGTGCCGCATCAGTGGCTCAATGTCGAAACAGACGAGGAGGCAAAGCAACTCCTCAACACCACCGGAGCCGAGGCTTCGTCGTTGCCCATTGTCGTATTTGCTGACGGCTCTTTTCTGAGCAACCCGCCTTCCTCCGAGGTCGCCCACAAGTTGGGACTGAAAACAAAAGCAGAGTTTCCGTTTTACGATTTGGTTGTCGTTGGGGCGGGTCCGGCCGGGTTGGCTGCGGCGGTGTATGGTGCGGCGGACGGTTTGCATACGCTGCTCATTGAGCGGGAAGCACCGGGCGGACAGGCCGGTCGGAGTTCGCGCATCGAAAACTACCTCGGCTTTCCGGTGGGGCTCAGCGGGAATGATCTGGCGCGGCGTGCCGTCGCCCAGGCGCGGCGCTTTGGGGTGGAGATTCTGACGCCTCAGGAGGTCAGGAGCGTTCGTCTCGAAGGGCCAAGCCGCGTGTTGACGCTATCGGTTGGAGCGGAGATCGGCTGTCGCGCGCTGCTCATTGCCACCGGTATCGCTTTCCGAAAACTGGACGTGCCCGGGTTGGACCGACTGACGGGCGCCGGGGTTTACTATTATGCACCGATGTCCGAAGCGTTTTCCTACCGGGCCGGTAATATCTACATCGTTGGCGGCGCAAACT
>WNGF01008726.1_pt1 | contig 26929 bp, 28 predicted proteins | sample 5400641 | NCBI WGS metagenome assembly WNGF01 (sample SAMN13153371, study PRJNA577476) | soil metagenome | isolation source: 80 cm soil or saprolite under grassland replicate 2 | place: USA:California | collected 2016-06-15 | reverse complement strand
TGTGCAGTCGGTCGCGGTGCGCATGATCGTCGATCGCGAACGCGAGATCGAAGCGTTCGTACCTGTCGAATACTGGAGCCTCGACGCCGAGCTCGCCCGGCATCAGAACACCACGGCCAAGTTCACGGCCGGCCTCGTCGAGCGTGAGGGCCAGAAGGTCGACCTCAAGACGGGTGTCGAAGCCAGCGCCGTCGAGGCTGATCTGAAGGGCGCGACCTGGAACGTTGCCGGCGTCCGTGAGCGTGAGCAGCAGCGCCATCCTGACGCACCATTCACCACCTCGACCCTGCAGCAGGAAGCCAGCCGCAAGCTGGGCTTCACTGCGCGTCGCACGATGGTCGTCGCCCAGCAGCTTTACGAGGGCATCGGCGCGCACGGCGGCCTGATTACCTATATGCGGACCGACTCGGTCACGGTGGCCAAGGAGGCGCAGCAGCGGGCGCGCGAATACATCCGCACCAAGCTCGCCACGGGCATGCTGCCCGAGCAGCCGCGCACGTACCGCACGCGCAGCAAGCTGGCTCAGGAAGCACACGAAGCAATTCGCCCAACCGATGTGTTCCTGGAGCCCGACCGGCTGCGCAGCGAGCTCAGCCCAGAGCAGTACCGCCTGTACGACTTGATCTGGAAACGATTCCTGGCGTCGCAGATGGCCTCGGCAGTATTTGACATAACCACGGTCGACGTCGACGCCCAGGCCACGGCCAAGCCGCTCTATCGCTTCCGCGCCAGCGGCTCGCGCCTCAAATTCGCCGGCTTTCTCAGTCTCTATCGCGCCGGCCGCGACGACGAAGAACCTGTCGACGAAGAGCGCCAACCCTTGCCGGAGCTAACCGCCGGCGAACTGCTCGACCTGTTGCGGCTGATCCCTGAGCAGCACTTCACCCAACCCCCGCCGAGGTATACCGAGGCGACGCTGGTCAAGGCGCTCGAGGAGCACGGCATCGGGCGACCGAGTACCTACGCGCCGATCCTGTCGACGATCCAGGATCGCGGCTATGTCGAGCGCGATAACAAGCGCCTCAAGCCGACCGATATGGGCCTGCTCGTCAACGACTTGCTGGTCCAGCAGTTCGGGGACATCGTCAACGTCGACTTCACCGCCAATCTCGAAGACAAGCTCGACGAAGTCGCCCAGGGCGAACGCCTCTGGGTGCCGCTCGTCGAAGAGTTCTACGGGCCGTTGAAGTCCGACCTCGATCGCGCAGAAACCGAGGTCGAGCGCGTCAAGCCGGCTGAGATTGCAACGGACGAGGTGTGCTCGCAGGGTCACCCGATGGTCATCAAGGACGGCCGGTTCGGTCGATTCCTGGCGTGCACGCAGTACCCCGAGCACAAAGAGACGCGCCCGCTGGCCGAGGAGCTGCCGCCTGGCGCGCCTGAGGAAAAGTGCAGTCACGGCGTCCTGATGCAGCTGCGCACGGGCCGCTTCGGTCCCTTCTATACGTCGACGCACGAGTGCGGCGAGACCAAGCCGTTCGCGCGCCGTGTGGGGGTCGCCTGTCCTAGAGATGGCGGCGAGATTCTCGAAAAACGATCAAAGAAGGGCCGCACGTTCTACGGCTGTGCGAACTGGCCCGACTGTGATTGGGTGTCGTGGTATCGGCCGCTGCCCGAGCCGTGTCCGCAATGCGGCGGGCTGCAGGTCGACATGGGCCGCGGGAGAGCGCGCTGCCTGAAGCACGAAGGCGAGCCGGCGCGCTTTTCGTCCAACGGCAAGGCTAATGGCAAAGCCAACGGCGTCGTGCGCAAGAAGAAGACCATCGCCAAGAAGAAATGACCCGCTTAGACCGCCTGCGGGCAGCCTTTGCCACCCACAACATCGACGCCCTGCTGGTTTCCCAACCCGAGTCGCGCTATTACCTGAGCGGCTACACCGGCCACGACCTGCCGCCCCGCGACTCCGCTGGCTTCCTACTGATCACCAAGGATCAAACGCTGCTGCTCACCGACCCGCGGACAACTGAACAGGCCCAGCAGGAAGCAAAGGATTTCGAGCTTGTGACCTACCCGGCTGGTTCACGGGCGCCGCAAGCCATCGCCGAGACTGCCAACAAGCTCGGCACGCGCCGGCTAGGCTTCGAATCGATCCACTTGCCATACGGCATCTGGGACGACATTCGCGTCGGCCTGAGCGGCCCCGAGCTCACCCCGGTCAACAAGATCGTCGACCAGTTACGCATCATTAAAGATGCTGACGAGCTCGCTCATCTGCAAGAAGCAGTCGACGTCCTGGACCGCTGTCTCGCCCACGTCCTCGGCAACCTGAATCCCGGTCAAACCGAACGTCAAGTCGCCCGCCAGGTAGAGCTGTATCTGCTGGAACATGCCGACGGGACCTCATTCCCCTCGATCGTCGCCAGCGGCCCCAACGCGAGCGTCCCCCACGCCGTGCCGTCGGATCGAAGGATCCAGGCCGGTGAAGTCATCAAGATCGATATCGGTGCGCGCTCGGGCTTTTACTGCTCTGACATGACGCGCACCGTGTGCATCGGCCAGCCCAAGGACCCGAAGCTCGCCGAGCTGCACGCGCTCGTGCTCGAGGCGCAGGAGCAGGCCGAGCGGTGTTTACGCCCGGGCATGACCGGGCGCGAGGGTGATGCGCTCTCGCGCGATGTGATTGCCCGCGCTGGCTACGGCGAGTCGTTCACCCACAGCCTGGGCCACGGCATCGGGCTCGAGGTGCACGAGCCGCCCTGGCTCTCGCAGCTGCGTGGCGATGAACCCCTGCAACCTGGCATGGTGTTCTCGGTGGAACCTGGCGTCTATCTGCCCGGCTGGGGCGGCGTGCGCATCGAAGACCTGGTGGTCCTCGAGGACAATGGCGCACGCGTGCTGTGCCATTCCCCGAAGACGTTGATTCTGGACTGAGGAGACAAGAAGCCGCGTGATATCGACCAGCGATCTCAAGCGCGGGGCGATGATGGAGCTCGACGGACAGATCGTGCAGATCCTGTCGTACGAGCATCAGAAGATTGGGCGGGGGAGTGCCCAGGTGCGCTTGAAGGTGAAGAACATCCGCAGTGGGGCCATCTTCGACACCACCGCGCAGGCCGGCTCGAAGTGGCCGCGCATCCGACTCGACCAGCGCGACGTCCAGTACCTGTACTCCGAGGGCGACCTCCACTTCTTCATGGATAAGGAGACCTACGAGCAGTTTCCGCTCTCGCCAGCTCAACTGGGTGAGGCCGTCAATTACTTGAAAGACGGCATGGAGATGGAAGTGCTCATGTACGAGAGCGAGCCGGTCGGCGTGGATATGCCAATGAACGTGGTGCTCGAGGTCACTCAGACCGATCCGGGCTTCAAGGGCGATACCGCCACTGGCGGCACCAAGCCCGCCCGGCTCGAGACGGGCCTGACTATCAACGTGCCGCTGTTTGTCAACACCGGCGACAAAATTCGCGTCGACACGCGCGACGGGTCATACATCGAACGGGTGTGAGCGACGCGCTCGCCGAGTGCTCGGGCGTAAGCGAGGCGGAGCTCGCCGAAGTGCTGGCGCTTGTTGCCGGCACGGATATCGTCGAGCTCGATCTGAGTTTCGGCGCCAGCCGTGTCACGGTGCGCCGTCCGCCCGTCGTCGTGGCCTCGGCACCGGTCTCCGCCAGCCCAGCGCACGATGCACCGTCGCTGGCTATCGTCTCGCCTCTGGTCGGCGTCTTCCACCCATCGGTTCACGCCGGCGATGAGGTGACTGCCGGCCAGGCCATCGGCGCCATTGATTCCCTGGGCATCCCGACCAACGTGGACGCTCCCCAGGCTGGCACCGTGGAAGACGTCCTGGTCGGCGACGGCAATCGTGTCGAATATGGGCAGCCGCTGCTCGTCCTGCGCCGCCCACGCGCGTGACCGTCTCTCGCTTTGCCCCATATCAGCACACCGCCCACGTGTACGAGGTGGCCGAGCTTGCCTCGTTCATTGGCGGCGTGCTCGAAGCCGAGCCAACGCTCGAAGACGTCTGGCTGAGAGGTGAGGTGAGCAACGTGTCCCGCTCGCCGGCCGGCCACCACTATTTCAATCTGCGCGACGACACGGCCTCGCTCCGCTGCGTCCTGTTCCGAGGCAGCGCCTTCAACTCGCCGGTCATGCCCGCCAATGGCCTGGCGCTGGTCGGCCACGGCAGCATCCGCTTCTACCCACGCTACGGCTCGTGCGAGCTCGTCGCGGACCTGCTTTTTCCCGAGGGCGTCAGCGTTGGCCAGGTGCAATCCGAAATGCTCTACCGCCGACTGGAAAGCGAAGGCCTGTTCGAGCCGAGTCGCAAACGCCCGTTACCCGGTCTGCCACAAGGCGTCGGCGTCGTCTCGTCGGAACGCGGCGCGGTCATCCACGACCTTCTGACGGTGCTCGCTCGGCGCTTTCCGCTCACCGAAGTGGTGTTCGTGCCCAGCCCGGTGCAAGGCCTCGGCGCCGCGGCCGCGATGGTCCGCGCGCTGCACAGACTGGGCACCTGGCGTCGCGACGGGCGCGGGGTCGACGTGATCGTCCTGGCCCGCGGCGGCGGCTCGGACGAGGACCTGGCTGCATTCAACGACGAACGCCTGGCGCGGGCCATCTTCGCCTCGCCTGTGCCCGTGGTGTCGGCGGTCGGGCACGAGACGAACCTGACCCTGGCCGACCTGGTCGCCGACCTACGCCGAATGGCCACCGCCGTCGCACGTCGGCTCGACCACTCGCGTCAGGCCGCGTCGTTCGCTGCCGAGCGCCTCGCACGCCGCATGCACGCCCGGCTGGCAGCCGCCGCCGATCGCGTCGATGCCAATGCCGCCCGCCTGCGGGCGCTTAGCCCCGCCAACACGCTCGCCCGCGGTTACGCCATCGCCCGCCTTGGCGATCGCATCCTGCGTGACGCGGCCACCGCCAGCCCAGGCGATGCTGTGCACGTTCAGTTGCAGCATGGAAGTCTGACCAGTACGGTGCAGGCCGTTGACCTCCAAACCTGACCGTCCTTCGCCCACGGTCGCCAGCTTTGAAGAGGCCTACAGCGAGTTGCAACGGGTCATCGAACAGCTCGAGGGTGGCGGCCTCGGCCTCGAGGAGGCAGTCCGTCTCTTCGAACGCGGCAGCGAGCTGGTCCAGGTCTGTCAACGGATCGTCGATGACGCCGAGCTGCGGGTGACTCGTCTGGCGGCTGAGTCAGCCACGCCGCTGACCGACGTACCCCCTGCCGACGGATAGACGGCCCGTGGACACGCTCGTGGCGAACGATGTCCTCGCCGCGTGCATCCTCGCCTGGGCTGTTGCCCAGTTCTCCAAGCCGATCATCCACTATGTCCATACGCGTCGCTTCAATCTGCGCTTCTTCGTTTCGGCGGGCGGGATGCCGAGCACGCACTCGGCGGTCGTCGTCGCCCTGGCAACGCGAATCGGCGTCGACACGGGCCTGAGCTCGGTGCCGTTCGCGCTCGCTGCTGTTTTCGCCGCCGTGGTGATGTACGACGCCGCTGGTGTGCGCCGCGCCGTTAGTCTGCAGGCGCGTGTCCTGAACCGCATGCTGACCGAGATGATCGAGATGCAGCACTTCAGCGAGAGCCGCCTGCGCGAGCTGATTGGCCACACCCCGTTCGAGGTGTTTGTCGGCGCTTTACTCGGCGTCTTGTCCGCGATCAGTCTGCGCTAGCGGCTCGGCGCGGACCACCCAGCGGCTGAGATACATCCTGATCGATGGGTCGAACTCACCGCCACAGGTGATGAGTGTCAGCCGCTCCTCTGGCGTCGTCGGAAAGATCTCGTCCAGCGGCGCCGTGTCTGCCTCGTACAGCCTTGTCCACATGACTGCGTATGTCGCGGTGTTGCCGTCGGTATCGGTTACGTGTATCAGGTCGCCTTCGCGCAACTGCTTGAGCAGCCCAAACACGCGCAGCCGCCCGCCCCAGTCCACATGCCCGTCGAGCAGCATGTTGCCCTGCCCACCCAACCCTGGCCCATCCTGCCACCAGCCCACCGTATCGGGATCGACCGGCGCCGCCATCGCCCCATCGTCCTCCAACCCCAGCGGCGCGATCTCGGCGTGCGTCCCGATGCGCGGAATATCGATCCGCGCGGGCACCGTCCCCAAAGTCAGCGGCTCCTCCCAGGCCACCGCCACGCCCGCTGTGGCCAGCAGCATCAGCAGGACCGTGACGCCGATTGCTCCCGCCGCGTAGACCGTCCGTCCGCTGGGGTCTGGCGCGAAAACCCGAAAGTCTCCGGGATGCCCCCTCACCAGCGGGGTCTCTTCCGCGCTAGACGCCAACCGCGGCCGTAACCGCCACAACGTTGTCGAGATCGAACACCATCATCCGATTGCGCTGCCGACAGGTCCCAATCACATGCCATGACTTGAGATAAGGAAACAGTACCTCGGGCTGCACGATCGGCTCCTGAATCGACGACACCGGATCGCCCGCGGGATAGTGGAGCTTCACATAACTCTTGCGCAACAAGGCCTCCGACAGCGCAGCGAAGATCTCATGCTGCCGCCCGCCGCGATCGGACGCATTCGCCGCCTCCAGTGTCTTGGCCACCAGCGGCCGCAAGTGCAACGGAAAGAGGTACGGCAGCTTGACCATCAGCGACCGCAGCCGATCAATGGGCAGCGACGGATCGTTCGCGGCCCGCCGTAGCAGCATCAGCAGCAGTTGCGCCTCGGCCAGCGTGAACGCTGGCCCACTGTCGGCAGCGTCGGTCAAGAAGCGGTAGCCCTGGCGCCGAACTAGCGGGAGGCCCATTTCGCGTCGGATGACGTTCAGATCAGCCTGCACCTGTCGTTCGCTCAGCGCGAACTGGGCTGCGAGCTCCTTGCGGCTTTTGCCGGGCGCGCGCGCAATGTCTTCGACGAGCTGCCAGATGCGTCGGAAACGCTCAGCAGCCAGGCGTTTGTGGTCTACAAAACCATTACTGAGTACGTCGTAGTCGTCATCTGACATCAGGGTTCGGCTTGGAGTCACGGACAGCCGCGCCACAGCACCACGGCATGTCAAGGAAACTGATACGTGGTTTTGGCGACGAAATAAGAGCCTGCGCGGAGGGGCCGCCCGGTGCCATGCGGAGGGGGCTCGCGCGGGTAGGCGTCCAGTCTAGCAACCGCCGCGCTCGACTCCGCAAGGGCCAGGGTGGCCAGTTTCGAGCGCTCTCCGGTGCCGGCAACAGTTTGGTCGGTGTTTGATCATCTACAGGACGGCACACCCCCTGCGGCACCTCGACGCCGTGGCGTCCGCGCCCACCCTCACGCACCACGGCGACGACATCCGTCGGCCCTATGCATCCGTCGCTCCCGCGCTCAGGCGGCGCCGCCTACCGCCCCCGGCGCTCGCGATCTTCGCACTCGCCGCCGTGGTCCGCATTGTCGTCGGCCTGGTCCTGCTGACGAATGGCCCGGACGCATACGTCCTGGCAAGCGACGATGGCGACGCCTACGTCGCCACCGCCCGCTGGGCCGCCTTCGGCGAGCCCATCACCCTCACCGAGCGCATGGCCGCCAAGTGGTCCCCCGATGTCCAGCCGCCCGACCGCTGGCCAAGCGCCTATTGGCTCTTCCTGGCCGCCAATTACCAGGCGGTCGGCTTCCAGCACCTCACGCCCCTGCTCCTCCAAGCCGTCCTGGGCGGCGCCAGCGCCTGGGCCGCCGATCGCCTGGCGCGCCGCCTCCTACCAGCGCCATGGGCACTCGTCAGCGGGATCCTGGTCGCCACGTCGTCAACCCTGATCTACCTGAGCGCCACGTTGAACGCCGAGGCCCTGTACATCCCGCTGCTGCTCGTCGCCCTCGACCTCCTCCTGCGCCCGACGGTCCGCGCCGCCCTGGCGTCCGGTGCGCTGTTCGCACTGTCAGAAGCCACCCGCCCACTAGCCCTGCCCGTGTTCCTCCTCGCGCTAGCCTGGCGCGCCCGATCCCCGAGACACGCCGCCGCCCTGGTTGCAGGCTTCACCCTCACCCTGGCCCCATTCCTCGCCACACTCGGCCCCACCTCCGTCCTCACCGCCGGCGGCGAAGCCGCCTACCACGACACCGGCGTCGGCCACCTGGCCCGAGACCTGGCAGATATCGGCATAGACCCCTACCACCGCGGCCTGAGCCCATCCATCAGCGCCGCTCTGACGCACCCACTCCCAGTCGGCGCCGCTGTACTAGGCGCCGTCCCCGAACGCCTCAATGTCCTGTTCCTGGCCGGCGGCTGGGCCCCCATTGGCGAGCCCCTCCTGTCTGCAGCCCCAGCGCCAATCACCGTCACCACTCGCGCCGCACTGTACGCGCTGTCCGCCGTGGGCCTCATCACCCTCGTCTGCCGCACGCGGACCAGGCCCGTCGCCACCCTGCTTGCGTTGACGGCCGCGCTGATCGTCCTGCCGCCCCTGATCTTGGGCCTGCCTCTGGTCCGGTATCGAGCCCCCGCGGACCCCATTTTCCTCGTTTTCGTCACCGCGTCTTTACGCCAGCTCGCATCCGGACGCTCTCAATCGTTCCCGTCCTCCGTGATGATCGCCCCAGTTCGACGCCAAGCTGTACCGCACAAGTCGCTGACCACGGGCGGCGACGAGCACCTCTGAAGCTGTCGTGTCGTCGTAGTTGTAGCCAAGAGCCAGGCGACAGTCGAAGGGGCCAGCGCGGTCACTCGATCGGCAGTGATACCTACGGCAGCTTGAACAAGATCAGCCGGCGCAAGCGGTGGGGCAAACCGGCTTGGGAGCGAGCGACCCCGGTGCGACTTGAACGCACGGCCTCTACCTCCGCAGGGTAGCGCTCTATCCGCTGAGCTACGGGGTCTGGTGCAGGTTCGAATCTTACCAGGCTCGGGCAAAGACGGGCCACACGTACAAAGGGGGAGCCCGGAACGCTCCATGCTACAGTGAAGCCTACTTGTAGGAGGATGCCGATGACGTCGTCCGTGGACGAGTGGGTTGACGAGGTCGCGCGCACCACGCATCCAGACAAGGTGGTCTGGTGTGATGGCAGCGACGCCGAGAACGAGCACCTCATCGGCGAGATGCTCGGCGACGGCACGCTGCTCAGGCTGAACGAGCAAGCGCTGCCAAACTGCTATCTGCACCGCTCGAACCCACAGGACGTCGCCCGCACTGAGCACCTCACCTACATTTGCACCGACGACCCCCACGACGTCGGGCCAACCAATAACTGGATGTCGCCAGGCGAGGCGCACGAGAAGGTCTGGCCGCTTTTCAAGGACAGCATGAAAAACAGGACGATGTACGTGGTGCCCTATCTGATGGGCCCAACGTCATCGCCGTACGCCAAAGTGGGCGTCGAGGTCACCGACAGCCCGTACGTCGTCGCGAACATGCGCATCATGACCCGTATGGGCCAGGTCGCGACCGATCGCTTGACGGCGGGTACCACGGATTGGGTGCCAGGCCTGCACTCACTCAGCGATCTCAGCCCAGAGCGTCGGTTCATCATGCATTTCCCCGATCGGCGCACGATCTGGAGCATCGGCTCGGGCTACGGCGGCAACGCCCTACTGGGCAAGAAGTGTTTCAGCCTCAGAATTGCCAGCACGATGGGCAAGCAGCAAGGCTGGCTGGCCGAGCACATGCTCATCCTCGGCCTCGAGTCGCCCGATGGCGACGTGACCTACATCGCCGGTGCGTTCCCGAGCGCGTGCGGCAAGACCAACCTGGCCATGCTCAAAAGCCCCTTTGAGCGGGACGGTTGGAAAGTGTGGACGGTCGGCGAGGACATCGCCTGGATCAACATCGGGCCTGACGGGCGCTTCTGGGCCATCAACCCCGAGAGCGGCTACTTCGGCGTGGCGCCGGGCACCAATCGCAAGACCAATCCGAACGCGATGGACGCCATCAGCCGCAATTCGATCTTCACCAACGTCGCCGTCACCGACGATGGCAAGGTCTGGTGGGAGGGCATGGACGGCCCCGTCCCGGAGCATCTCATCGACTGGCAGGGCCGCCGCTGGACGCCAACGTCGGGCACCAAAGCGGCCCACCCGAACTCGCGCTTCACCACCCCGGCGACGCAGAACCCGGTCATCTCCAAGCATTGGGAGGATCCGCAGGGCGTTCCGCTGAGCGCGATCCTGTTCGGCGGGCGCCGCGCACGCACCGTGCCTCTGGTCTACCGTTCGTTCGACTGGGAGCACGGTGTTTTTGTCGGCGCCACCATGGCGTCCGAGACCACCGCCGCCGCGACGGGCGCTGTCGGCGTCGTCAGGCGCGATCCCATGGCCATGCTGCCGTTCTGCGGCTACAACATGGCCGATTACTGGTCCCACTGGCTGGAGATGGGTCGCCGCGCCTCGAATCCGCCCGCTGTCTTCCAGGTCAACTGGTTCCGCACCGACGATCAAGGCCGCTACATCTGGCCAGGCTTCGGCGAGAACATGCGCGTGCTGCGCTGGGTGCGCGACCAGGTCCGCGGCTCACGAAACGGGACGCCGACGGCACACGAGACACCGGTCGGCGTGGTGCCCACGCCCGAGGCCATCGGCGCCAGGGATCTCGGACTGTCCAAGAGCGACGCCGAGACACTGTTCGCAGTCGATCGCGAAGATTGGCTGCGCGAGGTCGAAGACCAGAGCGAATTCCTGCGCAAGTTCGGCGATCGCCTCCCGGACGCTATTCGCAGGCAGCACCAGGCGCTACAGAGCAGACTCACCCCAGTCGCCGTCTAAGCGGTATAAAGAGTCGCGATGAAGATCGCAGTGGTCGGCGGGGCGGGCCGCGTCGGCGCGACGACGCTGTTCCAACTCCTGCTCGACGGCGTTGCCCAGGAGCTTGCCGTCGTCGACGTGGTCACCGAGCGCGCCGAAGGCGAAATGCTCGACATGCTGCACGGCACGCATCTAGCGCACCGCGTCAAGTTCAGTGGACCCGATTACGACGCGTGCGCCGGGGCCGACTTCGTCATCATCACCGCGGGCATCCCGCGCAAGCCGGATGAGACGCGCCTGGACCTGCTCAAGAAGAACGTCGACAACCTGCGCGACAACGTTCTGCCCACGCTCTCGAAGTACGCCGGCAATGCGTTCGTCATCATGGTCGCCAACCCCGCCGACGTGTTGACCTATCAAGCGGCCGTCCATGGCGCGTTCCCGTCGGAGCGCGTCATTGGCACTGGGACGCTGCTCGACTCGACTCGCCTGCGCTCCCTGCTCGCCCATCGGCTCGACGTCAATCCGAGCCAGGTCTATGCCTATATGCTCGGCGAGCACGGCGACAGCCAGTTCCCGTACCTGAGCGGCGCGACCGTCGCGGGCATCCCGCTCGAGCAGTTCCCGGGCTACTCGAAGGCCATGGTCGACGAGGTCATCAACGCCACTCGTTTCGGCGGCGCCGAGGTGATCAAGAAGAAGGGCGGCACCTTCTACGCGGTCGCGCCGATGATCGTCGAGCTGGTCAAGGCGATCGCCCTCGACTCGCATCAGGTGCTGCCCGTCTCGACGCGCTTGAATGGGGAGTTTCTGGACATGCGCGACGTGGCGCTGTCGTTGCCCTGCGTGATCGGCAAGCAAGGCCGCGTGGCGGTGGTGCCGCCTCCGCTTTCTGAGCATGAGAAGACCGGGCTGCTGAACTCGTACAAGGTGCTGCGCGAAGCGCTGCAGTCAGTCGGCCTCTAACCGAGCGAGACGACAGGGCGGTGCAGGGACCGGTATTCTTGAGCGCCGCACATCCCGCGGCGCTGAGAGGTTGCCATGCGCGCTGCCAAGAGTCGACGTGAATTCCTCCGTGTAGCGGGCCTGGTAAGCCTCGGCGCCGGATTGCTCAGCGCGTGCGGCCCAGCGGCCGTGCCAGCCACGCCGACATCTGCCCCAGCGCCTGCGCCTGGACCGACGACGCCGCCAGCCGTGGCCGCCAAGCCTACGACCGCCCCCGCGCCACAGGCGCCAGCGGCCACAGCAGTCCCAACAACAGCGCCCGCCGCCAAACCAGCCGCGGCCGCAACGGGCCAGGCGACGCTGGTGCTCGGCGTCGACGCCGAATCGCTCGATCCGCTGGTCACGACCAACGCGTTTTCACGCAGCATGATGAAGGCGATGTTCGACACCCTCGTCGTGTTGGACCCGCAGCTCGCGCCCCAACCGGCGCTGGCAACGTCATGGGAGACACCCAACGACACCACGTGGCGCTTCAAGCTGCGGCAGGGCGTCAAATTCCACGACGGCTCGCCATTCAACGCCGAAGTCGCCAAGTACAGCCTGGAACGGTTCGTCGATCCAGCGACGAAGAATCCCGAAGCCGCCGTCCTCAAGCCGATTACGGCGGTGACGGTCGTCGACGCTGCGACGCTCGAGCTCACCACCGACGGTCCGTTCGCGGCGACACTGACGGCAGTCCAAAACGCGTTCATGATGTCGCCAACCGCGGTCCAGGCCGCGGGCGATCAGGTTGCCAAGAAGCCCGTGGGCACCGGCCAGTACCGCTTTGTCGAGTGGGTACCGGGCGAGCGGCTGGTCATGGAAGCCAACCCCGATTTTTGGGGCACCAAAGCCAAGATCCAGCGGTTGACCTGGAAGCCCGTCACCGAGGCGTCGACGCGCATCGTCGCGCTGCGCACCGGCGAGGCCGACATGATCGCGAATATCCCGCCGCAGTTGATGGACCAGGTCTCCGGCCCAGACATGAAGCTCGAGAAGGTGCCCGGCATCCTGATCACGATCATGTTCAACATGGCCATGAAGCCATTCGACAACCCGAAGGTGCGCCAGGCGCTCAATCACGCGGTCAACGTCGACGAGATCATCCAGTTCGTGCTCGGCGGCGCTGGGACGCGGCTGGCCTCGGCGACCAAACCAGGCATGCTCGGGCACGACCCGGATATGAAGCCTTATCCTTACGATCCGGCAAAAGCCAAGCAATTACTCACCGAAGCGGGCTTTCCGAACGGCTTCGAAGCCACACTTGACGCGCCCAATGGTCGCTATCTCAACGACAAGGCGGTGGCCGAAGCAATCGTCGGCCAATTGAACAAAGTTGGCCTGAACATCACGCTCAATTTGCCCGAATATCCCGCTCTGGTGCAGAAGATCGTCGGGCACACGAGCCAGTTCTATATGATTGGCTCAGTCGAACCGGCCACCGAAATCGCGTTTCCGCGCTCATTCAAGACAGGCGGTGCGTTCTATCAGGCCTATGAGAACCAACAAGTCGCCGACATGATCGATCGTGCCAATCGTACGCTCGACCGAGCCGAGCGCGAGAAGCTGTTCAAGCAGGTCAATCAACAGGTGCAGCAAGATGCGCCGTGGCTGTTCCTCTACGCGCAGCAGGACACATATGGCCTGCGTTCGCGGCTGCAGGGCTTTGAGGCCCGTCCCGACCCGTACATCATCGTGTCGAACTGGTCGTTGACCTTGTAGATGGCGACGCTGCTCACCAACTGCGCTGTGGTCGACGGCGTGACCGATGCCGCGCGGGCCGATACGAGCGTGCTCATAAATGGCAATACGATCGGCGCCGTCGGCCCACGCGCGGAACTGCGCGACCAGGCCGAGCAGGAGGTCGATCTGGAGGGGGGGTACGTAATGGCCGGCCTGGCCAACATGCACGTCCACTTCGGCTTGATCTTGCCGGGTATCGCGGGCGACCGCCTGGTCAACGAGACCCAGGCAGCGCTCGGGTTACGCATGGCCCAAAACGCGCGCGCAACGCTCCACGCGGGAGTCACCACGGTCCGTCTGGTTGGCGAGCGGCACCACGCCGACTTCGCGCTGAAGGTGTCGATCGCCAGTGGCGAAACCCACGGTCCGCGCATTTTCACGGCGGGTATGGCAGTGATCGCGACCGGCGGTCACGGCCACACCCGGGCAGGCACGATCGAGGCCGACGGTGCCGACGACTTTCGCAAGAAAGTCCGCATGCAGCTCAAGGCGGGCGCCGACCTGATCAAGATCTGCATCTCGGGCGGCATCGCTGGCGAGCACGAAGCGATCCGCGATGCGCAGCTGTCGAAAGACGAGATGCGCGCGGTGATGGAGACCGCCCATGGCTCGGGCAAGAAGGTGACTGCTCATGCCGGCCCTGCGGGTGCGATCCGTGACGCGATCGAGTGTGGGCTCGACTGCGTCGAGCACGGCTACTTCCTGGATCCGGAGACCATCGCACTGATGGTCCAGCGCGGCGTGTGGTACGTGCCAACGATCGTGGTCAGCCGCTGTGAGGAGTTCTTCCACAAGATCGGCGCGCCCGAGTGGATGATCCGCAAGGCGCTCGAGGCGGGCACGCTCCACTTCGCGGCGCTGCAAGGCGCCATCCAGGCCGGTGTGCAGATCGCGCTGGGCACGGACATGATGCCCGCCGAGCCATATGAAGGGACGACGGCGACGGTGCGTGAGCTCGAGTTCTACGTCGAGGCTGGCATGACGCCGCTCCAGGCGGTGCGCGTGGCCACGCTCAAGCCCGCCGAATGGCTCGGCGTGTCGGGTCGCCAGGGGACGGTCGAAGCGGGCAAGCTGGCCGACTTGATCGCGGTCGATGGCGATCCGACGGCGAGCATCTCGAACCTGCGCAACTTGCGCTTCGTCATGCACGACGGGCAGATCGTGCGACATGATCCGCAGCGCACCTGACCTCGTCCTGTACAACGGCAACATCCTGACCATGGCCGCGGGTCTGCCCCGCGCCGAGGCCATCGCGATCTCTGATGGGCGCATCGTGGCCATTGGTTCGAACGCCGACGTCCGCACGCCAGGCACCCGCGAGGTCGAGCTCAATGGCCGCACCGTCCTGCCCGGATTCATCGATTCGCATGCGCACGTGTCCCAAGTTGGTCACGAGCTGCGGAAGGTCAATCTCGCACCCTGTCGCTCGATTGCCGATGTGCTGCGCGTCGTTGCAGAACGGGCGAAGACGACGCCGAAGGGCGAGTGGGTCGAGGGCTCGGCCATGTGGCACGAGACGGCGCTCGCCGAACGGCGCTTTCCCACGCGCCGCGAGCTCGATGCGGTGGCGCCCGATCACCCGGTGTACTTGCCGCGTGGCACGCGCTTCTTCGCCGTCTGTAACTCGCTTGCCCTGAACCGCGCGGCCATCGACGAGCACACGCCCGAGCCCGAGGGCGGTCGCTTCGAGCGTGATCCCGATTCTGGCGAGCTGACCGGTCTGCTGCTGCAGCGGCCTGCCTTCTCACTGGTTCAGCGCCTCCTGCCGCGGCCTGAGGCCAGCGCAAAGCGCCGCGCCATCCAGCATGGGCAACTGCTCTTCAGCCGTGCGGGCGTGACCAGCGTGATCGACCCCGCCCTGCTGCCGGATGCCCAGCGTGCGTACACGGAGCTGTCGTCTGAACACGCGCTAACGGTGCGCACCAACATGACCACCATCCTCGACATGAGCGTGCCGCTGTCGCTGTCGCGTCAGGAACTGCTGGCGAAAGTCGATGGGCTGGGACCTGGCTCGGGTTTCGGCGACGAGATGCTGCGTTTGGGCCAGCTCAAGCTGTTCGTTGACGGCTTCGTCGAGACGGCCTGGCTGCACGACGGCTACGCCAACGACCCGAGCTTCCACGGCGTGCAGGCTATGCCGCGCGACACGCTGATCGAGGTGCTCAGCCTGGCCAACCGAAACAGCTGGCAGGTCGGCGTCCATTGCGTCGGCGATGCTGCAGTAGACATGGCGCTGGACGCGTTCGAAGCAGCCGACCGGGAACGTCCGATCCGCGGCCGCCGCTGGTCGCTGATGCACGCTGTGTTCGCCAGCCGCTCGGCGATGGAACGCGCCCGAAGCCTGGGCGTGGTCATCTCAGTGCAGCAGCTATTGGTGTACGCGTTTGCGCCGACGATGTTGACCTGCTGGGGCGAGGCGCGCATGGCGCATGCGTCACCGCACCGAAACTGGCTCGATCGTGGGCTAGTGATCGCCGCGGGCAGCGACGTGGTGCCGTTCGAGCCGCTGCTCGGCATCCAGTCGCTGGTCACTCGGGAAACGCTGGCAGCGGGTATTGTCGGCCCCGCCGAACGCATCTCTCGTAGCGAGGCGCTGTATGCCTACACCCTTGCGGGCGCCTATCTGACGTTCGAAGAGCACCTCAAAGGTTCGGTCGAAGTCGGCAAGCTGGCCGACATTGTCATCCTCGACGGTGATCCGCTGACCTGCCCGGAGACAGAGATCAAGGACATTCCCATCGTGGCCACACTGCTGGGTGGGCGAGTCACACACGGCGAATTAGCGTGACGCAGTACCTGGTGCGCCGCGCCTTGCAGGCCGCGTTGGTCCTGGTCGCCGTCAGCATCCTGGCGTTTGCGCTGATCTACCTGGCGGGCGACCCCGTGCGCGCCCTCGTCCCGCCCGACACGCGTGCCGAAGATGTCGAAAACATCCGCCGCGGCTTCGGGCTCGACCAGCCGCTGTACGTGCAGTACGCCCGCTTCGTCGAGCGTGCGATACAGGGCGACCTGGGCCAGTCCTTCAAGTACCGCACTAGCGCCATGGCCGTGGGCGTTTGACCGACATCGTCGCTACGGTCATTGCGCTGCTGAGCATCTCGACGCCCGCCTTCTGGCTCGGCCTGATCTGCATCCTGGTCTTTGCCGACGCACTGCGCGTCCTGCCTGCCTCGGGCGCCGGCACCTGGCAGCACCTCGTCCTACCCGCCGTCACGCTCTCGGCGTACAGCATCGGGCTGGTAAGCCGACTCGTGCGCGCGACGATGATCGACATCCTGCGCCAGAACTACATCGTCGCGGCGCGCGCCAAAGGCTTGAGCTGGGTGGCCGTGAACTACCGCCACGCGCTGCGCAACGGGCTCATCCCGACGGTAACGGTGCTTGGCCTGCAGTTCGGCGCGCTCCTGGGCGGATCTGTTGTGGTCGAGTCGGTCTTTGCCTATCCCGGGCTGGGATTTCTGCTGGTGCAGTCGATCAATAGCCGCGACCTGCCGCTGGTGCGCGCCATCGTGCTCGTCATCTCGCTGTTCTTCGTGCTGATCAACCTCGCCGTCGACCTGCTCTACAGCTCGCTGGACCCGCGCATTCGCTATGCGTAATCCGGCCCTGCTGGTGGGGCTGGGGATCGTCGGCCTGGTGGTGCTGCTGGCCATCTTCGCGCCACTGTTGGCGCCGCACGACTACCGCGACCAGCAGCTGCCCAAAGTCCTGCTACCGCCCTTCTGGCAGGCGCGCGCCGACCCTTCGTACCCGCTCGGCACCGACCACCTCGGACGAGACGTGTTGAGCCGCATCCTGTTTGGTGCGCGCACCAGCCTGCTCGTGGGCGGCGGCGGTGTGCTCATTGCCGGCTCGCTGGGCGTCTCGCTCGGTCTGATCGCTGGCTACTTCGGCCGCTTCGTGGACGACGCGATCATGCGCCTGGTCGACGTCCAACTGTCGTTTCCGCCGATCTTCCTGGTCATCGCGATCATGGCCGTGATCGGCCAGTCGCTGCTCAACGTGGTGCTGGTGCTGGGCCTGGTGACGTGGGTCCAGTACGCGCGCGTGGTGCGCGGCACGACGTTGTCGGTGAAAGAAAAGGATTACGTCGAAGGCGCGCGCGCTTGCGGCGCCGGCCACCTACGCATTCTGCTGCGCCACATCTTGCCCAATATCTTGCCGTCGGTCGTGGTCATCGCCACGGTCAACGTCAGCACGCTGATCCTGGCCGAAGCCGCCCTGAGCTTCCTGGGCCTGGGCGTCCAGCCGCCAACCCCCGCCTGGGGCACGATGCTCGCCGAAGGCCGCGAGGTCTTCCGCATCGCCTGGTGGACCGCCGTCTTCCCCGGCCTGGCCATCCTGATCACCGTGCTCGGCATCAACCTGCTCGGCGACGGCCTCGACGCGCGATAGAGTCGAACATACGTTCCAACGCTGAAATACACTTTGCTGTGCCGTGGAAGAACCGCGAGGCTCGCATTCGCTACCAGCGCTTGTACCGGCTGCGGCTGGGGATGAAGCCGCGCGGCCCGACGCTTCGCGACCGCACGACGTGCCTCCAATGCGAGACACCGCTAGGGCCGAGCGCCACGATGTACTGCGGCACGCGCTGTTTGCAGACAGCCAGGTACCGCGAATTCATCGGCCGCTGGCTGCGCGGCGAGGTCAATGGCGGCAGCGTCGCCATGGTCTCGAGGTACATCCGACGCTACCTCGTCGAAGTCGGCGGCGAACGATGCTCGCAGTGTGGTTGGCAGGAGCGCCATCCGATTACCAACCGAGTGCCCCCGGAAGTTGATCACCGTAACGGCAACTACGCCGACAACTCGCCCTCGAATCTTAGTCTTCTGTGTCCGTGCTGCCACGCGTTGACACCGACGTTCAAGGGACTGAACCGTGGCTACGGCCGCCCGTACGCCATCGTCAGGCGAGAAGAAGTGTGGAGCCGACGGTCAGATTCGAACTGACGGCCAACCGCTTACAAGGCGGTTGCTCTACCCCTGAGCTACGTCGGCCTGGCGACGACGAAGTATACGTTCGGACTTCTCAGCGGAGCGAGAGGGCGGGCGCCAACGGCATTTTGAGGGCGCGTTCGGCCAGTTCGGCTAGGTCCAGGTCGGTGCGGTGCAACGCCAGGTCGACTGCTTCGGCGGCCAGCTCGGCGCAGCGCGCGATCTCTTCGTCGCGGGCTCGGCCCGCCAGCCATGCGGTGCGGGCCGCGTGCATCGCCGCCCGGGCGGCATTGGCCGCCATGAGCTGCTCGTGCTGCGCCACGCCGCTGCCACGATCCGAGGCCGACTCCATTGCGTCCGCCATCGCCCGCGCCGCCACACCCGAGTTGTCCAGACCGGCCAGCCAGCTCTCAGTCCACTGCGAAAACTCGATGGCGTCCGCGGCGTCCGGAAACGCCGCCTGCGCACACATCACGGAAAAACGCGCGTAATCGACCGGGTTAGCCGGTGGCAGCGGCACCTTGCGTACGGCGCGAACCTGATCGGATTCGACGATGCCTTCACCAGGCGCAACCTCGTGGTCGGCCACGACTTCCCACAGCCGCGGCAGCCGCGTGCTGCCCTCGATGTCGGTCAGCAGGAACGTCACGACTCCGGTTGGCAGGGGCAAACGCGTGGGATCCACGTACTAGTAGTCGACCAAAGTGGTCCGACTCTGAAGTGTGGCACGCTGCCTGCTCTCGTCGCCGGCAACCGTGAGTCCTTCTCCTACGCCACAAACGGTGCGCTCCGTGGCCGCCGCGCTCTTTGCCGACACACGTCTCGCCCGCCGCGCCGCCGATGTCCTGATGAGCTCAGGTGTGTCGGAATCGTCGATCCATGTGCTTGATGCGACTGTCGCCGACTTGCAGCCAAGCCTCGTCAGTCTCGGCGTTCCCGAAGGCGAGGCGCGCTATTACATCGAGCTAGTTTCGGCTGGCCAGACCCTGCTCGTGGTGGCGGGCCAGACTGACCTGGCCAGCGCCCGCGAGACCCTGCTGAGCCAGGGCGGCGTCGACGTCCAGGCTCAGGGTGGCCAACTCGCGCGGCCCGAAGGCGCGGGCGTGGCCGGCGGCACCGGTGCTCGACCCAGTGACGTCACCGGTCGCTGGCAAGACGTGATCTCGCGCTACGAGATGCTGTGGCAGCAGCACTACGGCACCAGCGAGACGACCTGGGAGCAGATGGCGCCCGTGTACCGGTATGCATGGGAGCTGGCCAATAAGCCGCGCTATCGCGGTCGGCCGTGGAGCGAAGTCGAGGCGACCGTCCGTGCGGACTGGGCGTCCCGCGGCAGCGCTCTGACCTGGGACCTCGTGGCCGGGCCCATCCGCGATGTGTGGGAAGACGTCGCCGAAGAAGCCGCGATCGGCGCCGAAGGCGGCGGCGACCGGCGCATCCCACGCCAGGGCAACGATCAGACCGTCGCCGCGCGCGACCTGCGCCCGCCGCGGCACGTACCGTAGAATTCACGGTCCCTCGCGCGATGCCCGGTGGGGTGGCCGAGTGGTTAATGGCAACGGTCTGTAAAACCGTCCTCCGGAAGGAGTACACAGGTTCGAATCCTGTCCCCACCACCCGCTAGAATAGCTTGGACTGGCACGCCCGCTGCCCAAGTAGCTCAGTGGTAGAGCACACCCTTGGTAAGGGTGAGGTCGTGAGTTCGATCCTCACCTTGGGCTCCGCAGGGCGTCCTGACATTGAAGGTAACCAGAAGCACGTATGGCCAAGAAAGCCGACCGCGTCCTGATCACGCTCGCTTGCGCTGACTGCAAAGAGCGCAACTATCACTCCGAGAAGAACAAGCGCAACGACCCGGATCGCTTGGCGCTGCAGAAGTTCTGCCCCCGCTGCCGCAAGCACACGGAGCATCGCGAGACCAAATAAGCCTCGCATTTTGGCGTGCACGTCGAGCCGTGCTATAAGACGAGGCCACAACCGCATACAGGGGCGTAGCTCAGTTGGTAGAGCGCCGATCTCCAAAATCGGATGTCGCGGGTTCGAGTCCTGCCGCCCCTGCCCTACCGGGCCGTGGCGCGACAGAAACGTCCACGTCGCAATTGCCTAAGCTGCTCGGCAGTGCTCGATCGGCCCGAGAAGCGATACTGCACGACCAGGTGCCAGCAGGACTACGCTTATCAACGCTACATCCGAGCGTGGATGGCAGGCGAGGTCTCGGGCGCGAGCGCGGTCGTCACTGTTTCCGATCATGTGCGCCGCTACCTGTTCGAGAAATGCGGAGCGTGCGTGCTCTGTGGGTGGGCCGAGCTCAACGCCTGGACGGGTAAGTCACCACTGCACGTGGACCATATTGATGGCGATTGGCGCAACCATCGGCCAGACAATCTGCGGCTGCTGTGCCCGAATTGCCATGCGTTGACGTCGAGCTATGGTGCGCTGAACCGCGGCCATGGCCGGCCGTTCTACGTCATGAAGGTGGCCCCAAGTGGCATTTAATGGCTTTGCGGCGCAGTTGACGAGTTTCTTGCGCGAGCTGCGCGCGCACAACGACCGTGAGTGGTTCCAGGCGCACCGCGAGGAGTACGAGCAGTACGTGCTCGAGCCAGCGCGCGCGTTTGTAGTGGCCATTGCCGAGCGGATCACGGAGCTGGGCGACGATGTACACGCGGAACCGAAGGTGCGCGGGTCCATTCTCAACATCAATCGCGACACTCGCTTCTCGCCGGACAAGACGCCGTACAAGGCGTATCTGGATCTGTGGTTCTGGCAGGGCGCTGGCCCGAGCCGTGAGCGGCCGGGCTACTTTCTGCGAATCGAGCCAGAACGCACAACCGTCGGCGCCGGCATGCACATGTTCTCGGATGAGGCGCTCGCGGCCTATCGCACAGCAGTCGAGGCGCCAGATTGCGCGGCGGAGCTACAGGCCATGCTGCAGGCACTGCCCAGCGGCTACGAGGTGGGCGGCAAGACGCTCAAGCGGGTGCCGAAGGGCTTCCCGGACAATGAGCTACTGAAACACACGGGTCTGTTCGCGTCAACGCAGCTCGACCAGCCAGAGGAGCTCTACCGAGCTGACTTCCCAGATACAGCTTTGCGGCATTTCAGAGCGCTGGCGCCAGTACAGCAGTGGCTAGTGCGCACGTTACCGAGCTGAAGAAGGGCCAAAAACCACCGACCGCGCTGGTCGTCGTCGCGCGCCTGGTGCTCACGATTTTGGGCTACCTGGCAGTGCTCACGGCCGTGTACGCGCTGGCGCTGCTGGCGGATGCCTCACTGCTCGGCCTGGGTCTGGCGCATGCGCTCGCGCTCAGCGCGGTGCTGGTCGTGTGGCGCACCGTCGATCGCCGCCCGCTAGGCGCGCTCGGACTGGACCGAGCACAGGCCGCACCACGCTGGCTGCGCGGGGCCGTCACCGGCGGCCTGATGATGGGCGCGATCGTGCTCATTTGGTTCACCCTCATCACTGGCGCCACCTGGTCCGTCAACCCCGATCCCGTGCGAGCAGCCGCAGCCCTGGCCATAGGCTTCGTTGGCTTCTTGATCCAGGGCCCCGCCGAAGAAGTGCTCTTCCGTGGCTACGTGCTCGAGAACGTGAAAGCACGCTGGGGCGCTACCTGGGCCGTCGTCATCTCAGCAGTGCTGTTCACCCTGCTGCACGCGTCGAACCCAGGTTTTGGCGTCCTGCCCGCAGTCAACCTGACGCTGTTCGGGATAGCGACGGCGCTCTACAAGCTACGCTGGGATCATGGCCAGTTGTGGGGCGTCTTTGCCATGCACACGGTCTGGAACTGGCTGCAGCAAGTCGTGTTCGGGCTGCCGAATAGCGGCACCACCTCGACGCTCGACGACGTCCTGTTCAGCGTTCGCCCGAACACGAGCCAGCCTGACCCGCTGTGGGGCGGTGGCTTCGGGCCCGAGGGCACCCTCGGCGCGACGCTTGTCCTCGGCGTACTGATCTGGGCGACACTGCGTGGCCCAAGCCAGGCTACGAGCCTGCGCCGACCTCAGTGATCGCCGACGAGAACTCTTCGCTGCGCAGGCGAGCCGCGATCCGCCGCGCAAACAACAGCCCATCGATGGCGCGCTGATCGCTCGACAGCATCTCGTGCGGTGGACAGGTCGACAGGCGTACGCCCTCGGCGGTCACCAAGCACGAGCAGTTGCGACTCAGCGCTTGTAATAACTCCAGCGCTTCAGTCTGTGTTCCGTGCCAAAGCACACTGGTTGCCATGTTGCAGCACCCCTTTTGTCAGGCCCACCGGTTCCGCGGCCGAATCGGCTCGTTCGCTTTGGGCACCTGCCGTCGTTCTAAAGCAACCTACGTGCCACGGCCCGATTGAACGAAATCACTAGCACGGCACAAACCAGATGCTGTGGTATAGTGTGGCGGCTGTCGTCGAAGAGGCGATGGTCCGTTGGAGTCCGCTCCAACTGGTCGGCAACCCCGCTTCAAGCGGGGCCATAGACGCAACCGAACACCATTTTCTGGGGTTGGCTGAACACCCGAACTGCTAGGAGTGCCGCGCGAGCGGTCTGCTAGCGGGGCCGCCTTGGGGTGGTGTTTTCTGTTGCCCTCTCTTGGGCCCGCGGCCCTCATATCCACGCCCGCGTGTCGGGAGGTCTATGCGTTGCACACACTTTCGCCTCAAATTCCAAATGCCGTCTGGGCCTCCGCGGGTGCGTCGGAGGGTGACACTGAGCTAAACGCGTTCGATAACGCGCTCCTCGCGGCCCAGGTCGGCAACCTCAACCTGATTCGCGTGAGCAGCGTCCTGCCTGAGGACGCCACGCTGCTGGATGCAGCGCCCAAGATCGTGCCCGGTTCCCTGGTGCCGACGGTGTACTCCGTCCAGGTTTCCACCCAGCCCGGAGAAACCGTAGCTGCCGCCGTTGGAATCGGCGTCGGCGAGGGATCCCACGGGATGATTTACGAGTCGCACGGTGCCTCGCGCCATGAGGTCGAAGCGGCCGTACGCCAGATGATCGACGAAGGCTTTGCCCGCCGCGGGCTGCGCCTCAAGGAGGTCATCGTTCGCTCGATCGAGCACAAGGTCGAACGGATTGGCTGCGCCGTCGCAGCCGTAGTCCTGTGGTGGAGGTGAAGTGAAGCCATGAAAGCAATAGGTCGCCACATCATCCTTGAGATGTGGGGCTGCCAGAATCTGGACTCGGTCCAGACAGCAGAGCAAGCGCTGCGCGAGATGGTTGATGCGCTCGACGTCATTCTGCTGGATTTGCACGTGTACCCATTCAGCCCCGTGGGTGTGACCGGCATGGCTATCGTCTCCGAGAGCCACCTGGTGATCCATACTTGGCCCGAACACGGCTATGCCGCCGTGGACATCTTCACCTGCGGCGCACCGCGCGATCCGCAGCAAGCCGTCGACGTCCTGCGCCGACACTATGAGCCCGAGCGCGTCGGCGTCATGGAAATCAACCGCGGTCAGCTCGATCTGCCGCAATACCGACGCAGTACCCCGGGTCGCGAGCCGCGTCAACGAGCGCGCGGCCGAACACCGGCCCTGTCGGCCTGAACATCTCGCGCGATCAGAGCTCCAACAGAGTGGATTGGTTCGCCGAACCTCCGTACGCGGGTATTGAGCAGCGCTACCGCGTCGTGTCGCGCCTGCACAGTCAGACGACGCCCTGGCAAAGCCTCGAGGTGCTCGACCTCGAGGGCCCGGGCAGGGCGCTCATACTCGCAGGCACGCTGCAGACCAGCGTGGGCGAGGAGTTCACTTATCACGAGCCACTGGTCCACATTCCGATGTTTGCGCACCCGAGCCCGCACCGCGTGCTGATCGTCGGCGGCGGCGACGGCGGGGCGCTGCGGCACGTGCTGATGCACAACAGCGTCGATCGTGCGCTCGAAGTCGAGATCGATCAGGCTGTCGTCGAAGCGTCGCTGCGCTACCTGCCCGAGATCAGCGAGGGCGCATACAAGGATCCTCGAGCCGAGCTGCGCATCGGCGACGGTGCCAAGTTTCTGGCCGAAACCAACGAGCGCTTCGACGTTATCCTGGTCGATTCAACGGACCCGGTGGGACCTGCCGCGGCCCTCATCGGCGAGCAGTTCCTGGAAGACGCCCATCGGGCGCTCGCGCCCGGCGGCCTGATGGCCATGCAGAGCGGCGGACCGATCGCACAGCCGCGCGAATGGGCAGCGACCGTCGCCGCCTTCAAAGAGACGTTCTCCATCGTTCGTCCGTTTGTGGGTGCGGTGCCGATCTACCCGGGCATCGTCTGGAGCTGGGTCATCGGGTCTGACGAAGTCGATCCAACGCGCATCGACGACGTGACCACGAACATGCGCATCGATCCCATGCGCGCCAAGCTGCGCATCTACAACACTGCCATGCATCGCGCAGCCTTCGCCCTGCCCACCTTCATGCAGCAACTGCTGCAGCAGTTACGCCGTGATTGGACACCTACCCAAGCCGATCTTCGCGCAGCCGGCCACCCTCTACCTGGCGTCATCGCCTGAGAGCGGCGCGCCGCACGCGGCCCTGTTCGGCGCGCCGCTCGACCTGACCGAGAGCTTTCGAAGCGGCGCCCACGCCGGGCCGGCCGCTGTTCGCTATGTCTCCGATGCCCTCGAGACATACAGTCCCGTGCTCGAGCGCGACCTGGAAGACCTTGCCCTGGCCGACCTCGGCGACCTGCCGCTGGACGGGCAGTCCATGGCAGCAGCCCTCGAAGACATCGCCCAGGCGATGGCCTATGCGACGAACACGGCGCAGCTCGGCGTGATGATCGGCGGCGAGCACACAGCGTCCTTGGGCGGCTTTCGTGGTCTCAAGCGCGTGCACTCCGATGCGGTGATCGTGCAGCTCGACGCGCATCTGGACATGCGCGCCGACTATGAAGGCGAGCCCTACTCGCATGCGACGTGGCTGCATCGCGTTGGCGACGAGTTCGGCTTCGACGTCATTCACCAGGTCGGACTGCGCTCAGGCGAACGCGGCGAATGGCAATTCGCTCGAGCGCACACGGCCTGGAGCTCACCTGACTTGAGCTTGCCCGCCGAGATCCGCGCGCGCATCGGGCAGCGGCCGGTGTACCTGTCGATCGACATTGACGTACTGGATCCAGCTCATGCGCCGGGCACGGGCTGTCCCGAACCAGGCGGGGTGACGTTCCGCGAGCTGGCGCAGTTTGTCTATGAGCTCGAGGGAATGCGTGTGGTTGGCCTGGACGTGATGGAGGTATCACCCCAGGTCGACGCGGCGAACATCACCGCCGCGGCGGCCGCGAAGTTGATTCGCGAAGCGGTCCTGCTCTTTGCTAACCGCCCGGCTGCTGCGTCGTGATCTGCTTGACGACAAGGTCCAGCGCCCGCGCAAGCTGCGGATCGCGGTCGTTCTCCAGATCCTCGTCGGACATCTCGACCACGACATCGGGCGTCACGCCTACGCCGTCGAGCTGAGCGCCGCCAGGCGAGACGAAGCGCTGTTCAGTTACCTGCAGGACGGAGTCATCCGGCAGCGTGATCTGCGTCGCCACGCCCACGTTTCCAGCGGTGCGCGTGCCGACCAGGCGCGCGACCTTCGCTTCCTGCATCGCCGCTGCCAGAATCTCGGCGCCCGAGGCGCTGTCGTGGTCGACCAGCAGGATGACGGCCAACCCGTTCGTCAGATTGGCAGGTTGGGTTTCGAGCGGCGTCTGATGGCGCTGACGATCGACCTGGTACCCGAGCACGCTGTGATTCGGATCGAAGAAGCCCGCGCCGGCGCCGAGGACCGCTCGCAGCGAGCCGCCGGGATTGCCGCGCAGATCGACGACCCAGCCGCGCAGCCCGCGCTGGCGACCCTGGTCGAGAATGCCCAGCACTTGTTGGACGACCGTATCGTCGCTGAACCCGCGAATGCGCAGGTAGCCGATCGGCACATTGGGTACCTGGCGTCCGATGACCTGTTCGACCTGGACCTGCGCGCGGCGCAGCGTGTAGTCGAGCGGCGCGGGCGCGCTCAGGCGCTTGACGCGCACTTTGACCTCGGTGCGGGCTGGGCCGCGGATCAGCTGTGCGATGTCCTGGACCGACTTCCCGGTCACATCGTTGCTGTCGACGGCGAGGATGCGGTCGCCGCGTTTGAGGCCACTACCCGCGGCCGGACTGTTGGGGAAGATCTCGGCGATCAGCGGCGGCTGATCGTCCTGTGGTCTCGACAGCAGTACCCCGATGCCTGCGAAGCTCGTCTCCTGGCGTCGCCGGGCTTCATCGGGCGTCAGGAACGTGGTGTGCCCGTCGTTCAGGCTGGCGACCATGCCGCGCAGCACGATCCAATCCGGGTGCGCCTGCTGCGCCCACGTCAGGTTCTTGCTGATCAGCGCGTCGTATGCGTCGCCAAAAGCCTGCCAATCGCGTTCGGGGTTGCCGGTCGGCGGCGGCACGAGCTGTATCGACATGGTCATCATGGGCAGACTGACCTGGTCGCTTACCTCGTTCCGCAGGCTTTCAGTGGCGGCGCGAATGAGTTGCGCTTCGTCGACGGGATCAACGTACGTATCGAGTAGTGCCCGATAGGCGGTGTACAGGTCGCTCGAGGACAGGCCCTCGCCGCGCAAGCGGGCGAGACCAGCCACTGGGGTCGCCTGATCAGTGCCACCGGGCACCGCGGTCTCGCGTGGCACGGGCGGAGGCGTAACGATTCGGTTGCCGCC
>WNGF01002300.1_pt1 | contig 26933 bp, 29 predicted proteins | sample 5400641 | NCBI WGS metagenome assembly WNGF01 (sample SAMN13153371, study PRJNA577476) | soil metagenome | isolation source: 80 cm soil or saprolite under grassland replicate 2 | place: USA:California | collected 2016-06-15 | reverse complement strand
CGCACCACGTTCTCGCTGCCGTTCGGCGAGGTTCACGCGCTCGTCGGCGGCGCGGTCAACGCGCGCCCGCTCCTCTTCCTCCACGGCTTCCCCGATCACCCGCCGACCGCCGTCCCGTTTCTCGAGCACCTCGCCCAAACCCACCGCGTCGTCGCGCCATGGCTGCGCGGCTACGCCCCCTCTCCGATCGTCGGTCCCTATGACCTCGACACCCTCGCCGCCGACGCCCTCGCCCTGATCGATCGCCTCGGCGACCAGGTTGACCTCGTCGGCCACGACTGGGGAGGCGAGATCACCTACACCGTGTGCGCCGCCGCGCCGTCGCACGTGCGTCGCGCGGTCACGCTCGCGATTCCGCACCCGGCCACCTTCATAAGCTCGCTCGCCCACTCGAAGCAGTGGAAGAAGAGCTGGTACATGGGCCTGTTCCAGCTCCCAGGAGCGGACTATCTCGTGCGCCGACGCGAGCTCGCGCTGATCGATCGCCTGTGGCGCGCTTGGTCGCCGAGCTTCACGCTCAACTCCGCGCGCCGTGACGAGCTGCACGCCTGTCTCAAGCGCAGCCTCCCCGCACCGCTCGAGTACTACCGCGCGATCCTGCGCCCGCTCACTACGTTCTTCGATCGCATGCGCAAGGCCGAGACGCACATTGCAACGCCCCTGTTGCAGCTCCATGGCAACGACGACGGCTGCATCGTGCCGCCGACCGACGAGGACCGTCGGTTGTTCGACGCGCGTGTCCTCGAGGTCATGCCGAACCTCGGCCACTTCCTGCACGTCGAGGCTCCCGCCACGATCTCCGCGCGCGTCGCCCGCTGGTTGGCGTAGCGCTACGCATGCGTCAGGTGCGCGGCACGGCGCGAACCTGCCGCTGATCGCGATCTGCTCGGCAGTGCCCGAGTCGCCGGTGATCGAGCAACGGCTTCGTGTCGCCCGGCCTTGTACGCGAATCGATCGTCACATTACCGCTTCAAGCCGGGTGATGCCGCCACTACCTCATGGCCACGCTGGCGAAGATTGTTCACCAGCCTTGTTCCGATTAATCCGGTGCCGCCAATAATCACGATCTTCATTTTGTTATTCATGTGCGTTTGTTTCTCGAAGGATTCTTTGGCTCAACGCTTTCGGTTTGTGGGTTTCGCTTAACCTTTGAAGAACGCGAGCAGGTCGGCGTTGATGATGTCGGCTTGCGTCGTGATCATGCCGTGCGGTAGGTCTTTGTATGTCTTTAGCGTGCCGTTCTTGAGGAGCTTGGCTGAGAGTGGACCGGCGGCTTGATAGGGCACGATCTGGTCGTCCTCGCTATGCATGACCAGAACCGGTACCGAAATTTTTTTAAGATCCTCCGTGAAGTCGGTTTGCGAGAACGCGACGACGCCCTCATAGTGCGCCTTGGCGCCGCCCATCATGCTTTGGCGCCACCAATTCCAAACCACAGGCTCGATCGTTTTCACGCCCGGACGGTTGAAGCCGTAGAACGGGCCGGCCGGCAGATCGTAATAGAACTGGGCCCGGTTGGCGGCGAGCTGGGCTTGGAGATCGTCGAACACCGATTTGGGCAGGCCTAGCGGATTGGCCGAGGTCTTCACCATGAGCGGCGGAACGGCGCTGATGATCGCCGCCTTCGCCACGTTCTTGTCGCCATGACGGCCGAGATAATGCACCACCTGTCCGCCGCCGGTCGAATGGCCCACGTGAATCGCATCCCTCAGGTTGAGATGATCGATGACGGCCTTCAGATCGTCGGCATAGTGATCCATGTCGTGCCCGCCGCTGGTTTGAGTCGAGCGCCCATGTCCGCGCCGATCATTCGCAATGACGCGGAAACCTTTGCTGAGGAAAAAAAGCATCTGCGCGTCCCAATCATCCGCCGAGAGAGGCCAGCCGTGACTGAACACGATGGGCTGACCTTTGCCCCAGTCTTTATAATAGATGTCGATGTTAGCTCCGTTTTCTTTTCCGACAGTGACGTATGGCATAGCAATACCCTCTCCTTGTTACCGAGTTCTCACAGACAAATTCGTTAACCGCGAGAACGGAACAACGCTCAGCTGCTCCGGCGCGTTGTCTCGAAAAGGAACCAAGCCCGTCGCTCCGTTTCGTCGATCCAAACTTCGATCAGGCTCGCGGTCGCAACATCACGATGTTCGTCGCAAACGTTGTGCGCTTCGCGCAGGCGCCCAGTCAATGTCTTATTGTCCTCTGCCAACTCGGCAAGCATATCCAATGGCTCGACGTATTCGGCATCGTTATCGAGGACCCGCTGAGTACGCGAAATCTGACCGATTGAATGGAGAGTAATGCCACCAATCTTTCGAACTCGCTCTGCGACGGAATCTGTCATCGCGAAAAGCTGGTCGGCGCCCTCATCGAGGAGCAGATGGTAATCGCGAAAATGCGGACCGCTCATGTGCCAGTGGAAATTTTTTGTTTTCACATAAAGCGCGAACACATCCGCGAGAATGGCATTCATCGCTGCGCTGATATCCTTAACCGCCGCATGCGAGAGATCGGTTCGCGTCTCCAGCGGCGCATCCCGCCTCTGCAAAAGTTCTATGGTCTTTTTCGAATTAGGTCTTTTCATCGTAATGCTCCATCGGCATCATGCTTTTCTTATTCGTATTAGTAACTCGCACCTTTTCGTAACCCCATTACGCCTAGCGTCTCGCTGTCGAGGTAGCCAGTAGGGCGCAAGCCGTTGGTGATTTGATAACGCTTGACGGCTTTCTGCATCTCAGAGCTCTGCGCACCGTCTGTCTCGCCATGGTAATACCCTTGCCGTGCGAGTCGCTCCTGCGCTGCGACAACGGTCGAGTAGTTTGATTGCGATTCATCGCTGTAGCCATTGGGATCGTAATACGAGTCGGTTTGGTAAACAGTGGAATCGTAGTAGCCCTGCGATTGATCGGGATAGCTGTTTTGATCGTAATCCATCTGGCCTTGGTAATCGCCGGAGTCGTAGTAGCCGGGGTCATAATTGTACGAATTCGGATAATCGTACCCGTAGGTCGACGAGCCGTAGCCATCATTCGGAAAGCCATAGTCGTAGTAGTAATCGTCCGGGTAGTCCCAGGGCCACCACGGATAAAATCCCGCACTGAAGATCACCCACGATCCGTTAATGAAGCAGCATCGGTGACCATTCCACCAATGGTCACTGTGACGGTCCCAGTCGCGATGCCAATCCCCTGAGCGCCGCGCGAAAACGTGTTTTTGCCAGTCACCACGAAGATGATTGTTCCCATTTCGAAAATTGTTTGCATTTCGGAGATTGTTTCCATTGCGGAACTGCATTCCAGTGTTTCGCTGGTTCCACGCGCTTGTGACAGCTGGATTTCTGTGATTCGCGAATGGCGCAATACGATTGCCCTGCGGGATCGTTGCCACCGTGTATGGACCCGAACGCGTGAACGAACCTCGACTCGGAGAAATGTAAGGCCGCCGGTACGCGGACGATGGTGACGAACGCATTCCAAACGACGAGTAGCGTTGCCCCGAGTAAAGCGGTCTACTGCCGTACGTTCGCGCGGGCGCCCGATGGAAGGATGAGACACCGCCGGGCCGCATCGGCGTCGAGCGAAAAGATGAAAAACCGCCGGCCCGCATCGGAGCGTGAACGGCCGGGGCACTGCGTGCAACTGCGCCTCCGTGAAATCCCCCTGTGCCTGCGCGAACACCTCCTCCACCACGGTGAACGCTTGCTGGATTTGCTTGAGCAATCGTGACCGCGCTCGCGAGAAGTGCAACCGACAAGGATTTAGTTTTCATGGTTTATTCCCTTTCCTGTTATCGAAACGTTTCTCTCTGTATATTAGCGCAAACCTCCCGCAATGAGAAGCGTTTCTCCAGTGATCCATTTGGAATCATCTGAAGCGAAGAAGACCGCGGCGGGCGCGATGTCTTCCGTCTCGCCAACGCGGCCAAGTGGCGTCTGCGCTTCAAACATTTTCCGCATGTCGCCTTCGGTGTAACCGCCAGCTACGGCTCCCTCAGTCACCACCATGCCTGGATTGATGGAGTTTACGCGGATCTTGCGCGGCCCAAGCTCCTTCGCGAGAGTCCGCGTGATAGCGTCCACTGCGCCCTTGGTCGCATTGTAAACCACTGCAGTCGGCGGAGTCAGGGAGCTGGCGAGCGAACCGATATTAATAATGCTCCCGCCATCGGGATTAAAATGCTTGAGCGCTTCTTGCGTGACCAGAAGCATCCCGAGAACGTTCGTATCGAACATTCTGTGAAACTGTTTCTCGGAGACTTCTTCGAGCGGCACGAATTCGTAAACACCGGCGTTATTGACCAGGATGTCGATCTTGCCGAATGCTTTTGTCGCATCACCGAAGAGCTTCTCGACCTCTGCCTGCTTCGCAACGTTCGCTTGGATAGCGATTCCTTTTCCGCCGCGCTTACTAATTTCGTCCACTATACGATCTGCGTCTTGCTTTGCAGAAGCGTAGTTAACAACCACTGACGCGCCTTCCGACGCGAACTGTTTCGCGATGCCCGCGCCGATTCCTTTCGACGCTCCGGTTACCACCGCAATTTTTCCATTTAGTTTTCCATTTTTCATTTGTGTTCCTTTCGTTTATTTTTACCATGGAAGTCGTTGGCCAAGATGGAAAAAGCCACCGCTCGGGCCGTCGTCGGCAAGCGTGGCGAGTTGCGCGCTCGTCTTTCCGCCCTCGCTAGGTTCCATCGGCGCGTTTGGACCGCCCATCTCGGTCTTCACCCAGCCGGGATGCGCGGAGTTCACTTTGATTTTGTCGTCGCGCAACTCGTAGGCGAGATGCACTGTGAAGGCATTCAGCGCGGCTTTCGAGGTGTCGTAACCGAAAGTCTTGAACGGGTAAATCGGCGAGTTCGGATCGGAATGCAGCGTGAGAGAACTCAGGATACTGGAAACATTAACAATTCGCCCTGCCGGCGATTTGCGTATGAGCGGCAATAGTTTTCGGGTCAGCGCAACAGGCGCAAAGAAATTCGTTTCGAATGTTTCCCGCAAGACTTCCGGCGACACGGCGCTGACGGGGTTTGGCGCTGAACCAGTCGCCGAAATTTGGCTCTCCTTCAAAACGCCAGCGTTGTTAACCAGAATATCCAACCGGCCGTACTTTTTTGCGAAGTAATCGTAAGCCTTCTGATGATCCTGCGATTTGGTAACGTCAAAGCCCAGACTTTCGGCCTTGATACCTTCGTCGCGTAGCTTCGCAATTGCGGCTTCGCCTTTTTTTGAATCGCGTGAGCCGATCACAACGATGATGCCACGTTTGCCAAGCTCCCGTGCTGTCTCGAGACCAATACCGCGATTAGCGCCAGTAACGAATGCAACTTTTCCGTTTTTAATCATGTTTCCTTTCATCTGTTGTGTTTGAGAAACTTCATCGTGACGAAACGCTGTTCTCGCCTAGCTCGCCGTCCGCGGTAATCCGAGCGATTGAAGGGTAGCCGCGGTGACTGTCCCTGTTACGCTCAAGTCGCGGTCTTCTTGATAACGCGCGAGAGCGGCCTGGGTTTCGTCTCCCTCAACTCCGTCAATCGCACCGCGATAGTAACCAAGCTTCGCAAGCTCCGACTGAACCGCGCTCACGGTCGCATTACTTCCGTACTGATCCGAATCACCGGAGACCGGCTGGTCATCGTAGTCGGAAGGGGAATAGTCGTAGTAATTGTACGGGTTACCGGAATAATCGTATGGGTAGTCGTCGTAGGCGTAAGGATAGTAATCCCAAGGGAAATACGCGGGACTTAATCCCCACCAGAAGCCGTCAATGAAAACAAACACGTGACCCTGATGAAAGTGGGAGCGATGCTTGTCCCAATCGCGATGCCAATTGTTCGCGTCATGCCGCTCGGACGCGTGGTTCTTGACGAACGACTGACGGTTTGCTGCCGTTGACGTCCGCGGATCCGAAACCCGGTTCCGCCCTGCCATTGCGCCTGTACGATTTGGCTGCCGATTTGTCGCTGCGACTTGCGAGTTTGGGACTCGCGTGTTTTGCCTTGCTGGGGACCCGACACGATTTTGTTGACGGGATACGATTGGCCTGCTGTTGGCATGCGGCGTCGTGGATCGGTTCGCCAGCTGTCGGACAAACGCGTGTTGGTTGAGCCCAGAGGTGCGAGCGCCATTGTAGTAGGAGAACCGCTGCGGTGCTGGAGTTAATGCCCCAATGCTTCGGCCGTTAAACCGTGCGCCGCTGCCGGAGAAAGCTGGCGCCGCGCGAAAGCCGCCACCGACATAGCCGCTGAAATGACCGCCGCCGAAGTGACCACCGCCGCCGAATCCGCTACCGCCGCCGCGAGGGCCCGCCCACGCCATCTGACCAAGCCCTACGAGAGCAGTGCCTGTTAAAGTGATTAATTTAATCTTTTTCATAGCAGGAATTTCGTAGCCGATCCGCTCCTCGGCCATTGCGCGTCCGCAGGATTTTACAGTGCCACTCGGGAGATGATGCGCGTTATCTCTTTCGAGATAGAGAAACCGTCCGGCTCGTCAGGACGCTTGCACCGCTGACAATCTCCTGGAGCAACCCGCTGGCGTTATCGCGCATAGCTATGGCAGCGCGGCCTGTCATTTATTGAATGGAATTCCTTGCGCGTTGACTTCACTGCTTTTCACAATGCGTTCAGCTTGGCGTTGCCTGCTGTAAGCCAAGAGACTGAAGTGTATCGGGCGATAAACTTCCGGTTACGTTCAGCTGATTGGCGATTTGGAACTTCGCCACCGCATCACGGGTGGACGGTCCAAAGACGCCGTCAATGGAGCCATTGTAGTAGCCAAGGTTCAATAGCCGTGTCTGAACAGCTTGCACCGTGGCGCTATCAGCTGGTTCAGTATTGTAACTGCCCCTGCTGTAATCATACGGGTCAACGTCCGCGTAGTAGTCATACGGGTAGTAGTCGTTGGCGTAATACGGAAGGTAATCCCATGGGAAAAATCCGTTATCTAGTCCGCACCAAAAGCCGTCGATAAATACAAAGAAGCGACCATGGTCAAAGTGAGCATGCCGCCGGTCCCAGTCGCCGTGCCAGTTCGCATCATGTCGCGTCACGATGTGGTTGCGAACGCCGGATAGACGCTGATCCGACTGCCTTGCGACTGTCGGACGCGACGCCTGTGCGCGAGAACCACTGAGCTGAGGCTGCGCATGCGATGGATGCCCAAAGGAAGAGAAGCGAGGTCCTGCGCCCTCAAAGTTCCGACCGCCACTTGGGCCGCGCATGCCGCCAAAGCCGACGCCACCTCCGCGAGTGCTAACACCACCTGCAACTTGTCCGTTACCATGGAACCCACCGCCCTGGAAACCGCCACCACCGAAGTGACCGCCACCACCACCGCCATGACCAGCAGCCCATGTTATAGGACTTAGCGCTACGGATGTGATGCCAACTATTAAACTAATTAATCGTTTCATTTTCATGGCTTCACGTTCGGTCGTGTCTTCCGTGCCAGCCATTGCGCGTCCGTAGGATTTTACGGTGCTACTCGAGAGTCGCTTCCTAGTCTCTCCTTTGGGAGAGAAACGCGAGACCCTGCCCGCACGGGAAGATGTTCTTCAATCGCGTTGATCAACTCAGGAATGCTAACTGGCTTCGTAAGAAATGGATGCCCTTGGATATTGAGACCACTTTTTGCCTCAGCTCGGGTTACCAGCGCTGTAAGAAATATGATCGACGTGTTTTGCAATTCACGGTCTGCCTGGATTCGTGCTGCTACTTCGCCGCCGTCCGTCTCTGGCATCACAATATCGAGTAAGATTAGATCTGGCCGGAAATTCAGGGCATTTTGATGAGCCTTGGTAGCGTCGTTTTCTTCCAGAACCAGATAGTAACCGGTCTTTTCGAGAAGAACCTTAACCAGATGAGTGGTGTCGTGGTCGTTATCGACAATCAGAATGCGCGGTTTTTCTTTCGTCCCCCAATGGCCGACTGAACCTGGCCAGGAAAAAGCGCCGTTGGTTTCCCGGGGAAGAAAATCTGCTTCGATTACTCTATTCATATCTTTTCGATAACGTTGTTTTCTCTGGCTTTCCTAGGTCGTCAGCCAAGTGACGAACCAGGCGCCAAGAAATCCGATGATTAAGCCGATTAATGGGCTGGAGATGGCGAACCACAGTGGAATCGCCTCCCGTAAGGGGAGTGAATCATGTCTTCGCAAACGCCAGCGCGTGTGTCTTTCTGTGTTCGTATTCACAATTCTTTCGTTGTTTTCTGGTGCCTAATTAGACGACCGTTTGATTCTTGTGCGGCGAAGAGAGTCCGAGCAATTCGGCGAGACGCGATTCGTAAGATTCGCACGTCGGACAATCACCGTTGGGCTCAACCCATTCGGGATGTTCGACGCGCAAGGCGTCATGTATCTTTCGCTGAAGTTGAGCGTAAGAGCGGATCTCGTCCGTCATCTTCGGAACAGCATTTGTTTTCATCACTCGAAACATCGGCGGTGATCGAAGCGCCGCGATTTCGCGTACGCAGGATTTTCCGGTGACACTTCGGAGGTGATTTGCAGTCTCTCTTTCGAGGGAGCGAATTAAATCGAAAGAAGCAGGTCCGACCTAAAGCGAAAACGCCGCCGTTTCTTTTTAGGTTTTGAAATAGTGCGCGCTGTCGAGGTCGGAAATGAGGCCGGGCTGTGTTGGATGCCATCCCAGCTGTTCCCTGGTTCGTTGACTCGAGGCCGGGTTGTCGAGCGCTGCGAAATGCGCGAACCAGCTAAAGTGGTCGGCTGCCTCCCCAGAGGACTTGGCGACGACCGGCACGTTCAACCGGCGGCCGATCACACGTTGTCATAAACTTGCTGAAATTGCGGCCTGTGGGAAAAGCGCTTTCGCACCCCAAAACCAAAGAGCGCTGGGATTCAGACGGTTGGACCGCTCCGCTGACGTTGCATGATCTCTGTTGATTCAGGGAACCCTCTGTAAACCTGCTTGTACCTGATCGCTTGAGACAATTGGGGGCTCGTTTCTGTCACTTGCATAATCAGCATCCGCCCATCAGGGCTCAGCATATAGTCATTAATTCTGCGCCCGTATGCTGACTTGAAGATCTGCACCAGGTGTCCACCTGCCAGCTGCATGCTGACGTTCACCTTCCCTCCGTCAGGACCTACCCAAATGATGGGCGTTCCATTCGCAGGTGTCCGTAACACCGGTTGGTTGTCCACCGCAACGCTGAGTTCATTTGAAGAAGAAGCGATGGCGACCTGGTGGTAAGCGGGGTTTAGTTTCTTCAGCCTCCCTCGGGCGATGGGCTTCGTCAGGGAGTTCATATTCCCTATCGCCCCCTCGATAGCCTTGCTGATGTTGTCGCTATCGGCTTCGTCCAGGGTATACGTTCCGTCAAGGTCGTGCTTCTGTGCCGCAGCCGGCGTGCCTGAGCTCAGAAAGATCGCGCTGCATAGGACGACGAGCCAAAGTGTCGATGCAAAGTGGTAGATGATCGCTTCGATAGGTCTGCTCATAGGCGCAGCTTTTTTTAATTCACAATTTCTGCATGTTTGCTTCGCCAGGCAGATTGGACGGCCGTTCGCTTGGAACCGTAAGCTGTGACCCGCGAAGCGCTCGCGCGGCTTGGCCGAGCAGCTCCGCCTTAGCGTCAAATTTAAGCTGATCGAAAACGAGGACCTCGGTGGCGATGAGCCAGATTGTGAAACAGACCATCAGCGTGCGGAGCGGGAATCCTGTTGCAGAGACAGAGTCTTGCATTTTCATGGTTGAAGATGGCGCCGCTCGATAGAACACCGCTATTTCGCGTTCGCGAGATTTTCCAGTACTACTGGTGAGGCTGTCTGTTATCCCTCGTTTGAGATAGAACGCGAGCAATCGCAGCCCACACGACCGCCATTACAGCTGAATCAAACCGCGGCGTGTGGCGTTGGCGACGGCTTCAGTACGGCTGATGACGTTCATCTTCGCAAAGATGGCTTTCACGTGGGATTTCACTGTGCCTTCACTTATGAAAAGTGCCGACCCGATCTCCTTGTTGCTTTTTCCTTGAGCCATCAGCTTGAGAACATCGATCTCTCGCACGCTCAAAGTTTCGCCACTGACGCGTTCGGCCAGCTTCGCCGCGAGATGCACAGGAACGCAGGTCTCGCCGGCGTGTACGCGGCGAATGCAATCCATTAATGCCTCGCGAGGCACATCCTTAAGCAGATAACCTTTGGCGCCAGCCTGAATCGCGCGATAGATGTCTTCATCGCCATCGAACGTCGTCAGCACGAGGATGCGCGCGTTCTCGTCACCGCCTCGAATTTCCTTGATCGCGCCCACTCCATCGAGCTCGGGCATTCGCAAGTCGAGCAACGTCACATCGGGACGATGCTGTTTCCAAAGATCCACTGCCTGGCGGCCATTGCTCGCTTCTCCGACGACTGTCATATCTGCTCTGCGCTCGATTAATGAAGCCAACCCTTCACGCACGACGCTGTGGTCGTCCGCGATCAGCACGCCGATGCGAGGCCTCTTCGGTTCTGCAACTTTCGACGCTTTTCGCGAAACCGCCTTTGGTTTGTTTGCGGCTCTCCGGGACTTCGTCGCTTTTTTTTTGGATGTCATGAAATCGATTCGCCGTTCACGGGCAATATCACGGTGACCTCCGTGCCCTTACCGCGCGCGCTACTGATCTTCAATGTCCCGCCCATTTGTTCGACTCGTTCGCGCATGCCGGCCAAACCAAAGCCATCATGTCGATCCCTTATTTTGAATCCGTCGCCGTCGTCCCGCAGTTGCAGGCGAAGTTCCTTTGTATTGAACGTCAACCTGGTTTCAAAATTGCGCGGGTGCGCATACTTGAGAGCATTGGTCAACGCTTCCTGTCCGATATGCAGGAGATTTTCCTGCCAAACCAACGGCAGATGGCGCATTTTGCCACGAACATTGAAAGTCGTGTGAAGCGCAGTGCCGGCAGTTGTATTCTTAATGAGTCCTTTTAGCGCGTCCCAAAAGTTGGCTCCTTGCAAAGCCTGCGGTCGCAACGCGTGAACCGATCGGCGGGCCTCGTTCAAACTCCGCCGTGCTAATTCGCCAGCGCGCTGTAAATGTTCGTTCGCTTCTTTGCGACGGCAACACGCGATCGCGTCCTCCACCGCCTCTAATTGCACAATCACCCCAGTGAATCCTTGCGCCAGCGTGTCGTGGATGTCTCGGGCCATCCGGTTTCGTTCTTCTAAAATGGCTGCCTGGCGGCTTCGCTCGGCAAACTCATTGAGTTGAATCGCGAGCATCGCCTGGTGTGCCAGCGCTTGCGCTAGTTCGATCTCTTCCGGCCGATACGGCGGCCGGTCGCCGTGACGAATCCCGATGAATCCTTTGACCTGCCCACCGACCAACGTTGGAATTCTCAGGAACTTCTTCGTTCCTCCAGATCTCAAATACTCGCGAAGCTCTTTTGAAATGTCAGGATCACGATCGACGTTTTCGCAAGCCACCGGCGCCCCGGAAAAAAATAGCTCACGAAGTCCGGGGTCTTCCTTCCATGATGAAGGACTTTTAACGAATGGATGTTCCGGATCGGCCTTTGCAAAATTTGTACCCTCAGCCCATGCGCGTAAGACGAGCGAATCATTCGATTCGTCCAGCAGCCAAAGAATCACACTTTGCGCAGACAGGAGGCGACCAATTGTGCTCAGCATTTGCCCGAGGAACTTGTCTGGCGCTGGCGCAGTGGCCAGAACATCAAGGCTGTAGGTCAGTGCTTCCACCTGGCCGCGGGCGACTTGCTCGGAACCACGCAGAGCCTCCTCGGCACGATCACGTTCAATCGCAACCCGTACCAGGTGTGCCGCTAACTCGATCAACTCGAGGTCTCGCGAGGTGGGAGTTCGCGGTTCGCGATAGTACATGCAGAAGGTTCCCAGGACTTTTCCTTTCGAAGAAAGTACTGGATTCGACCAGGAGGCTCGCAGCCCGTGTTTTAGTGCTGCTGCGCGATGCTCCGGCACGTTCCACAGCGCGTCACTCGCGATGTCAGAGACTATGACCTGCGTTCTCCGATATGCCGCAGTGCCGCAGGACCCGGCACACGGTCCAATTGGCAGAGCTTCCATCTGCTGCGTCCATTCCTTGGGAAGACTCGGTCCTGCGACGGAATTCAGATGAACACCATCAGGATTTAGCAACAACACCGAAGCGAGCGTGCCGGGCCGCTGCTCTTCGATAATTTGACACAATGCATTCAGGATCTCTTTCAGCGCAACGCCAGTGGCGATCATTTCAAGAAGCCGTTTCTCCCCGGCCAGCAACGCTTCCGCTCGCTTGCGCTCGCTAATGTCGCGCAGGATCGCCTGGAAATATCCGCCGCGTATCGCGGTCACAGAAACTTCCACGGGAATAATATCGCCGTTCTTGCGTACGAATGCTCTCTCGAAGCGCAGAGTGCTTTCCGCTTTTAGTTTCTCAAGGCGCTCTCGAATCAGATGGCGTTCTTCCGGCAGATAAGTTTCCGTGATGGGCGTGCCAATCAGTTTGTCCTGAGCGATTCCAGCCAGCTCAGCGCCTGCGCGGTTGCCCAGCAGACAAACGCCATCCGCATCGACGACGTAAATCGCATCAGGCGAAATCTCGATCAGATCTCGATATTTCTCTTCGCTCTGGCGCAATTTTTCTTCTGCGCATTTGCGTTCGGTCACATCTCGCAGTGTGCAAAGCGTAGACAAAAATTTCCCAGTGGCAGACAGACGTGGAACTGATGCGCCATCGAAATGGACAATGACGCCATCTTTTGTTCTCCAGCGGACTTCGTATCGCCGCGCTTTGCCCTCCAGTAGATGCCCGAGGACTTGACGAACAACTTGCCGCTCCTCGGGAAGGAGCAGGAGCTCAAAAACATTTGCCCCGCGCAATTCCGATTCTGAATAGCCGCTCAGTTGAACACCACGCTGATTTATGCAGAGGATGTTCCCGACGCGATCTAGGGAAAGAATCACATCATGGGATAATTTAAACAGGTATTTCGCTGCGCTTTCACCGTCATCGGGTGCGGAACGAGGTTCTTCCCGATTTTGGATTGCGGAGTGCGGAGTGCGGATGGACTGCGTTCGTGGATCCAGGGCGGGCTGCATTGCGTTGGCTGCGGATTTCATAGCAGGTTAGTCGCTGAAACTTGGACTGTGCGCTTTGAAAGCGGCGACACGTCGCCGCACTCCAAAGGACATTCGTGCGCGTGGATGCGCATGGTTAGAAGTCTAACGGCCCTGCGCGGCCACGCCACTTTTGTTTGCTCCCTCAAAAGAGGTGTTATCGGCTATCCCCTGCGAAGCATCGAAAAATCCTCCGACCGTTTCATGGTGGCACAGCCGAAGGCTGCCTAGTTTGAACAAGACAAAGTTACCAGAAATGAAAACCAAACAATTTCAAAGCAATTCCAAGCGGGCCCCGCGAAGGATATTTCGGCGCGCCTCAAGGCGTCACGACCGGATGCTCGTCCTCAACATGCCTCTGTTTGACTTCACGAACGGATGGGACCGGGTGTTTTCGAGGGATCAATATGGACGCTTCTCTGTCTGACAATTCAACAGAGCCAACGAATGCCGCGCCGGCCGTACACTCTGCGATCAACGCCGCCCAACAATTGGTTGTTGTAAAAGCACCTCTCGCCCGTGTGTATGAACAGTGGTCGCGCATTGAGGACCTGCCGGGATTCATCACGTCACTTCGGGAGGTGCGGAGAATTGATGATACGCATTTTTCTTATGTCTGGCATCCGAACGGCGACAACCAGCAAGGAATCTTTCAGATCGTGCTTCAAATTCCGGGGCGGCGAATCGCATGGCGCACTATGTCCAACGGCTTCATGTCTGGCGTAGTTTCCTTTGAGCCGCTTTCGGAGCAGGAAACCGAAATAACACTGAAGATCCGTTCGATCTTCGATCCACCCAGTCTGGCGCGCAGGCTGGAAGAATATCTCAACAATTTTAAACGACTGGTCGAAAGCGAGGGACTGAGATCATCGTCGGGCCGCTAACTGGCAGGGCGTGAAACTGAATAACTGAAAGGAGAAAAACATATGAACAAGAACCTCGAAAAAGTGAAATTGCTCGCCCGCGATTTGCGGGATGGAAAACAATTCCCCCGCAGCCCGCGCCAAACACTGGCAGGCTACGTGTTGGCGACACGGGCCGTGGACAAATGCCGCGCCGTGCTTGTGGGCTGGGAAGGCGAATACCATTCCAATTGTCCGCTAGATCAGCGCTGGCTAAAATTTGCGGAAGTTGATTACGACGACTTTCGATCGTTCGTCGCCACCGGCGCGACCGACGACGAGATTGCTGCGTGGATCGATGAACATGCTAAAAAACGTTCACGTGCCGAAATCATTGCCTGGAACAATAAAGAACGCGACCTGCACCTGAGCGATTTACCTCTGGAACTCCAGGAGTACATGGAAGACTACATCCAGCAGTTCATTCCGCGTAACCGAGTGGTGCATCACTGGTTCGACGTGTACGATTTGGAAGAAGAACGGCTCTGAAAAATTAAATGAGAATCGAGACAATCGAACTGAAACCGGCAAAAGAACTTCATCAGGAATTGCGAGAAAGAATTCTCGACCTGCCCGATGTGACCGAAAAGCAGAACGCGGGAATCCACGACGACGCGTTTTTCGTCGGACGGACAATGTTCATGCATATCCATGGTCGCGGCCACTGCGACATTCGCTTGTCGAAAACGGACCAGAAACGGGTTCTCGCGGAAGGCAGAGCGCGCCCGCATCGTTGGGCGCCGCAAGCCGGATACGTTACGTCGATCGTGAAGAACAAAGAGGACTTGGAAAGGACAATGGAACTGATTCGGATATCCCATCAGCACTTTGCTGGCACCCGTCGAAACTCCGCCAACGGAAAAGCGTAATTGAGATCTACACCGCGGACTTTGTATCACCGAAATTCATTTGCGTATTGATCCGCGAACAATGCCGGTTGTCCGCCAGTGTGCAGAAACAACACCGTCTCGGCGTTGTTAAAGAACCTCTTTCGGACCAAGTCAATCATCCCTGCTGCGGCGCGTCCGGTATAGACGGGATCTAGCAACAAACCTTCGTACTCGGCGAACAATCGGATTGCTTCTCGCTCTCGCTCCGTAACGACACCGTAGCCAGGGTTGCAATAGTCTGCATTCACCAGAACATCAGCCGGCGTGAACTCGATTCTCTCGCCTAGCTTCTCGCTCGTTGCCGACGCCAATTTCGACACTTCCTCCTTTAACAATTCTTCAGATTCATCAACGCTGATTCCCAGGATTTTGCCTTGGAATCCAAACGTTCGCTGACCCAGCAGCAGTCCGGCGTGCGTTCCGCCAGAAGATGTCGCAAACACGATCCAGTCCGCACTGGCCTTTTGATCCATGAGTTCTTTCATTGCGAACGCATATCCCAACGCACCTGTCGAATTCGATCCACCGTACGGCACCAGATAAGGTTTCTTTCCCTCGTTCGTCGATCGTTTGAATGTTTCTTGAAGAATTCTGTCCCGATCTTTGCGATCCGCGACGTAGACGATCTCGGCACCGAACAATCGATCGATCAGCAAATTTCCTGACGCGTGCTGCGACTCAGCACCGGTCAGCACCAGAATACATTTAAATCCGAATCGAGCCGCTGCGGCTGCGGTCTGACGGCAATGGTTCGACTGCACCGCGCCGCCCGTGATCAAGGTTTTCGCGCTTTGCTCACGGGCGTCGGCCAAAAGAAATTCCAGTTTACGTGTCTTGTTGCCGCCAAAAGCGAGGCCGGTCTGTTCATCGCGTTTAACCATCAAATGTGGTCCGTCCAAGGCTTGAGAAAGACGCGGCAACGGTTCGATCGGCGTCGGTAGGTGAGCAAAGTTTAATCGGGGAATATCCACTGCGCTCATCAGCGTAAGGCCATAATGCGCGAAAATCTCGACAGCAAATCCGTCGCGTTTAGCATGTCACCTTGTGCAACTGGACGGCCTAACGCGAAACAACAGGGAAATTGAACGCAAATTTTTGGTGAAGCAGCTCCCTGAGAAATTGAAGCACCGTCGCCATTATCCAATCGCGCAAGGTTATCTGGCCTCCGAACCCGGAGGCCGGCATGTTCGGCTTCGGAAAAAGGGCAAAACCACGTCGCTCACTTTCAAAGTTGGCCGCGGCGCACACCGCGAAGAGCGCGAGATCAAGCTCAGCCCAAAACAGTTTGCAGCGCTGTGGCCTGCCACTGCCGGAAGAAGGTTGCGCAAGTTGCGGTATGAAATTCCCTGGAGAAATCTACTGATCGAGATTGATGTTTATCGCGGTAAACATTCCGGCCTCGTAGTCGCGGAGGTGGAATTCCCCAATCTCACAACGTGCCGGGAATTCAAGCCGCCGGGATGGTTTAGCCGGGAAGTGACCGGCCAAAAACGTTATAGCAACGTAAGACTAGCTAACGAGTAGACAGACAGGACGGCTAGCGTTTCAAAATGTGCAATTCCTTTCATCCGCGTGATCCGCGGTCGGTTCGGCACTGTTCGTAACAGTCGAGATACTTGATCCCGGAGCCGGTGTTGAAAATGACCACCCGTTCGCCGGAAGCGATTTTACCTGTCGAACGCAGCGACTTAAGAGCGGCAAAGCAGGCTGCTCCTTCTGGGCAGACGAAGAGACCTTCCTTCGATCCTACTTCACGCGCCGCCTGAATCATTTCTTCATCGTCCACAGCAATTGCGCCGCCGTTGGACTGACGAAGAATATTCAGGATAAGGAAATCTCCGATCGCTTTTGGAACGCGCAGGCCGGAGGCAATCGTGTGCGCGTCCGGAAATTCTGCGGCGGTTTTTTCTCCAGCTTCGAACGCGCGAACGATCGGCGCGCAACCGGTGGCTTGCACCGCGAACATGCGTGGGCGTTTTTTCCCGATCCAGCCGAGCTGTTCCATTTCATCAAACGCTTTCCACATTCCGATCAAGCCGGTGCCACCGCCGGTTGGATAAAGAATCACGTCGGGCAATATCCAATTCAGTTGCTCCGCTAGCTCGTAACCGAGCGTCTTTTTTCCCTCGATCCGATACGGCTCCTTTAGCGTGGACACATCAAACCAGCCTTCTTTAGTTTTCAGCCGGGCGATCTCGGCGCCGCAATCGGTGATTAATCCGTCAATCAGCGTGATATGAGCGCCCAGCTCGACGCACTCAATGATGTTCGCGCGCGGCGTATCGCGCGGCATGAAAACGTGCGCTTCCAGACCTGCCCGAGCGGCGTACGCGGCGAGCGCGCCACCGGCATTGCCGGCGCTTGGGACGGCAAGTTTGGTCGCGCCCAGATGTTTTGCCATGGAAACGGCCACGCTCATCCCCCGAGCCTTAAAACTCTGCGTCGGATTAAGCGACTCGTCTTTGATCCAGAGATCGAGATCGTCAGTGCCGCAGCTGCGGGACGCGTGCAATAGTGGCGTTTCACCTTCGCCTAACGAAACCGGCTCAACATCGCCGGGTAACGGCAGCACTTCGCGATATCGCCACAATGATTTCTCTCGGGTGGCGAGTGTCTTGCGTGTCAGCGTTCGACTTGCCGCGGCGAGATCAATAATCGCAAGGAGCGGTTTACGGCAGGAGCTGCACAGATTCTGCAGGCGCGACCACTCGAAATGAAGCCCACATGCGCTGCACTCAAGATGCTTCAAAAACATTGACCAAATGGAGCGTACATGTCGCGCTACGGCGAATTGTCGGGAGAGATGACGAGGGTGCGTAAGACGATCGAGCGCTGCAGGGTCCGCTGTCCTCAGCTGACTTCTGTAGTAGGCGAAAACGATGTGCGCTGAGACAGCCTGCGCTACAGCATAAGTTGTGACTCATGATAGATTCAAATGATGGATTTGCTGACTCTGACAGAAATTCGCCGTGCGGCGTCCCGCACGGGCGGGAGCGCGGTGCCGGCGCGCGTACATGTGCAAGTGGAAAGTGCGACCCCAAAGCTAACGCGTGAACAACAGCCGTACTGCGAGCTTACCCTGGCTGATGCGTGCGATCGCATGACGCTGCGTGTCTGGAGCGATCATCCCGCGTACAAAACATGCAGTGCGCTCACTGGGCACGAATTCATCGAGCTCATTGCGGAGTTTCACACACATTCGCAATACGGACTTGAAGCACGTAAATGGACAGTGCGCCCGCTCACCGACCAGGAGAAAAACGAGTTGCTGCAAGGGCCGGCAGATTTGCGCGCAAAACAGCGGGCAGATTGGGAATTTATTTTGCAAACGATGCAGATGCTTGGCGATCCGCGGCTGCGGGCCTTGTGCGATGCCTTTCTAAATGAATGGGGCGAACGTTTTCGTCGCGCCGCGGCAGCGCGCAAATACCATCATGCTCGTCGTGGCGGGCTCGTCGAGCACACCGCGCAAATGATGCGCGTAGCGAAGGAGATCGCGCCGGTCTATCCGCAATTGAATACTGACCTGTTGATCGCCGGGATTCTTTTTCACGACTCCGGTAAGCTTTGGGAAAACCAATTCTCTGAAACGGGCTTCGTTATGGACTACGACGAACTCGGCGAACTTGTCGGCCACATTTCTATTGGACTCGAGCTCGTCAATTCGCTCTGGCGAAAGCTCAGCGCTGAAAATGCAGAGCCTTGGAAAATCTACTCACCGCCATCGGAAGATGTGCGCCTGCATCTGCTCCATCTGATCGGTTCTCATCATGGCCAGAAGGAGCTGGGGTCACCAGTTGAGCCGAAGACGCCCGAAGCGATGGCGTTGCATTACATCGATAATCTCGATTCAAAGTTGGAAATGTTCGCCGCCGGGTACGCAACGGCCCAACCGCTGGCCCCGCGCATCTTCGATCGCGTGCGACCGTTGCCTGGGAATCTTGTAAAGTCGCTGGAGAAATTTCAGCAATCCTCAGACGCGAAAGCAGCAGCTGAAGGCGAGCTGCTGTGACACGGTACAAACATCCTCGCGGTCTCGTGGCGGCCATCCGGCGTTCTAGTTCCGCCGAATAGGGCTTCTGCTACCTCGCCAGTTCACGAAACCAGCGCAAAGCGATGGAAGTTTGCGCGTCGTTAACTTCATGGCCGCCATGGAACGTCCCGATTCGAATTCGCTGGAAACCAGTTCGTTTGATTGATCCGGCGACGTTGTATTGCTGCTCTACCGTGGCGATCCTGTCATCCCGGCCGGCGCTGATGTAAATCGGCGTGTTGAGAAAGCCTGCGCCCGGGCCAATTTTCGTGTATCCATCGCTCAGGTGATCTTCGTTGGCACCGGTAATGTAGATTCCGGACACGCGGCAACCACTCTTTGCAAGCAAAGGCGCGACGTAACCAACGCCTTTTCCTCCTCCGGAGAAGCCAGCACATGCGATCGGCCACCTTTCCGATCCGGGAAAGCTGCGACGCAAAGCCTGGATGGCGGCCAACGTCATTGCGCCACGCCAGGCCGCGGTGTCGCTGCGCGCATGCTGCGGCCCGTCTCCGGCCAGCAGCACCCAACCTTCGGCAACGCCAACTCTGCGATAAAAATCAGCGAGATCATCTCGATTCTGACGTTTGAAATCGCTGGTGGAACAAATCACCAACACAGGCCAACTCCTTCGCGGATCGAAATTGCTGGGTGTCGCCAGCACAGCAACTGCATTCGGCGGTACGACATTTCCTCCTTGCGCGGCCAATGATTTCTCCTGCGCGGTCAGAGGAACGTTGGCCTTGACGGTTGAACCTGGAGAAAAAGCAACTCCACCAAAGGTGAGGGACGCACCACCTACCGTTCCGACGAAGGTCGAGGTCAAACTCGCCATGACGAGGAGCTGGCCTAAAGGCATCCTTTTCATAGCTTCTGTAAGTTCAAACGGCGCTTCGCCTCCGCAAGGTAGTTCTCGTCGATTTCGAAGCCGATGAATTTTTTCACGCCGCAGCGCTGCGCCGCGACGGCAGAATTCCCGATGCCAAGAAACGGATCGAGCATCGTTTGGACGCGCGAAACACCGTGAAGTTTGATGCACCATTCTGCCAGTTGGACCGGAAACGTGGCAGGATGGGGCCGCTCCTTCGCGCGGCTTTGAATCGTTTCATACGGGATGAACCACGTATTGCCACGGCAACGCAGATCGTTTCCGCGGGTGTGACGCCACCGCCCGATATTGCTTTTATCCTGATATGGAACGCCAAGGGCCAGTCGATCAAGTTCGACGCGCCCGGTTTTGGTGAAATGAAAAATGTATTCATGACAGTCGTTCAGAAAACGCTTCGAACTGATTGGCTTGAAATGGCCATATGTTTTGATTCCGCCGTCGACCCTCACTTGGCGCTCCGCGTCCGGGTTGGGATCGCGACTGGGCGGAGCGCTGAGAGGATTGAGGTGAGGGTTCGGTGCGCTTTTCCTTCCCTGTGCCGTATCAATCGCAATTGATTTGATCCAGTGAATGCTATTTTGCAGCACAAAAAAATTGCGCAATGTCATCACGATTTCGTGTGGCAACATAGGGTTCGACGGCGCGGCGCCAATGTTGAGAAACAATGAGCCGCTCGGTTTCAGGATGCGCCGAATTTGTGCTGCCCATTCGGCGCACCAATTCAAATATGATCGCCGATCCTGCCGGTCGGAAAATTTTCGGTAACGAATACCGAGATTGTATGGCGGTGAGGTGACCACGAGATCAAGGCGTTGGTCAGGCACTGATGCCATTCCGGTAACGCAATCTTGCAAGCGAAGATCGAACCGCGTCATTGTCGGGAATGTGCGTGATTAGTTGCTTCGTACAACCAGAAAGTCACGCGGGCGTCCCGCTACTCAGACATGGATATTCGCGTGCTTAGGCAAATTCGTTTATTTTCTCGCAATGGCGGACAAGCCCTCGAAACTGAAGATCGCGGATCGCGAGTTCACCTCGCGCCTGATTCTTGGCACTGGGAAATTTGCGTCGAACGAATTGATGCGGGATGCGCTCATTGCCAGCGGCACGGAGTTGGTCACGGTGGCGCTGCGGCGCGCCGATCTTTCAGGCAAACACGATCCGTTTGCGAACATTCTCGATTTTATCGATCCGAAACGTTTTCTCCTCCTGCCGAATACGAGCGGCGCGCGCAACGCAGAGGAGGCGGTGCGGTTTGCGCGGCTGGCCGCAAGCGCAGGGTTGCCAAAGTGGATCAAGCTCGAGATTCATCCTGACCCGCGCTATTTGCTTCCCGATCCGGTTGAGACACTGGCGGCTGCGGAAATTTTGGTGAAACAAGGCTTCACTGTTCTTCCTTACATCAACGCCGATCCGGTTTTGGCGAAACGATTGCAGGACATCGGCACGGCCACGGTAATGCCGCTCGGTTCGCCGATCGGCAGCAATCGGGGGATCGAGGCGCGGCCGCAGATCCAGATCATCATCGAACAAGCAACCGTGCCCGTCGTGGTGGATGCCGGGCTCGGTGCGCCAAGTCATGCCGCGGAAGCAATGGAAATGGGTGCCGATGCCGTTCTGGTGAACACAGCCATCGCAATAGCTTCCGACCCCGTTCGCATGGCAAAAGCATTTAAGAAAGCGATCGAAGCAGGACGCGAAGCGCGCGAGATCGGATTAGCCGAAAAACTCAGCGTTGCGGCAGCGACCAGTCCGCTGACTGGGTTTCTGTCTCAATGAACCTCAAGCGTATTAGGCCGGAAAAAACCCGCAATTAAAAGCGGGATTTCCTCATCTAATTCTCGTTAGGTCTTGAGATTCTCGCGCGGTGGCAACTCTTCAAAGGCAGTCCGTAATCCACAGCCTGCGGCAACTTGATGCCCTTCTGGTGGTCAGCGTCACTTTGCTCTGTACAGCGGCCCCTCTGCTTCCCACCAACGCAGCGATTGCCGCTGCGAGCGCAACTGCCGTGCTGGCTGTGCTGGCCTGGTACAAGCGGTGTCGGGCAGCCGCGCCGCTTTCGACGTTCTGCGTGATCTGCTTCGGTCTGGTCTTGTTCGGCGTGCCGTATTTTTGGCTCGTCTTAGCCCTTGGTCTGCTTTGTTACGCGGGGGTCGTGCGTGGTGTACCCTGGCTTCGGGGAACAGCCACATGGGCGCGATGGGGATCGTTTGAGACGACCGTCCGCTTGCTCTCTCTAGCCGCATGGCTCCTCGCAGCAGTTGCGCTTCTCAGCTGGTACCTTCTTCTGCGTCCGAACATTACGGACATCGTCAAACGCTTTGTGCCCCCGCTGCCATTGGGACAGCTGATTGCCGGCGGCCTGATCTTTTCGATGGTCAATGCAGCTGTCGAAGAAGGCGCCTATCGCGGTGTCATCTTACACGCGCTGGATAGGTCGCTCGGGCCCGGATTCGCGGCTCTTCTGCTGCAAGCCCTTGCCTTTGGCGCGATCCATATTCGGGGATTTCCGCGCGGATTGCTTGGCGTTGGCCTCGCTTGTATCTATGGATTGCTCATGGGAGTCATCCGGAGGCGTGCGGGCGGCATGTTCGCTCCCTGGATAGCCCACGTTTTCACAGACGTCGTGATCGCGGGAATCTTGGTCTTCCTAGCGGGGCCTGACCAGATTAGATGAGAAGGCGAAGAGCGTCTGAGCGATTGCGCTCAGGTAAGCTCGACGCCTATGAAGCAACAAACCAAGAGCAGTAACATTTAGGCGAAACGATTTTGTAATTCCACAACCCAATCAACAACCTCATGATAAATGACGTTATGAATCCAAACAAAGCACTTTGGGAAAAAGGCGACTTTACGCGCATCGCTGCGAGCATGCGGGAAAGCGGAGAGGCGCTCGTCCAGCGACTTGGAATCACAAAAGGGCTGAAGGTTTTGGATCTTGGATGCGGCGATGGCACCACGGCATTGCCAGCGGCGAAACTCGGAGCGGACGTGTTGGGCGTCGATATTGCAACAAACCTCGTTGAGGCTGGAAACAAGCGCGCCAGAGAGCATGGCCTCACCAATTGCAAGTTTCAGGAAGGGGAAGCATCGAATCTGCACGAACTGAAGGATCATACTTTTGACCTCGTCCTGAGCATCTTTGGCGCGATGTTTGCACCGAAGCCGTTTGATGTGGCCAGGGAGATGGTGCGCGTGAGCCGGCCCGGCGGTCGAATCATTATGGGAAACTGGATTCCAAATGATCCGACGTTAGTTGCGCAAATCTTGAAGATTAGCTCCGCCTACACGCCGCCACCGCCGGAGGGCTTCGTCAGCCCGATGACGTGGGGCATCGAGACCAACGTAATCGAGCGATTTGCCGCCGCGGGAGTGCCGGCAGAAAAGATATCGTTCGCGCGAGACACGTTTACGTTCAATTTCCCCGGCCCACCCTCAGCGTTCGTGGATGAGTTCAGGAAATACTACGGGCCAACCATGAATGCATTCGAAGCCGCAGAAAAAAACGGCCTAGCTGCTGACTTGCAGAATGAACTGGAAGCTCTGTTCAAGAGCCAAAACAAAAGTAAGCGCAATGATGCCACGTCTATTCCTGCGACGTTCTTGCGCGTTACGGTTGCGCTTTGAAACGGACGCGCCTAGCGGGAAGAAATCAGCTACAGCGTGGTCTCTGTCACCAGCTCGTCTCGGTGTCTGATCCCGCGTTTCGTCTCTTTTTGTAATCGTCTGAGGCGACTCGATAATGCGGCCTTTGCCGCCGAACGCATCCGGTCGATAAATAAGATTCCATTAAGATGGTCGCCCTCGTGCTGAATCGCACGCGCAAGAAACCCGCTTGCTTCAATTTGGATGGTCTCTCCTTCCAAAGTCTGCGCGCGCACCGTTACGGACTGCGTCCGTTCAATGTCGGCGGTGATTTCAGGAAAACTTAAGCACCCTTCAACTCCAACTTCCGTTTCATCGCGCAACTCGATTTCCGGATTGATCAACACCAGAGGCATGGCCGCCTTTGGATCGGTGTCTTTCCCGTCCAGCTTCAACGTGCTTGGCCGGTCTTCGACTACCGAAATATCGAGGACAGTGAGCTTCAACGCTTCACCGATCTGCTGAGCTGCAAGGCCCACGCCGTGGGCAGCGTGCATCGTCTCGATCATGTTTTCGGCCAACTCACGAATGCGGTCGTCGATTGCGTCGATTGGTTTGCCCTTTGCCCGAAGAACCGGGTCACCGTACTGCAAAATCGGCAGGATCATTTTTCTTCCCGGGTAAAGGCCGGCAAATTTCTGACGCCTGCCAGCTTCAACGCGTCCATCACTTTGATGATTGTGCCAAAAGAAGCTTTTTTGTCAGCTTGCAGCGCAAGCGTTGATTTGCGCGGTTCAGGCAAATCGCGCACCGCGCCTTCCAATTCGTCCACGGTTACGGCTCGTCCGTCCAGCTTGATCTCGTCATTTTCACTTATGCTTACCATAGCGTGGTCGAGTTCAGCCGGCCGTTTCTGTGCTGTTTTCGATTCCGGCAAATTAATCTGGACCTCCGGCTGGTCCCTTTTAAACGACGTCGAAACGACAAAGAAGATCAGGAGGATGATCAGAATATCGACGAGCGAAACGATGATAATGAGAGGCGCCCGCCGTTTTCGCACTGCGAAATTCATGTGCTCAGATGTGCCGCGCGTTTCAGGTAACCGGCGTCGGAATCGGTACCTGCGCGGCCGGAGGTATGTTTGCCGTCCCGAACTCGCGCGAGGAGCGGCCGTAATAGCATTTGTTAATCAACTCAACCACCAACGTTTCCATCTCCACCGACATCACTTCTACTTTTCTCGAAAAATAGCTGAACCCGATCAGCGTTGGCACGGCAATCGACAGACCGAAAACGGTTGCGTTTAACGCTTCGGCAATGCCCAGCGCGATCTGGCGCGTATCGGATGCGCCGGAGCTCAGGCCGAGGTGGGAAAAAACGTGTACCAACCCTGAAACGGCGCCGATTAAACCCAGTAGCGGCGCAATGCCGACAATCACTTCAAGTATGATCAGACCTTTTTCCAGGCGGACCATCTCATGCCGCGCACGTGTTTGAACCACTTCCACGTTTTCCGAACGCGGGCTGCGCAAATGTTGCAGCGCGACACGAGTGACCCGCGCCAGCGAAGAATGATCATGGTGCACAATGCGCGATAGCCGCTCCGGATTTTCGCCCGGCTCGAGCCGTTCTATTTCATGTTCGATTAGTGGCGGCATCACGTTTTTCTCCCGCAAAGCCATGCCGCGCAAAATCATCGTCGTCACCGAGACAATCGAGCAGGCCAGCAGCGGCCACATGAAGAGCCCACCTCTGGTGAAGAATCCGAGCACGGTGTTCGCGATTCCCGTCGTTTCGGCAATGATCCAGGCTGCGATCATCTATTTGGAAAAATAATGAAACCGAGTCCGTCCACTTCCAAGCCTTCGGGAGGCAAAGTGTACGCGACGTCCTCCGGAATCGGCGGGAGGTGCGCCTCGAGTACCGATTGCAGGCAAACATTTGCGAATGCCTCGTTCGAACTGTTCTCGGTGATTTTGACATTCTTCACCTGTCCGCTTCGGTCAATATCAAATCGAAGCCGCAGAGTGCCGATCGTAATCAAGTCGCGCTTTTGCTCCACATAGTTGTACCAGCGCGATCCAATTGAATCCGCCACGATCTTTTGATAACGGCCGAGCGGGGTGCCTAAAGCATTAACCGCAGAAATCCCATGAGTGGTGATGTTGCCGGAGATGTGGGTCCGCTCCTTCAACCGCCGATACGCAGATTGCGCTTGGGATGCTGCAGTCGACGGCTCGACCGCAGCCGTTGGCTTTTGAGTCAACAGAGCAAATTGCTCCGCAGCGGTAATTGGCGCTGGTTGCGGAGCAGTCATTTGTTTCTGTTGCGATGCAGGCTTCGACTGCTGCGGTTGCGCTCCCTTTGTTTCCAGCGAGTAAGGATTTGTCTCTAAATCCATAAACGGCCGGTCTTTCCCGGATTGGGACGGCAACGGCAATTCACCAGTCGCAGCAAGCTCGCTTGCTCCAACTGAATTGGCGTTCGATTCGAATGTTTTCTCGTTCGGCTCCGGTGCTTTTTTTGATTCATCGGTTTCGATGAACGCGGAATTCTTCGAGGTCGGTGATAGATCGACAAAGGTGAGTTCAGCCGGCTGTTCCTGCATGGGAACGGCTGGCGAAAAAACGCCGCTGAACGCAGCAAGCAAAAACGCTACGGCCAGGTGAATTACAATCGCCGCCAGCAGCGCCCAGAAAATCGTTCGCGCGTCATATTCGCGATCCCGAAAGCTTTCGGTGCTGCCCGGCTGGGCGAACATCATTTCAGCCGTTGTCATGAGAGCGTTCTCTTGGTGAAGCGTTCAGGCGCAGAGGTTTTCCAGCTTGCGGCTGGAACATTATCCCAGCCTACAGGCGCTGACAACCTGCGGTGGAGGTCAGACTCCCAGGCTGACTCGGCAAGCGGGCATCTTACAGGGCCTGTCCGGGCCGGCGCGATATGTGTTAGCGCCAAAGGCGCGCACATCAACGTCCAGCCTGGGGCAGCGCCCCAGGGATGCGTGGTGAAGCGACGCACAGCGCTGAAAGCGCGATTCACCCCCGGCGTCAGTTCGTTGCGGCTTGAGGACCAAATGAAGTTGAGTCGCGCTTTCAGCGCTTGCTAACACGGCTATTCGATTTGCTGGGGCGATGCCCCAGGCTTCGATATGAGACAGCGCCTTTGGCGCTTTCAGAGGAATCTATTGATGTCCTTGATTTAGGTAAAGCGGTACGGGCATGGTGAAACAAGTACTGCTGCGCGTATCCGCCGTGTTCGCCAAAATAGGTTTCCGAGAATTCGCACAGCTGCTGCGCCGTCATTTTCTTTCGACGCGGCAAATAATGTTGTCTCAGAACCCGCTCAATCCAGACGTCGATCGGGAATGCGCGGAGCCGCTCGTATGCAAAGAGCATCACGCAATTTGCAATCTTCGCTCCCACACCGGGCAGCTCGCACAGATTTTTTCGAAGATCGCCATCTGGCAGCCTCGACCATTCCTCTAGATCGGATTCGCTGGAGCTGACTCGCTGCGCTGTCACGCGCAGATTTTTGGCGCGATAACCGAGTTTGCATTCGC
>WNGF01004457.1_pt1 | contig 26934 bp, 18 predicted proteins | sample 5400641 | NCBI WGS metagenome assembly WNGF01 (sample SAMN13153371, study PRJNA577476) | soil metagenome | isolation source: 80 cm soil or saprolite under grassland replicate 2 | place: USA:California | collected 2016-06-15 | reverse complement strand
TCGACGTCCGTCTCCGAGAAGTGGCGGGGCGCGCGCTCCTCGTTGGCGACGAGTACGCCGAGTGGTTCGCCGCGCAGGAGCACTGGTATCGTGACGTACGTTTGGGCGGCGAGACGGCCGCCCGTCGCGTCGCTCGCGCCCGCGCGCTCGACGTCTTCGATCGCCGCGGGGCGGCGGCTCTGCAGGACGCCGTGGAGGAAGGTGCCGGAGAGCGGCGGCCAGCGGAGCCCCTCGAGGGCCGGGTCGGTCCCCGCGCCTGCCCCGAAGCGCAGCTCGTTCCGCAGCACGTCGTACAGGATAACGTAGGCGCGGCTCGACTCGACGAGGCGCCGGGCGCCTGCCGCCGCCGCGCGGAGCACCTCCCCGAGATCCAGCGAGCCGGCCACGGCGCGCCCCACCTCGTTCAGGAGGGACAACTCCTCCACGCGCCGGTGCGCCTCCGCATAGAGCCCGGCGTTCTCCATCCCCACGCCGAGGGCGCCGGCGAGCGCGTTCGCGAGCGCGACGTCCGCGGCGGTGAACCGGCGGCCGGAGCGGTCCCCCACGAACACGACGCCGCGCACCTCGTCGCGCGAGGCGAGCGGGACCGCCAGCATCGCGAGCGGCGGGATCTCCTCGTTCCCGTGAAACATCGAGCGCGGGTCCCGGGTGACGTCGTCGCTGACGAGCGCGACGCTCGTGCGCATCACCTCCGCCGAGAGCGGATCGCGCGCGAGCTCGATCGCCGCCTCCCTCGCGATCCGCGGGAGCCCGACCGACGCCGCGGCGCGCAGGAGCGTCCGGTCTTCGGACGCCACGAAGACGGCGGCCGCCGTCGCCGAGAGCGCCGCGGCGATGTCGCGGCAGCCGTCCTGGAGCAGGGTGGCGAGGTCGCCGGGGGCGTTGGCCTGGACGCTGAGCGCGAGGGCGTGGACCGCCTCGAGCTCCACGAGCCGGCGCCGCAGGTCGGGGAGGAGCCGCTGCGACTCGATGACGCTCGCGAAGTGGCCCCCCACGCCGGAGAGGAGCTCCACCGCCGCGCGCGCGACGTCCACGTCCGCAGCGAACCCCGCGGCGAGGACCCCCACCGCACGCGAGCAGGCCACGAGCGGGATCCAGGCGAGCGACCTGAACGCGCCGAGCTGGGCGACGATCGCCGGGTCGCCGCCCGGGAACGGAACGGGCAGGACGCGCGCAGTCCGGTCGCGCATCACGTCTCCGAGCGGGCCCTCGGCCCGCACGCGAGCGGTGCGCCCGCTCAGCTCCGCGGTCACCCCGGCGTCCTCGTGGACGCGGACGAGCGAGGCGGACGCCTCGTCGTACATGAACACGGCGCAGCCGGCGTAGCCCGCGACCGGCCGGACCACCTCGGACGCGCGCGCGAGGAAGGCGGCGAGATCGGTCGCCTCGGCCGCGAGCTCCGCCACCTGGTCGAGCGCGGCGCGCTCGGCGCGCTTGCGTGCCGGGGGGCCGTCGGCGTCGGGGGGGTCGGGAACGCGGGAGGCCATCACCTGCCCTCGCCGCGCAGCACGCGCTTCTCGCCGACCCGGAGCGTCACCTTGTCGTGATCGAAGTGCTCGGCGAGCGGGATGACGTGCTTGCGGGTGGCGCCGACGAGGTCCTTGAACTCCTGAGTCGTGATCGCCTTGTGCTCGCGCAGGAACGCGACGAGCTTCTCGCGCAGGGTGGCGAGCGCGGTCGCGTCGTACCAGAGCTCGGAAGACACGCGCACCGCCCGCCCCTCCGCCGCGAGGAGCTTCAGCATCGCCTGGACGTCGCCCTCACTCGCGTTCACCGCCGCCGGCAGCTCGGCGAGCCGCGGGGGAGCGACGCCGCCCGCCGCTAGGGCCGCCGCGACCTTGTCCTTGAGCGCGCCCGCGCCGCCCGCGGATGCCGCCGCGTGCCCCTTCCTCCGCACGTGATCGCCTTCGAGGACCAGCTCGCCCCGCTCGCCGAGCTGCGCGAGGAGCCGCTGGAACAGCCGCGCGTCGGTGATGGGGGGCAGCTTGCCGCGCAGCTCCTCGCGGGCGATCCCGGCGGCGAGCGGGTGGGAGCGGTGGAACGCGTCCACCGTCGCGAGGAGACGGCCGGCGAGGTCGCGCGCGACCGGGCCCGCGACCCAGGCGCGCCGATCCCGGTCGAAGAGGAGCGCGCCGCCCCGAGCGCCGAGCCGCTCGAGCGTCGCCTGGACGGCCTTCGGCGACAGGGCTGTGCGTCCCACCAGCGCTCCGAGGTCCAGCCCCGCCGGCCCGGCCATCTCCAGGATGGTCTGGGCGCGCGCGTCGGGGTCGGACCCGGCGAGCGCCTCGAGCTGGCGGATCGCCTCGGGCCGGCCGCGGCGCCGCTTCGGCGCCGCCACCGCGAGCACCCGCCCCCCCGCCACGGTCCGGCCGCGCCCCTCGAGCGGCGCGAAGCCGCGCAAGATGAAGCGGTGACCGGGGAGCGCCGCGACCGGCTCGGCGAGGCGGAGCTGCGCGAGGGCCTCGCCCCCCGGCGCCACCTCGCCCCGGTCGAGGAGCGCTACCGTCGCGGAGACCTGCGCGGTGCCGACGTGGAGGAGGAGCTTCGCGCGGTGGCGGATCGGACGCGCGGCCGCGGCGAGGAGCGTCAGCTCGACGTCGAGGATCGACGAGGCGGGAAGGACGCCAGGCTGCACGAGGGCCTGGCCGCGGCGCACCGCGCCCGTCTCGACCCCGGTGAGATTCACCGCCGTCCGCTGTCCGGCGAGCGCGCGCGGGGTCGGCTTGCCGTGCACCTGCACGCCCCGCACGCGGAGCGGGCCGACGCCCGGAGATGGCGGGAGGAGCGCGGCCTCGTCGCCGTCGCCGATCTGGCCGGAGACGAGCGTGCCGGTCACGACGGTCCCGAACCCCTTCATGGAGAAGGCCCGATCCACCGGAAGGAAGACAGGACCGTCGGCGGGGCGCTCGGGGACCTCGGCCGCGAGCCGGCCGATCTCGACGACGAGCCGGTCGAGCCCCTCGCGCGTGACCGCGGAGACGGGCACGAGCGGGCTTCCTTCGAGGAACGTCCCCTTCGTCGCGGCGCGGACGTCCTGCTCGAGCAGGGCGGGCCAGTCCGCCCCCAGCCCCGGCAGGAGGTCCGCCTTCGTCAGCGCGACGAGGCCGCGGGGAACGCCGAGGAGGCGGCAGACCACCACGCCCGCCACGGTGCCGTCCGGCAGGGCGAGATGGGCGAAGCCGAGCTCGATGGTGATCCCGCGCCGCTTCTCCTCGCGCAGGCGGTCGGTGTCGATGCCGGTGAGCGCGCGGACGAGCGCGGTCTTCCCGTGATCGATGTGTCCGGCGGTGCCGAGGACGACGCGTTTCATGTGTCGTCACCGCGCTGCCGCATCGACGAAAGCCCAACCGTGGTCGTGGACGTGGTCGTGGTCGTGGATCTAAACCTGGACCTGGTCCTCGACCGCCCGAAGTCGAGGTCGAGGTCGAGGTTTAGGTCGAGGTCGAAGACCACGTCCACGTCCACGTCCACGTCCAGGTCCACGACCACGTTTCCTAGTCGGGAGGCGCCCTCACACGCCCACTTCCCCCGGATCCTCGGGGCCGTCGCTGGCGGAGTCGAGCTGGTAGTCCCAGCCGAACAGCATGAGCTCGTCGGTCGCGAAGGCGCTGAAGTCGGGGCGCGCGCCGCGCGGTCGTGCGACGAGGACGGCGGTGCGGACCTCGCGCGCGCCCGCCTTCCGCGCGAGGGCGCGGGCGCGGGCGAGCGTCGCGCCGGTGGACGCCACGTCGTCGACCACGAGCGCGCGGGCCACGTCGCCGAAGGCGGCCCAGCCCAGCTCGCGCACCGCCTTCTTCGGCGTGCGCTTCATTCGGGCGGGGGCGGAGAGCCGGTCGAGCGCGAAGCCGTCAGCGACGCCCTCGCCGATGGGGTGCTCGGAGCCGGTCGGACGCGGGCGCCTCGTCGCCGCCGCGGCGCCACGGGAGCGCCGCGCGGGAGCGCGGGTCTTCCTCTTCTTCGGGGTCGCGATGGCGAAGCCTCCGGTGACGGCCCGGTACGGTCGGGCGCGTAGAATCTACCACGCTCCACGCTAGGACATCGCCCGGTCACGTTCGAGGAGCCTGTGCCGGATCTCCTCGAGCTCGGGCCCGTTCACGACGTAGCGCGCGCGGCAGAACTCGCAGGTGATGACCGCCTCTCCGTCCTGCTCGAGGACCTCCGCCACCCCCGCGGCGCCGAGCGCGGAGACTGCGGAGCGCGCGCGATCGTGGCTGCAGCCGCAGCGGTAGGCGACCTCGCTGTCGGCGAGCAGCTCGAAGCCGTCGCCCGCGACGTCGCGCAGGATCTCCTGCGCGCCGAGCCCCGCAGCGAGCCCGAGCCGCAGCGCACCGGCGCCGATCCGGCGGCGCGCCTCCTCGAGCGCCGCGCCGTCCCCGTCGGGCAGCCGCTGCACGAGTACGCCGGCGACGTCCCCGAGCGGCTCGTCGCGGCTGGGGACGACCGCGAGGTCGAGCGCGGTCGAGACCTGCTCGCTCGCCTCGAACCAGCGGCGCATGTCCCCGGCGAGGTCGAGCGCCTCGAGCTGCACCGCGCTGCGGTAGTGCTGTCCGCCGCCGAGGTCGCGCAGCACGGAGAGGGTCCCCGCGCCGCCGAGCGCGGCGCGATCGCCGCGCTCCGGGTCGCCGGCGAAGTTCACGGTCGGGCTCCGCACGTACCCGCGCACGCTTCCCTCCGGGTCGGCATCGACGAACAGCCCGCCGAGCGGCCCATCACACGCGAGCTGCAGGTTCACGCGCCCCTTCACCTTCTGCAGCGCCCCGAGCAACCCTCCCGCGGCGAGCGCCTGCGCGAACAGCCGCGCGCTCGTCGGGGAGAGGCCGTGGAGGACGCGCGCCATGCGCGCGGTGTCGCCCACGCGAACGAACACGGCGCGGAGCCCCCGCGACGGGAAGAGCCCGCGGCACAGCCGGTCGGTCATCGCTCGTTCATACCGCGGGGCTGCCGAGGACGCTGCGGATCGTCTCCCGCAGCCCGTGCGCCGGCGACCAGCCGGCCTCGCGCGCGAAACGCGATCCGTCCACGACGCAGAGGTACTGGATGTGATCCAGCTCCTCGGGCGGGAAGCTCGTGAGGCGCGCCTCGAACGCCCGGCGGACGAGGGGGCGGACGAGCATGTGGGGGACCGGCACGGGCCTCCGGCCCAGCTCGCGCAGGATGGAGGAGAGCGGGACCTCTCCGGGCCCGGTCACGTTGAAGACACCGCGCAGCCCGGTCCGGAGCGCGAGGACGAGCGCCCGGCAGACGTCCTCCTCGTGGATGAGCTGGACCATCGGGTCGAAGCCGAGCACGGTGAGGGGACGCGCGAGCCTGAGGAAGTTCGACGGGGCGTTCCGCACGGTGGGTCCGACGATGTTCACCGGGCGCAGGATGACCGTCTCGATCTCGGGGTGCTTCCACATGAACGACTGCGCGTACATGTCGAGCTCGATCAGGTCGCGCATCTCGCTGAACCGTTCGGCCGCCATGAGCGGCGCCTCCTCCGGCAGGAAGTTCGAGTTGTCGGGGCGCGGGCCGTAGACGTTCGCGGAGGAGAGGACCACCACCTTCTTCACTCCGTGGCGGACGCACAGCTCGAGGATCTTGTGGGTGCCGATGACGTTGAAGGAGTGGGCCTCGCTCCGCGGCATGCGCGGGTCGTGCATGATCCCGAGGTGAATGAGCGCCGCGATCCGGTGCTGGCGGAACACCTCCTCCACCTTCGCCTTGCGGATGTCCACCTGGTGGTGAGGGATGTCCTTCGGCCCCCGCGCGAACGGGCGGCGGTCCACGCCCACCACTGCGGTCTCGCCGTGGAGGAGCTTCGCGAGCGCGCGGCCGAGGTTCCCCGCGATCCCGGTGACGAGGACCGGCGCCGGCATTCCCCCCGAGGTCGGCGCCTCGCGCGGCGCGTCGCTCATCGCGCCGGCCTCGCCGGATGAGCAGATCGGGCGATCACAGGTAGATGCTCCGACGCTCGGAGAGGCCGCGCTCGATGAGGGCGCGGACGGCACCCTCGACTTCCCGTACCTTCCGCTCGAGCTCCGCGTCCTCGTCGTCGGCGGAGCCGGCGAACCGCATCGGCTCGCCGAAGCGGATGTGATAGCGGGCGGGGAGCGGCAGGGGGAGGATCGTCGGCGTGATCGGAAACGCCGGGAAGCCGAACAGGCGCGCGAGCGGCTTCAGATCGAGGAGGGCGGGCGCCTGCTCCTCCGCCCCGACCACCGCGCACGGGACGACAGGAACGCCGGCCTCGAGCGCGAGCCGCATGAACCCGAGCCCGAACGTCTGCAGCCGGTAGCGCTCGCGGAACGGCTTGTTGAGCCCGCGTACGCCCTCGGGGAAGACGAGGAGCGACTCGCCCGCGGCGAGCAGGCGCCTGCAGTTCTCGGGGGTGCCGACGATCTGGCCGCAGCGAGCCATGAAGGTCGAGACGAACGGGAGGGTGGGGACCCACCTCTCGACGAGGGCACGGACGACGCGCGGCGGGTCCTTCTCGATGAGGAGCCCGACCTCGATCATCGCCGCGTCGAAGGGGAGCTGGCCCGAGTGGTTCGAGACGATGAGGACGCCCCCGTCGTTCGGGACCCGGTCCGCGCCGTGGAGCTGCACGCGGAAGTAGCGCTTGTAGAGCCACAGCAGCGGGGCGATGGCGGCGACGACGTACTCCACGTCGAGCCCGTACGGATCGACGCCGTACTCGTTGCGTGGCGGCGTCAGCTTCTCGAGGCGGGTGCGCGTGCCCGGCCCACCGAGCTCGAGCGTCCAGGCCCTGAGCCGCTCCCGGAGCGCGTCGGTCAGCCCCGCCATCCCCGTCGTTTAGCACGGCACACCGGCGGCCAGGGTATCCTTGAACGGGCCGCCGACCGGATGGTACCGTCGCGTGAATCCTGGGATTTCCGCCGCCTCTCCGTCCATCCGCCCGCGACTCCGGAACCGCGCCCATGACCTCGGAGCCGTCCGCCGCCGAAATCTATGGTCGCGACTTCCCCGCGGGGGCGGTCGTGTTCGAGGAAGGCGACCCCGGCAGCCGGATGTACGTCCTGCAGTCCGGCGAGGTCCGCATCGTGAAGCGGGTCGGGACGCGCGACGTCACGCTCGCGCGGCTGGGGCCCGGCGAAGCGTTCGGGGAGATGGCGCTGCTCGAGCGGCAGCCGCGCTCCGCCACCGCCGTCGTCGAGGTCGCCGCCCGGATCCTGGAGATCGACGAGGCCGCCTTCGCCGACCTGATCCGCAACAACGGGGAGATCGCGCTCCGGCTCCTGCGGCGCCTGTCGGCGAGGCTGCGCGAGGCGAACCGCCAGATCCGCAACTTCCTCTCCGCCGACGCGATGGGGCGCGCCGTGGAGGTGCTCCGCGCGCTCTGCAGCCCGCCGGGCGACGACGGCTTCCGGCCCATCCCGGGCGAGATCGGGCCCGAGGGGCTCGCGCTCCGGGCCGGCGCGCCGGCGGGAGATCCGCTGTGGCAGCGGCTCCGCCGCGCCCGCCTCGTCCGCGAGGTCGGGGAGCGCGCGCAGCTCGCGCCCGCCGAGGTCGTCGAGTCCTTCCTCCGCTACCTCGACCTGCGCGCCCGCTTCGACGCGATCGCGGCGGGCGAGCTGTCGGAGGTGCCGGATCTCGAGGCGAGGGGGCCGGATGGGATCGCGGCGGAGCTGCTCCACGCCCGGCTCGCTCCCGAGGGCATCGCCCGGGGCGGTCGGGCCGACGTCGACGACTACCTCGCCCTCCGACGTCGGTTCGAATCGGATGAGCCGCGTTGCTCCGCGACCCGGGTTCCCGGTGAGGACGTGACTGGAAGGACCGCGCCATGAAGGTCGCCTGCCCGCACTGCAGCGCCGCGTACGACATCGACGACCGGCGGCTGCCGGCGGGCGGTCTCAACGTCCGCTGCCCGAAGTGCCGCGAGGCCTTCCCGGTGACGAAGGACGCGGCGCCGATCGCCGGCGGCGGGGCGGTTCCCCTGCCCGCCCCCGCGGGCGCGGCGCAGCCGCCTGACGCGTCCCCGTTCGCGATGCCGTTCGCGGCGCCGGTGCCGCTCCCCGCGCCGCGCGCGGCCGTGGCTCCGCCGCGGCCGGCCTCGATGGCTCCGCGCGAGCCGGAGCTCGCCATGCCCGAGCCCGAACCTGTGCCCGAGGAGCGGGATCCGGCGTCCCTCCCGCCATTTCCCGGCGAAGATCCCTTCTCGGCGGCGGCCGCCGATTTCCAGCTCGAGCCTGCCGACCCGCTGCCAGTTCCGGAGCCCGCCGCGGCCGAGGCGATCTGGGGCGACGCGGCTCCCGAGCTCCCCGCCCCGGCGCCCGAGGCGACGATGGAAGAGCTCGCCGCGCGCCCCGAGCCGCTTCCGGTGCCAGGCGTGGACGCGCTCGGCTTCGGCGAGATCGACTTCGGGAGCGCGAGCGCACCTCCTCCCGTCGTCCCGCCGCCGCCCGCCGACCCCGGGGCCGGCTTCGCGGGCGAGGAGCTCGAGATGCTGTTCGGCGAGGGTGCGGGGGGCGCCGCGCCGCGTGCCTCCGCGGTCGGGAGCGCCGCGAGCTACAAGGTCAGGCGCCGGTCCGGCAAGATCTTCGGTCCGTTCGAGGAGGCCCAGATCGCCGAGATGCCCGCCCCGGAAGCTCGTCGTCGCGGCCGCGGCGGCGCTGCTCATCCTCCTCGTCGGCGTGGGCGCCGGCTTCACGCCGCTCGGGTTCTTCTTCCTGAAGGGGTTCCGCCGCGGCGACGCCGCCAAGCTGGCGGCGCTGCTCGCGGAGGCACGCGCATCGCTCGAGCGGGGCGAGTACCCCGCCGACCGCGCCGCGCTCGACGTGGCGTCGCGCGCCGTCGCGTCGGATCCCGACTCGCCGCAGGCGGCCGCGCTGCACGCCATGGTGGTCGCGGCGCTCGAGCTCCGGCACGGGGCTCCGGCCGAGGCGCTGGACCAGGCCCGCCGCGCGGCGGACCGGCTCGAGGCGGACGAGGCAGGAAAGCTGCCCGCGCTCTCGGCACGGCTCGCGGTGGCGCTCGCCACCGGGGCGGGCGCGGCGACGCTCCCGTTCGAGACCGCCCTCGAGCAGGCGGCGGCGAACGCGGCGCCCGACGCCGACGTGATCGCCCTGCTCGGCGGCTCGGCGCTTGCGCGCGGGGACGCGCCGCGCGCGGTCTCCCTCTTCGCGCGGCTCGAGGCGATGAAGCCCGGGACGGCGCGGGCGGGCCACGGCGCGGGGCTCGCGCTCCTCGCCAAGCGCGACCCCGCCGGCGCGAAGGCGGCGTTCGGGAAGGTGCTCTCCGCCATCCCGACCCACCTCGCCTCTCGCCTCGAGCTCGCCGCGATCGCCGAAGCGGCCGGCGACGTCGCGGAGGCGGAGGCGCAGCTCGCGCCGCTGCTCGTCGACGGCGCGGAGGCGAAGCTCGCGCCCGCCGAACGCGCCCGCGCGCTCGCCCTCAGCGGGGCCCTCGTCGCCCGCGTGTCGTCGCGGGCCGCGGAGGCGGACCAGATCCTCGACGCCGCCGTGCAGGCCGATCCGCGGCTTCCCGAGGCCCGCCTCGCCCTGGCGCGCCACCGGCTGCAGCACGGCGACGCCGCAGGGGCGGTCACCGTGCTCGAGCCGCTCGCCGCGCAGGCGGCGGGGGTGCCCGCCATCGCCGCCGTCCGGATCCGTGCGCTCGCCGCGGCGGGCCGCGCCCTCGACGCGTCGAGCCTCGGAGATCAGGCGCTCGCGCGCAACCCGGGCGATCCCGCGCTCCTCCTCGCCAAGGCGGCCGCGCTCGACGCGGCGGGAAAGGGGGAGGAGGCGGCCCGCCTCTACCACGACGTCGCGGCGCGCGATCCCGGAGCGTTCGAGCCGCGGCTCGCCCTCGGCCGCATCGCCCTCGGCCGGAGCGATCTCGCCGAGGCGCGGGTCGAGCTCGCCGCCGCGGTGGAGAAGGGGCCGCGCGAGCCGGCGGCGCACGCCGGCGTCGGGGAGCTCGCCGCCGCGCAGGGCGACTCCGCCGCCGCCGAGAAGGCTTTCCTCGTCGCCCTCGGCCTGGATGCCTCCTACGCGCCGGCCGAGATCGGGCTCGCGAAGCTCGCCCTCGCGAAGGGCGACCCTGCCGCAGCGCGGACGCGCCTCGAGCGCGCGCTCGCCGTGGACCCGCGCAGCGTCGAGGCCCACGTCTCGCTCGGGAGGCTCCTGTGGAAGGCGAACGATCTGCCCGCGGCGGAGAAGGCGTTCCAGTCCGCCGTGGACCTGCAGCCGCGCAACGCGCTCGCGCTGTCCGGCCTCGGGGTGGTGAAGGTCGAGCGCGGCGAGGATCTCGACGGCGCAGTCCAGCGGCTCACCGCCGCCTCGAACGAGGATCCCCGCCACGCCGAGACGCGCGAGTGGCTCGGCCGCGCGCTGCTGCGCAAGGGCGAGACGCCGGCGGCCATCGCGCAGCTCCGAAAGGCGGTGGAGCTCGAGCCGAAGAGCCCCGAGCACCACCTCCAGCTCGGCATCGCGATCGAGCGCTCCGGCGTGCTCCCCGAGGCAGCGGAGGAGTACCGCGCCTCCGCGGCGGCTGATCCGAAGTTCGCCGACGCGCACGAGCGCCTCGGGCAGCTCCTCGCCGCGAACGGACGCTTCGAGGACGCCGCCGCCGCGTACGAGAAGGCGAGCGCCGCCGCCCCGAAGGCGTCGCGCCACCGGATCGCGCTCGCCGACTGCAAGGAGCGGCTCGGGAAGCACGACGACGCGGTCCGCATCTACCGGCAGGTGATGAAGGCGGATCCCGCGGCCGTGCAGGTCCTCTACAAGCTCGCCCGCGCGCTGCACGAGTCGCAGGGGGCGAGCGCGGCGCTGCCGCTCTACGAGCGCGCCGCGCGGGAGGAGGCGACGAATCCCATGCCGCACTACTACCTCGGCTATCTCTACAAGGAGCGTGGGCAGAAGGCGAAGGCGGGGGGCGAGTTCAAGAAGTTCCTCGCCCTGAAGCCCGACGCCGACGAGAGGAAGGACATCGAGGCGGAGATCGAGGATCTCGGCGCCGCGAAGTAGCGCCGCGCGCGGTCGGCGCGGCTCGATCCGCTTGACGCGCCGCGTCCGCGGGGGATACTCCGCTCGCCCATGACGACGCTCGCCCCGCTCGCGCTCGCGCTGGCGCTCGCACAGGCCTCCCCCCAGAATCCCGCCCCTGCGCCGGGCGCAGAGGCGCCGTCGGGGTCGCAACGTGCCGCCCCTCCATCGGCTCCGGCGCAGGCGGCGACGCCGGTCCTCACGCTCGACGACGCGCTCCGCCTCGCGGACGAGCGGAATCTCGACCTCAAGGCGGCCGCGGCGCGGCTGCGTCAGGCGCAGCAGGCGACCTGGAAGGCCTGGGCGGGCTACCTGCCGCAGGTGACGGCGCAAGCGAGCTACACGCGGAATGGGGAGGCGGTGAACATCCCGTTTCCCACCTCGCTCACGACCCCGCCGACCGGCGTCTTGGGGGCGCCGGAATCCCAGGAGCTCATCTTCTCCAACATCACGGTCGTCCCGGAGGAGCAGCTCCAAGGACAGGTGGACGCGACGCAGGTCCTCTTCTCGCCGGCGCTGTGGTTCGGCATCGAGGCCGCGTCGCGCGGGGCCGACGTCGCGGAGATCTCGGTGCAGGGGGCCCGCCGCGACATCCTCTTCGGCACGGCGCAGGCGTTCTACGGCGTCGCCTCGCTCCGCCAGTTGACGCAGGTCTCGGAGCGGCTCCTCGAGATCGCGCAGCGGCAGGAGAAGGACGCGAGGGTCCGCTTCCAGGCGGGCACCATCGCGAAGGTCGGGCTCCTGCGCGCCGAGATCGATCGGGCGCGGGCAGAGCAGGACCTCCGCCGCGCGCGCAACTCGTACGAATCGGCCCGCATCGGCCTCGCCACCTTGCTCGACCGTCCGGTGGACTTCGACGTGGCGGATCCGCCCGAGCCGAAGCCGATCGTGCAGCCGGCGCAGCTCGAGGCGGACGCGCTCCGCGATCGGACCGACGTGCGCGCCGCCCGCCGGACGCTGGACGCGGCGCGCGCTGCGCACCGGGCCCAGATCGGCCGCTACTTTCCGAACCTGGCCGCGTTCGGGCACTACCAGAACGCGAACGTCGCGGGCCTCACCGGAAAGGAGCTCTGGTCGGTCGGCCTTTCCCTCCAGTGGAAGATCCTCGACGGCGGGCTGCGCGAGGCCGACGTCCGCGAGGCGAGCGCGCGGGTGGACGAGGCGGCGGCCAACGTCGCGAGCACCGAGGCGAAGGGCCTGGCGGAGGTGCGCCAGTTCCTCCTCGATCTCGAGAGCGCCCGCGCCAACGCGGAGAAGGCGAGGGAGCAGCGCGATCTCGCCGCCGAGAACCAGCGGCTCGTGGACGTCTCCTACCGCGCAGGCGCCGCCACCGCGGTCGAGCAGGCCGACGCGACCGCCGCGCTCCGGAACGCGGAGCTCGCGCAGCAGACGGAGGCGCTCGGGGCGCAGCTCGCGGCCCTCCGGGTGCTGCGCGCGGCGGGCGGGACGCTGCGCTAGAACCCCCGCTGCTCGAGGTCGGCTGTCACCACCGGACGCGCGGGGCCCCCGGATCACCGGAATCACCGGGTACCCGGGCCCCCCGGTGACTTCGGCGCAGTTCTTCGCCCGAGCCGACTTCGCGTGTCGGCCGAGGTCGCCGGAGCAGCCCAAAGCACAACGACGAGCCGATCGAGTTCCTCGAGTCGCTCCAGCGAAAGCACCCTCCGTGAGCATGCCTCGTCACAGCGCCGACTGGACCGCCGCCTCGATGAGCGATCGCGGGGGCACGCCCGCGAGGCCGTAGAGGCGTCAACCCAGTCCGACGTTGGTCGGGGCCTGCGGCTCGACGTCGACGCCGTTCACCCGAACCGTGGGGGAGCCGGGGAACCCGAGCCGCGCTGCGTCCTCGGGCGTCGCGACCAGCGTCGTCTCGATCTCCGCTTGCGGCGCGTGCTCGCGAACCACGGCCGCCACGAGCTCGGCGGTGGTCTTCCCGTGACCGCAGCCCGCGCTCATGAGGATCTGGATCTTCACGACGGACTCGGACGCTAGCACGACTCGCTCGCTTCGGCGGCGGCCGGTCACGCCGTCTTGGCGTCGAGAGGCACGGCCATCACGCGATTCCGGCCCGCCTGCTTCGCCAGGTACAGGGCTCGATCGGCGGCCTCGAGGATCTCGCGCTCGGAGCGTCCCGGCACGAACTCGCTGAGCCCGACGGACACGATGACTCCGATCGAGACGGTGACGCCCAGCTCGTGGCCCTGCCAGGGGCAGGTGGTCAGCTCGACCGCACAGCGGATCCGCTCCGCCAGCGCGCGCCCGCCGTCGAGCGCGGTCTCCCGAGCGATCACCACGAACTCCTCGCCCCCATACCGGGCGAGCACGTCCTCCTTGCGGACCGCGTCGCGGAGCACGGACGCCACCATCTTGAGCGCCTCGTCGCCGGCGAGATGGCCGTACGCGTCGTTCACTTCCTTGAAGTGGTCGACGTCGACCATGAGCACCGAGACCGGCCGCCCGTGGCGCTGCGCCGCCGCGAGCTCGGACGAGAGCCGCTCGTCGAGGTGGCGGCGATTGTAGAGGCCGGTGAGGGGGTCGTGCAGCGCGCCCTCGGCGAGCTTCAGCTGGTAGCGTGCCTCGAGCTCGTCCGCCCAGACGAACTTCAGCGTCGTGTGGGCGCCCACCTGGATGCGCGCGCCGTCCCGGATCTCGGCCTCCGGAACGCGCTTGCCGTCCACGTAGGTGCCGTTCGCGCTGCCGAGGTCCCTCAGGATGGCGCCCTCGCCCTCCACGCGGATCGACGCGTGCGTGCGCGACACGCCGTCGTCACCGACCTGGATGTCGGCGTCCTCCCGGCGGCCGAGCACGAGATCGCGGCCGGCGGCGAGCGGAAAGATCGCGCCGAACTGCGGCCCAGCGAGCACGAGGAGGTACGCGTGCTTCTCGGACGGGGACGGGAACCGCGGCACCGAGGTCCAGGTGCGCTCGGGCTCGTCGTCATGCCGCGTCTCGTCGCGCTTCGACATCGGAGCTCCCCGCGTCCGGATATTACCTCGCCGGCGGAGCGCGGTGCGACACCTGCTCCGCCGGTCCGCTCCGCGCGGAGGGCGGCCCGCGTCACCTTGCTCTGCGTCTACACGCGGGTTACGTGTGACAGCGGTGCCGAGTTGGCTTGAGTCCCGAGCCCGTGAACGAGCCCGAGTCCGAGCCCGGCTGTTCGGGCGCGGGCGCGGGCGCGGGCGCGTTTACGGGATCGGTCCAACCGAGCGGCGCCATGAGGCTTCCTCCGCGAACGTCGAGGAGAGTCGATGATCCGGTTCGGGCCGGCGGGCTGGGAGTATCCGGATTGGGCAGGGAAGGTGTACCCGCGTCCGGCCCCGCGCGGCTTCGATCGGCTCCGCCACCTCGCGCGCTTCTTCTCGACCGTCGAGGTGAACGCCACCTTCTACCGGCCGTTCGCCGCGGACGTGGCGGCGCGGTGGTGCGAGCGCGTCGCCGCGGCGCCCGACTTCCGCTTCACGGCGAAGGTCTGGAGGCGGCTCACCCACGAGCGCGAGGCCTACGGCGTCGGGGAGGTGAAGGACGCCCGTGCCGCCCTCGACCGGCTGCGCGCGGAGGGCAGGCTCGGGGCGGCGCTGCTCCAGTTCCCCTGGTCGTTCAAGCGCGAACCTGCGAACGAGGAGTGGCTCTCCGCCGTCCTGCGCGCGCTCGAGGGGCTCCCGCTCGTCGTGGAGGTCCGACACGCGTCATGGGACGTTCCCGAGGTGCTCGCCGATCTGGCCGACGCCGGGGCGGGCATCGTGAACGTGGACCAGCCACTCTTCCACGCGTCGATGCGCCCCGGCGCGCGGGTCACCTCGCCCGTCGCCTACGTCCGCGTGCACGGGCGGAACGCCCGCGACTGGTTCCGCAAGGGCGCCGGACGCGACGCGCGCTACGACTACCTCTACTCGCGCGCCGAGCTCGAGCCGTGGGCGGAGCGGGTGAAGGAGCTCGCGTCGTCCCCGCGAGCGCCCGACGTCTATGTCGTGACGAACAACCACTTCCGCGGCCAGGCCCCGGCGAACGCGAAGATGCTCGAGGCGATGGTCGAGGGGCGCACGGTCGAGGCGCCGGCCGAGCTCGTCGCCGCGTACGAGGAGGCGATGCGGCCGTTCGCGGTGCCGGTGGGTGCGCCGGAGCAGCAGCCGCTGCTGTAGACGTGTTCCCTCGACGCCGCCGTATCGCGTCCACCTGGTCGTGGACGTGGACGTGGTCGTGGCCTTTGACTTCGACCTGGACCTCGACTTCGACTTCGACTTCGACCTGATCTCGAGGTGAATCGGTCGAGGTCGAGGAGAGGACGAGGACCGAGGTCCGAGGACCACGTCCATGACCACGACCACGTGGCAGCTCGGTAGCTTTCCGAGCTGCGGAATCCCCCGGACGGGACGGCGGTTGGGGAGGGCGCGGGTGCAGAGCTGCGCTTCGGCGTAGGGCCTGCTCGCACACCCGACCCCATGCCCATCGCCCTCCTCCTCGGAATGCTCCTCGCCACGCTGGATCCGGCCGGGCGGGCGGCCGCGGGGTCGGCCGCCCCAGCAGACGGCGATCCGTGCGACGCCATCGCGTCGCTCCCGGACGATCCCGCATGCCGCGACGTGCCGCTCTGCGCGGCGGGCGAGCGGGTGCGCGCCGCCTGCGAGCTGCGCGACGCCATCCGCGCACGCTACGTGTTCCTCGAATCGAAGCGGGCGCTGCTCGGCGACGCCTTCGACGCGCGAGCGCGCCTCGACGCCTGCGTGGCCACCGAGCGGGCGATCGAGCGTGAGCAGGAGCCCCTCCGCTTCTTCGATCGCGCCCGGCGCTGCGCGGCCGGCTTCGAGGACGGCCACCTGCTCGTGGGCATGCCCGCCCGGCTGCCGCAGGTCGCGCTCGGGGTGGGGCTCCGCGCCGCGGGCGGCAAGCTCGTCATCGGCTGGCGTGAGCCGGGGCTCCGCCGCCTGGCGGGCGAGGCGGCATGGGAGGCGCTGCCGGTCGGCGCAGAGGTGGTCGCGATCGACGGCCGCTCCGTCGCGGCCGCCATCCAGGAGCTCGCCGCCGAGATCCCGGCGAGCTCCGCCGGCGCGCGGCGCGCACGGGCGATCGAGGCGCTCACCCGGCGCGACTTCGCGTTCCCGGACAGGCCCGTCGCGGAGCTCGCCGTGGTCGCGCCCGGTGGGGCGCCGCGCAAGGTCGAGCTGCGCTGGTGGGTCTCGCCCGGCGCGGAGCGACACCCGGTCGCCGCGGGATGGGCTCGGCGCACCGGGATCGCCTCGAGCGAGCTCCTCGCCTGGTTCGAGGACGCCGCCCGGCCGAGGCCGGGCGCGGCGGAGGACGGCGCGCCGCCGTGGGCGCCGATCTTCGCCATGCCCGCTGCGGGCGCGCTGCGAGAGTGGGTGGACGAGAACGGGCGCGTCGCGCTGCGGTTCGGAGTCATCGAGCGCGGGGTCGGCAAGGACCTCTGCTACCTGCAGATCCTCTCCTTTCACACGCGGACGCTCACCAGCGGGGGGAAGGGTCGGCCCTTCCCCGAGGTGACGGACGCGCTCGTGCGCGAGTGCGGCGCGCGAAGGCTCGACCTCATCCTCGATCTGCGGCGCAACGAGGGAGGCTATCTCGATCACTCGACGGCGGTCGCGGAGGCGCTCGCCCGGGCGGGCGCGGCGCAGCCCGCCGCCGCGCTCCTCCTCCGCGCGACGGAGTGGAACGAGTCGGTCTACCGCGAGCGCGCCGGCGAGTTGGTCGCGGTCGCGGCTGCGGCCGCCTCCCCGGCTGCGCCGCCGCCCGCCGCCGACGTGCTCGCGCCGCGGCACATCCTCGACGCCATCGGGGCCGCACGTGGCGAGGGGCGGTTCCTGACCCCGGCATTCGTCGCCGCGCCGCTCCGGGCGCGACCAGCCGCCGGCGGGTTCGAGGGGCGCGTCGTCGCGCTCACCGGGCCCGCGTGCATGAGCGCGTGCGACCGGCTCGCGGCCCTCCTCCGGGCGTCGGGTCGGGCGGTGCTCGTCGGCGGGCCGACCGAGGGTGCCGGAGGGAGCCAGCAGGAGACGCCGGGCCTCCCCGCGAGGTGGACCGACTCCCGGCGCCTCCTCTCCGTCTCGATCCCGAACGCGGCGTTCGGGGTGCCGCGCGCGCCGTCCGACGACCCCGCCCGCGAGGTCCCGTTCGAGAAGTTCTTCGAGGGCTACGGGATCGAGAATCGGCCCGTCGAGCCCGACGTGCGCTACGAGCCGCAGCTCGAGGACGTCACCGCGAACGGCCGCGGCTGGCTCGAGCGCGTGGACGCCATCCTGTTCGGCGATGTCGGCGTGTAGCCCAACTCAAGGCCAGGACCCCTGCCTACGGCACGACGCGCAGGATCCCGAGCCCCTTCGCCGCGCTGCTCCAGGTCTTCCCGCCCACCTGAGCCACGCCCTTGAAGCGGAGCGCGTGCGCGACCGTGCCGCTCGTCGCGAACAGCGCGAGGTCGTCCACGTAGGCGCCGCCGCCCGGGTAGAGCGCCGCGCGGATCGGCAGGAACGAGCTCACCGAGCCGTCTGCCTCGAGCCGCGCGAGGAACGAGGCGGCGAGGCAGTCCGGCCTGGGGCACGCGCTGAAGCGGACCCCGCCGAGCGTCGGCTGTCCGATGTAGCGCCCCGCGATCCAGAGCCGCCCCGTCGGATCGTAGGCGCAGCGCGAGAAGGCAAGCTCGTCGGGGTCGGCGGCGTAGGGCGCCTCGACCGGGCGGACCACCGTCGCCGCGCCGGCGGCGTCGAACGTCACCGCGAACGAGCCCTCCGTCGCGAAATCGACCCCGCCGTTCCCGAAGTCCACGACGCCGCTCGCGTTCCCCACGACCGTGGTGTGCCCGTCGGGCGCGATCGTGAGATCGCCGACGGCGGAGACGGTGCCCGTCCCGCCGGTGGTCCGGAGCGACCTCGTCGCCCCGTTCCCGCCCGAGAGGACCGCGACGAAGAGCCCCCTCGTGCACGTCGTCGCGCCGCCCGGATCGAACGGAGCGCCCGCCGGCGTGCACACCCCCGCGACCACGACGCTCGTCGCGCCGCTCGGCTCGAGGTCCGAGAGGGTCTGCGTCCCGAATCCGCGCGACCACAGGCAGCTCCCGTCCAATCCGGAGAGCGCCGCCGCGAAGGTCGCGCCGCCGGTGTCGCCGCTGGCGCACCCGAAGTCGCCGCTCCCGGCGCCTGCGACGAGGAGGTCGCCCGCGCCGTTCACCGTGACGGCGGCGGGTACGAGCGGCGACGTGGGGTGCGTGTCGGCGACGGCGCGCACCCAGAGCGGGTTCCCGCCCACGTCGAGCCGGCCGAAGACGAGCGCACCCGCGATGGGCGGGTCGTAGGCGAGCACCGTCCCGATCGCGGTCCGGTCGAATGCGGTGCCGGCGAAGAACACGTCGCCGCCGGGCAGCACGGCCGCTTCGAACACCGTCCCGCGAGGCAAGATCGCGCTCGTGAGCTCACCGTGGGAGAAGCTCGGGAACGAAACCGCCCAGACGCCGGCGCCGTCGACGGATGCGCGCTTCGCCACGAACGCGCCCGTGCCGAGCGCGCTGGGCGCGAAGTCGAACGCGGCATCCACCGCCCCGGCGACGACGACGTTGCCGGCGAGGTCCGCGCCGATCGAGTCCACCTCGAACGTGGCGTTCGACGCGCCGAGGAGCTGCGCCCAGGTGACGCTCGTGAGCGAGCTCGGATCGACCCCAATCTGCGCCGTCTTCGAGGGAACGCATACCCCCGCGTCGCAGCGCTCCTCTGTCGCACAGTCGGCGGCGGCGTCGCAGCGGCCTCTCGGCGAATAGACGCATCCCGCCGCGCCAGCGAGGAGGAGCGCGAACGCGGCCGCCGCGGCGGGACGCGCCACTAGAACCGCCCTCCCGCCCCGACCGCCGCGCCGCGGCCGGGAGCGGCGGGTGCCGAGACCCAGATCCAGGTCCCCGCGGCGATGGAGGCCCCGCCCGCAGCGAAGAGCGCCGTCGAGAGGACGTTGTAGGTCTTCACGCGATCATAGGAGGACCGGTCGGAGCTGCCGAGCTCGCCGCGCGCGTACCTCGCCTCGAGATCGTCGGCGAGGCTGCGGTTCACGTATCCGACCGCCGCGCCTCCGGCGAGGAGCGCGACGCCGATCCCGGTGAGCCACGGCCCCGCCCGCCGCTTCCAGAGCGGCGGCTCCCCCCGCTCGGCGGCCGCCGCCTGGACGCGCGCCGCGGCGGCAGGCTTCGGCGCAGCGGTCCTCGCAGCGGTGGGCCCGGACGGCGCCGGCGGCGGAGCTGCAGCGAGCGAGGGCGGGGTCGCGGCGGGCGGGCCGTGGGGATCGCGCGCGGCCGGCGGCCGGAGCGCTCCCGCGACGCGCCCGTCGGGCTCGATCTCGACCTCGAGCTCCAGCAGGGCGTCACCGATCGGCCTGAGGTTCTGGATGACGAGGTCCACGACGAATCGCACCTCGCGCGTCCGTCCGCCGTGGGCATCCCACATCGCCGCGGTGACGAGGACGACGCCGCCGCCCTTCGGCTCGCCGCGGCCGGCGAGGACGAGACCGCCCTTGGCCGCCTCGGCGAGGCACGCGGGCGTCGGGCTCTCGCCGCACGTCAGGGGAAGGAGGACGGGCGAGCGAGACGACAGGATCCCGCGGCGCGACATCGCGGCGAGCGCCGAGTCGAGGATGCCGTGCAGCTCCGTCCGTTGCGCCCCCGAGAGCCCCGGGACCCGGAACGGATACATGCCGACCGGGACGCCGGCCGTCGCGGCTCCCGGGCCCAGCACCAGGGAGGCAACGAGCAGGGAAAACGCGAGGCGACGCGGCACCATCGAGCGAACGCTCTCAGGCCGCGGCCCCTCGGGTCAAGCTCCCGTTCCGATGACCGCGCTACTTCTTCGCCGCGACGAGCGCGTTCACCTTCTCCATCACGGCGAACGCGTCGGCGACATAGAGCACGTCCGCCTTTCCGCGCGCCCAGCCGCAGTTCGCGTCGAGGTTCACGGCGCGCCGCTCGCGGATGAACCGCCAGCCGACGACGTGCGGCTCCTCGCCGTGACAGCAGGTGGCGAGCCCCTTCGGGTGGCGCGGCGTCGCGCCGGTCTGGCCGACCTGGTTCAGGTGCGTCATGAACGTGAAGACCTTCTGCCCCTCGCCGGCCTGGTCCACGAGCGACTTGGACGAGCCGAGCGAAGCGCCCGACGCGCGCAGGAACCCGAGGATGAGCTGCTCGGCCTTCTCAGGGTGAGGCTGGCCGTCGGCCTGCTTCTTCGTCCAGCCCGCGCCCGCGACGAGGAGGAGCTTCGCCTCGGGGCGGATGGTCTGCTCGCCCGCCGACGGCGAGCGCTGGCCCGTCACCTTCGTGCGGGCGGCGGGGAGCTGGACGGCGATCTTCTCCACGGCGGGGGCGGCGCCGGCCCCGGCGTCGGCCGCGGGCGTCGCGCCCGGGTCGACGAGGATCACCCAGGGCCGCTCCTTTCGCCGGAGCTTCGCCTCGATGCGCTGGCGGTAGTACCAGCGCACCACGGTGGGGCCGCCCTCGTTCACGATCTGCGTGACGTGGGTGTCCACCCGGCCCCCGAGCCGCTGCGCGACGCCGCCCATGACGCGGGCCATGCGCGAGGTGGCGGGGGCGATCACGATCGATGCGCCCGATGCCTTGGCGAGCGCGGTCGCGGCCGCGGCGTCGGTGGCGTAGCGCGGCTCCGCGAGCGCGCCGTCCTCGGCGGCGAGCACCTTCGCGATGCCGGTGCCGGCGAGGGCCTGGGCGGCCTTCTCGACGGAGGGGCCGAAGAGGCCGGCGGTGACGGGCGCGCCGACGGCCTTCGCGGCGGAGAGCGCCTCGAGGGCGGCCTTCGGGAGCGAGCCGTCGGGATCGACGTGGCTGACGAGCAGGATGGTGTCCATGGCGTTCTCTCCGTGCTCCGGTCCTAGTCCTTCGAGATCCACTCGACGATCTCGCGCGCGATCTCGTCGGGCGAGACGTCCTTCACGATCCGCGTCTCGCGCTGCACCTTCGGCACCTGGACCGAGGCGAACTCGACCCCGCCCGTCCCGACCGGCGCCGGGGCGGCCTTCTGGAGCGCGGGCATGACGAGCCGCATGTTCGCCATGCCGATCTGCGGGTTGTTCTTCGGCTCGGGGAGGCTTCCGGTGGCCCAGCCGAGCACCGCCGGCGCGCCGGCGCAGGTCGAGACCTGGTGCTTGCCGCCCTCGACGCGCTCGAGCACCTCGAAGGACCCGTCCGGCGCGGGGGAGATCCGGTCCACCCCCTGGAACTGATCGTGGATCTCGAGCAGCTCGCCGACGAGCTGGAGCGTCGCGCCCGCGCCGCGCGAGGCCGACTCCCAGCCTCCGAAGACGAGGAGGCGCGAGCGGTCGAGCCCGGGGAGGGCCTTCACGGCCGCCGCGAGCCGGACCGAGACCTCGTGTGCGTCGGTGAACCCGCCCGCCGGGCCGTCGAGGGCGACGAGCTCGAAGGGCACCTTCTGCGCGACCGCCATCATCACCTGCTGCAGCTTCGCCTTCGGTCCGAGCGAGACGAGGGTCACCTTCGAGCCCGGGGTCTTCGCGGCGAGGTTGGCCGCCTCGTAGAGCGCGTGGCCCGCCCACGGGTCGAGGACCGCGGGGAGCATCTGCTCGTTCTTGAGCGCCGGCCCCTGGGGGGTCGAGACGGGCTCGAGGGTCTGGAGCGGGTCGGGGACGATCGACCCGAGGACGACGATCTGGAAGCCGCTCATTCCATCTCCTTGCTCATGGTTCTTGTCGCCATCGTGATGCACCCGTGAACGAGCCCGCGCCCGCGCCCGCGCCCGGCATTGGATCGATCCTTTTCGGACTCGGGCTCGGGCGCGTTCACGGGAATCAATTCTCTGCGGAGTGGAGCCCGCCCGTGCCGGCGCGGAACTGGAGGTTCACCTCGTCCGTCCCGTCGATCCGCTGGGTGCAGCTCCACAGGCACGCGCCGCAGTGGACGCACTTCTCGCGGTCGAACGACGGGATGCCGCCCTCGCCCGGCCGGATCGCCTCCGCCGAGCAGATCTCGAAGCACACCTTGCGGCCGCACCCCTGGCACAACTCGGGGCGGAGGAAGGTCACGTGGTCCGCGTATCCGGGCGGCGCCTGGACCTTGCCGCCGACGAGGAGCGCGTCCTGGTGCGTGACGAGGAGCTTCCCGTCGAGCGGCACGGCTGGCCAGCCCGCGCGCTCCATGAGCGCGTCGTGGAGCGGGACGCCCTTTGCCTCGCACTCCTTGCGGATCGCGGCGATCTCGTCGGCCGGGATCTTCCCCGCGTAGAAGCCCTCGAGCGTGGCGACCTTCTCGGCGGGGTGCGGCGGCTCCCCGCCGAGCGACATGCGGCCGCCCGTGAGCCCCGCGAGCGCCATCCCGACGAGGCCGGTGACGACGCCCTTCTGGAACCCGTCGCGCGCCTTCTCCGCGATGCGCCCCTCCTCCTCGATCCAGCTCCCGCGCCGCCGGGCGACGTAGGCCAGGTCGAGGTTCTCCTTCGTGAGCGGCTTTCCTGCCTCGAGGAGCTCGATGACGCCCTCGGCGAGCTGCACGCCGGTGGTGAACGCCTCGTCCACGCCGGAGGAGGTGAGGACGTTCGTCGAGCCCGAGCCCTCGCCGATCCGGGCGAAGCCGTCGCCGGAGAGGATGGGCTCCCCGCGCTTTCCGGACTCGAGGATCGACTTCGCCCCCCAGGAGCGGAGCTTCGCGTCCGCGAGAAAGCGCCAGAGGTACGGGTGCTGCACGAAGTGCTGGAGATAGCGGTAGGTCGTGCGGACCGGCGACTCGAACCAGGAGGGGACGAAGATGCCGACCGAGGCGACGCGGTCCGGGTGGACGTACAGGAAGCCGAAGATCTCCGGCTCGGGGAAGCCGAGGGTGTGGAGGACCGTCCCGGGCTCGAGCGGCGTCCCCTCGGGCAGGTCGACGACGAGCTTCATCCCCACTGCCCAGTCGCGCCGGCCGTGGCTGCCGGCGGGTAGCCCGATGGCGCGGTCGAGCTGCCGCCCCACCGCGCCGACCGGACCGTCGCCGACCACCGTGAGGCTAGCGGCCACGTCCATGCCCGGCATGAAGCTCGTCTCGGGGTTGCCGCCGCGGTCCACCCCCTGGTCGAGGAGACGGACGCCCTTCACCGCCTTGCCCTCGACGAGGGCCTCGGCGACCGGCGTCGCCGGCCAGATCTGGACGGTGCCGGTGGAGAGGACCTGTCCGCTCATCCACTGCATGAGCTGTCCCATCGAGAAGACGAAGCCGTCCTGCTTGTGCAGGAACTCGGGCGTGTAGGGGAGCTCGATCGCGTCCGACTCGAACTTGAAGGCGAACTTCATCGCGCGGATCGCCGCGTCCGCGGCGCGGAGCGTGGGCGGGCGCCGCGACGCGCCGACCGGATCGAGGAGGTAGAGGACCTTCTCCTGCCGGACCCGCGTCGCCATCGGGATCTGCGATGCGTCGAGATCGGGGAAGGCCGCGCGGATGCCGCGGGCGCGGGTGACGACCCCCGAGACGCCGAAGCCGGGGTCGTCGGCGCGCTCGTAGCAGACCACCTGGAGCGGCATCCCCGGTGAGGCGGCGCTCTCGAGCGCCGGCCGGTCCTGCGCCGCGAGTCGCCGCGAGAGCGTCGTGAGGAAGCCCGCCATCGCCGGGCCGAAGCCGACGCAGGCGATGTCGACCGCCATGGACTGGCGTTCCATCGTCGTTCCCATCCTTGCCCTACTGCGGGTAGTCGAGCGCCTCGGGGATCATCACACGCGAGACCGCCTCCGCCGCGCGATCCTTCGCGAGCATCGCGCCGGTGAGACAGCCGTCGAGCTTCGCGCGGCGCGTCCGGAAGTCGGTGATTCCCTTGCACGACGCGCAGGGGCCCTCCTTCTCCGGGTGGCTCCCGTCCGGCTCGAGCTCGTCCATCGCGCAGCCGGCGAGGCCGGGCACGATCCCCTCGAGCGCCTCGGCGTCGAGCGCGGACCAGCACGCCTTGCGCCCCTCCTCGTCCCAGGCCGGGTGGCGGTTGTAGCCGTGGACGAGCTCGGCGCAGATGCGCCCCACCTCTCCGGCGGTGCGCGCCGCCTGCACGTGGCAGAGGTCGGAGAAGAACCGGACGGTGCCGGGGAGCGCGTCGCCGAGCACCGCGCCGCCCTCCTCGGCGAGCCGAACGACGTCGAGGATCTGCATGCGCGACGCCATGAGCCAGGCGAGCGCGTCGGCGAGCTTGAACGTCACGCCCTGCCGCGGCGACGAGATGAGCCTGTCGCCGTCGGCGTCGGTCGCCCCCTCGAGGTGCCGGTAGCTCCACTTCCAGAGGTCCATCGCCGAGGCGAGCGCGCACGCGCCGGTGCCGGGGTGCGTGGAGGCGACGTGGCGGAGCTCGCGGATCCAGGCCTTCATCTGGGCGAGGAAGAGCGGGTTCCCCATCGTCACCGAGATCTGGCGCCGCTGGACGGCCTCGGGACCCTCGTAGGTGGCCTCGAGCTGGGCGTCCATCCACTTCTTGCCCAGGAAGCCGGGGCAGTCCTCGGTGATGCCGTAGCCGCCCATGAGCGAGACCGCCTCGCGCATGAAGTTGGCCCCGACGCCGGTGCACCAGAGCTTCGTCGCCGGGCAGAGGACGTTCGCGGCCGCGTCGATGAGCGCGAAGCGGATCGTCTCGTCCCCCGCGAGCTGGGCGATCCGCGCGTTCTCCTTCTCGCCGCGGGGATGCGCCTCGAGCTCGAGGAGCTCGAGGGCGCTCTTCTCGACGAGCTTCATCCACTTCATCGTGGCCTTCGTGCCGGTGATGCCCTGCGCGGCGAGGAGCGCGTCCTTCTTGCGCTCGAGCGGATCGAGCTCGTCGAACAGCCGCGCCGTGGCGAAGCCGAGCGCCGTGCCCGCCTCACCCGCCGCCCACACCTCGACGAGCCGGTGCACGGCGTCCTCGCGCTGCTGGATGCCCTGCTCGTAGCGAACCGAGCCCGGCACCGCCTGCTCGGCGCCGCGGAAGCGCTGGCGCTGGTAGCGGATGACCGGCTCCACCGCGCTGAGCAGCTTCGCCGCGGTGATGATGCCCACCGTGACGCGGGTCCGCTTGAACACCGCCTCGATCACCGTCGAGTGGTCGAAGTTCGGGACGATGACGCCGTCCTTCACCGTGTAGCCGCCGACGATGCGCGAGGCGGGGACCTTCAGGTTGAAGATGGGATCGTTCGTCGAGGAGAGCTGGTGGACGAGCTTCTTCGTCGGGGAGCCGCGGTCGAAGGTGCCGGGGTCGGTCTCCTCGAGGATGACCATGCAGCTCCCCTTGATGCGGGGATCGCCCGAGTCCACCGCCGCCGTGACGAAGTTCGCGAACCCCATGTTCGTGATGAACCGGCCGCGCTTCTCGACGTGGAGGATCGGCTCCTGGCCCTCCTTCCACTCGGCGATCCGGACGCGCCCGGAGAGCATGCCGGTGTCGACGCCGACGTAGGGGATGGGCTCGGTGAGGGCGAAGGCCGCGCGCCAGGGCTTGCGGTCTTCGCCCGCCTTCGGCGGCGCGGCGAGGCTCATGTAGTGGCGTGCCTGCTCCGGCGTCCCCTTCTCGTGGATGGGGGAGAGCCCGAGGAAGCTGGCGAGCGCGCCCGTGGCGGCGCCCGCGTCCACCCAGGCGAGCTCGAAGGCGGTGAGGGAGAGCGCGAGGTTCTTCGGCCCGGAGATGAAGCCGCCCTCCTCCGGCTCCATGAACGCGGCGGTGATGCCGGCCGCGTCGTAGTGCGCGAGCAGATCGTTCTTCCGCGCGGTCCACTCGTGGTCGTTCCAGCCGCCCGCCGCGGCGAGGCGGGCGACCGGCCCGCGCGCCACGGCGCGCGTGGCCTGCACGAGCATCTGCAGGTCGTAGCGGTCCGCGAACCTCCACATGATCTGGCGGACGTCGTCACCCGGGAGCGTGCGGAGGAGATCCTGCTTGGGCTGCGGCGCGGCGATGGGCATGGGGTCGAGCCTCTTCGAACGAGCGGCGCGCGGGGCAGCGCGTCCTCTCGGCGGAATGGTGAGCGGGCGAACCTAGCAGAGAGCCCGCGGCCGAAACTTGACCTGCCGCAGGAAACCCTCCGTAAGCGGCCATTATGCCTCCCGGTCGGGACGCGATGCGTTTGCCGCAGGCGGCACGAACCCGTGCCCGCGCCCGCGCCCGCGCCCGCGCCCGCGCCCGGCAGTTACATGAGGAGGCAGGCGGCCAGCCGCTACCAGGCTTGCAACCACGTCCAGTTCCGGGCGCGGGCGCGGGCGCGTTCACGTTCACGGGCGAGCGGCCTTTCGGTCACCCCTCAAACTCGGCCACCACGGGAGCGTGATCGCTCGTCCCGAAGTCGGCGAGGACGGAGCAGCGCCGCGCCCGGGCCGCGAGCGACGCCGACGCGAGCACGTAGTCGATGCGCCAGCCGATGTTGCGCTGCCGGAAGTTTCGCCAGGGTGCCCAGTAGGTGAACAGCCCCTCGTTCGTCGGATCGAGCGCCCTCCCCATGTCCACGAGTCCCCGTCCGAGGATCCCCTCGATGAGCGCTCGCTCGTCCGGCCGCTGGCCGATCGCACCGGGCTTCCGCTCCTTCGCATGGACGTCGATGTCGGTCCGCGCGACGTTCAGGTCGCCCGCGATGAGGAGGATCCGTCCGTCCGCGCTCGCCTCGGTCGCCCAGCGCTCCAGCTCGCCGAGGAAGTGGAGCTTCGCGGCAAAGTCCTTGCCCCCATTCGGGACGTAGACCGACGCGACGGTGGCATCCCCGATGTCCGCCGTCGCGATGCGCGTCTCGACGTCGAACGCAGGGTGAACGTACGGCGGCCGCTCCGGACAGAGGTCCCGCCGGACGTTCAGGGCCACGCCCGAGTACGCGCTCACGCCGTGCCAAAGGCACCAGTAGCCCTCCAGATCGCACAGGGACGCAGGCACGCGCGCGAGCGGCGCCTTGATCTCCTGCAGGCAGAGCACGTCCGGGCGTTCGCGCCGGACGAGCTCGAGCACCTGCGCCTCGCGCGCGCGGATCCCGTTCACGTTCCAGG
>WNGF01002355.1_pt1 | contig 26943 bp, 23 predicted proteins | sample 5400641 | NCBI WGS metagenome assembly WNGF01 (sample SAMN13153371, study PRJNA577476) | soil metagenome | isolation source: 80 cm soil or saprolite under grassland replicate 2 | place: USA:California | collected 2016-06-15 | reverse complement strand
ATGTTCGACTGCGACTCTCGCTTGGCAGAGTTGAAGAAGGCGTATTTCAAGAAGTTCAACAAGGTGCTTCCGGCATATACAGTCACGAAGTTTTTTCAATTGGAACATCGCATCGACCTCCTGAGGGATACGAAAGTGGAATCCTCCCTTCCGCTTCTCCCTGGACTACAGCAGCCCGAAACGGGGAAGTAGCTTGTGAGAGGAGGCAAAGAGATGACGTTCTTCAGGAGAAGGCGGGTCGCGAACAGCGAAGCAGGCGATTACGCTAGTGCGGAAGATTTTCGCCGCGTGTTTTCCGATGAGAGGAATGAGCTCCATCGGCTCTCGTTTCTGCTGACCGGCGATCACGAGACGGCAGAACAATGCTTTGTCGCCGGACTCGAAGACTCTGTTAACACGAACCGAGTCTACGAGGAATGGGCACTCACTTGGGCTAAGCGCACCATTATTCAAATAGCGATCCGTGTCTTAAAGCCACGCCCGCCGCAGCACGCGATGTCCTCCACGCCTGAACACGCCGCAGAGACTGGGGTCAGCCTGCCCAGTATCTCGGATCGCTATCTTGCAAGGCGCAGTGCCTTGGCACTGGAAGACTTCGAGCGTTTCGTCTTCGTCATTACTGTTCTGGAGGGGTATTCAGAACATCAGTGCGCACTGCTTCTTTACGCCTCGCTTCAGGACGCCCGCAACGCGCGCATCCGGGCGACTGAGCACATCGCGGCGGCTGAGAGTAGCCCAATGCTGCTGCCCATAGCACTTGAAGCTGATCCGATTGGAGCCGTCGCCAATACTTGCAGGATTTTTGAAGGAGTCGACCATGATCGCTAAAGCTCGAGCGAAACAGCTGGTATTGTCGACTGACTCTGACTGTCCGCGGATGTTCGCCGGCGGTACCTTCCAGGAGGATGCGGGCGTGTCGTTGAGGTGGAGTTGCAGGAAACTTTGCAAGAGCCGGAGGAGAGGCACGGAATGAGCCTATCTCAGTCTTGGAACCCAGCTTCGATTTCGGCATTGGCGGCCCTCTGCGGTTCGCTTGTTGGCGCGTTGGGCTCGAGTGTCAGCGCCTGGATTGCCCAGCGGCACCAAAATCGACGGGATCTCCTCGCCAGAAAGATTTTTCACCGCGAGCAGCTGTATTCGGACTTCATCAGCGAGACTGCACATGCGATGGGGGATGCCATGCAGCACACCTTCAAGGACCCCGGCAGACTGATACCAAGTTACGCACTACTCAGTCGTATTCGTTTGAGCTCCTCCATCAGTGTGGTCGAAAGCGCAGAAGGGGTAGTAACGACCATCCTCAATACATATAAGGAGCCCAATCTTACTCCTGAGGAGATTCATGCCTTGGCTGGCGAGCAGAATGACCCCCTACGCGAGTTCGGCGACGTTTGTCGTCGTGAGATTCAATCCTTGTGGAACGGTTGGTGACGCAAAAGCGGCGGAACGCGATGGAGTCTGCGGATTCGCACTGGTCTGCCCGATATTTTGCACCAGGCGGCCAAAGGCGCTATCGATAGGGGGTCACCAAGCGATTCCCAAAGTTAACCACTGGCCCGTAGCCCAGGTCCCTGGAACCCGCATAGAATGCGGCTGTCCATGCATTGACCCTTGGTCTTTTGGCAGTGACCCCCTAGTGCTCTCGAGGGACAGGATGACGGGCAATTTGGGAAGCCAAACGGGGGTGCCCATATCAAAATGACAGAAAGTTAAGAATCAGAAGTACTTACGCGATTGAAGCACCACTCAATTGCCGCCTGCGTCCGCCGGTTATCTAGTGGTCGTACAGGAAGAAGATCGGATCACCGCTAACTTTGGTGCCGTGTCTCATGGCGTTGCCGCGGGAAGCCAGTTTTTTGGACAAAAGTTGTTCCCTAAGACTAAAATTTAAACCAGTGGTGCTGCACTTAAAAGAGCGGTAGGAGTGTTTGCGCGGTAGGAGTATTTGCATGGATATTTTAGCAATCAACTGTGGTAGTTCATCTCTGAAGTATCAGCTATTCGACTGGGATAAGAAAGAGGTAATCGCCAAGGGTCTGGTGGAGCGTGTCACAATCGGCGGGTCCTTCATCGTTCACGAGGTCCCCGGACGTGAAAAGTACAGAAAGGAATTCGATTGCCCGAACCACACAGTGGCGATCGATCTAGTGACGAAGACCCTCCTCGACCCCGAAGTGGGTGTCCTCAAGGACATCAACCAGATTGCCGCAGTGGGTCACCGGGTCGTGCACGGCGGCGAGAAATTCACCTGCTCCGTGCGGATCGACGACAACGTGCTGAAGGCTGTCAGGGAGGTCGCGCACCTGGCGCCTCTCCACAATCCCCCCAACATAGCCGGGATAGAGGCGGCGCAGTCCGTTCTCCCGAATGTCCCCCATATTGCCATTTTCGATACAGCCTTTCATCAGACCATGCCGGAAGAGGCGTATATCTATCCGCTCCCCTATGAGTGGTACGAGAAGCATGGAGTCCGCCGTTACGGTTTCCATGGCACCTCCCACCTGTATGTCTCCAAGAGGGCCGCTGTCATGCTGGGGAAACCGGCCAAAGAATGCAACATCATCACCATGCATATCGGCAACGGCGTTTCCCACACCGCTATCAAGAACGGCGTATCGGTCGACACCAGCATGGGACTCACCCCCCTGGAGGGGGCGGTCATGGGGACACGCTGCGGCGACATAGACCCGGCCATCCCCGCCTTCATCATGCAGATGGAAAACCTCTCTATGAAAGAGGCGGACAGTGTCCTCAATAAGAAGAGCGGTATCCTCGGCATTACCAAGCGTTTTGCGGACCGGCGCGATGTCATCGCCAATGCCGAGCAGGGTGACCATCTCTGCCAATTGGCGTTGAAGATCGAGGGATACCGTCTGAAGAAGTACATCGGCAGTTATATGGCCATCCTCGGTCGGCTTGACGCGGTCGTCTTCACCGCCGGCGTCGGCGAGAGGGGGGCGCAGATCCGGGAACTCGCCTTGGAGAATCTGGAACACATGGGGATCGTCCTCGACAAGGAGAGAAACAACGCGGCATGCAAGGGCAAGGAGGCGGTCATCACCACCGACGCCTCTCCCGTCAAGGTCTTCGTCATTCCGACGAATGAGGAATTGGTCTTCACCGAAGACGTGGCAGCTATCCTGAACGGCACCTATACCGACCACATGAACTTCGGATACTCTTTTGTGAGTGATTGCGTTTGTAAATGATTACGCTCGCCATCAGCAAGTGAACAGGAAGGCATGAAACAAGAAAAGGTCGGCTCAAAGCCGACCTTTTCTTGTTTCTCGGTCCCTCTCAGCCCGGCGTATCGTATCTCGCCTATTGGGCCTCAAGAACCGTTATTGCCGCTACGTTGACGATATCTTCCACCGAGCAGCCCCGGGAGAGGTCGTTTACAGGCCTGGCCATCCCTTGGATGAGGGGGCCGTAAGCCTCGGCCCCACCGATCCTCTCGGTGAGTTTGTAGGCGATGTTGCCGGAGTCGAGATCGGGGAATATGAGGACATTGGCCTTGCCCGCCACCGGGCTCCCGGGGGCCTTCTTTTCCCCGATGCTGGGGATGAGGGCCGCGTCGGCCTGGAGTTCCCCATCGATGAGGATGCTCGGGTCGAGGTCCTTGGCGATATTCATGGCCTTTATGACTTTGTCTACATCCGGGTGCGAGGCGCTCCCCTTGGTAGAGAACGAGAGCATCGCCACCCTTGCATCCTCGCCGATCAGGGCCTTGTAATTGCGGGCCGTGGCCACGGCGATTTCGCCCAGCGCCTGGGCATCGGGGTTGGGGCTGACGCCGCAGTCGGCGAAGAAAATGATACCGTTGTCGCCAAACTTCGCGTTTTTGGTGATCATGACGAAGAAGGAAGAAACCGTCTTGAACCCCGGGGCTGTGCCGACGGTCTGAATTCCCGCCCTCAAGACGTTACCGGTGGTGCTGGTGGCTCCCGCCACGCAGCCGTCGATGTCCCGTTCCCGAACCATCATACCGGCGAAGAAGAGATGGTCAGGAGCAGTCAGAATCTTCCTGGCGTCCGCTTGGGTAAGGCCTTTTGCCTTGCGGATTTCTACCAGCTTGTCCACATAGGCATCGAGTTTGGGGGCCACGGCAGGATCAAGGATCGTCACGCCTGTAAGGTCGACGCTCTTGGCATCCGCATCCGCTTTTACCTTATCGGGGTTTCCGAGGATGGTGAGTTTGGCAAGCCCCTCTTTGTTGATTTGTTCCGCGGCAAAGAGCATCCGTTCGTCATAACTTTCCGGTAGAACGACCGTTTTCGGGTTGGCCTTGGCTTTCGCCTTCACTGTTTCGATAAAGCTCATGAATTCTCTCCCGCCGTAAAGTTAAAATGAAATCCGTATTGTTTGTAAAGCCAGAACCGACCAGGGTCACGCAATCACGCCGCCAAAAGCCCTGTGACCCGATTTCGGGGGCCTTGCGAGACGCGAGCTTGTGGGCCTAGGGGTGGCCAGAGATGGAAGACAAGTTTTCGCACATCAAGCAGATTAGCCGGGAGTACGAGGAGCGGATACGCCATATTCCGTATCTGAACATAGACTCGCTGCTCATCCCGTCCCCCTACGAGAGGGAAAAGGGCATCGACATCGACGACGAGCACAGCTTCGTCTGGGACGAAGAGGGGGAACTGCTCGGGTACCTCCTCGTCTATGCGAACAAGGAGAAGACTAGGTTCCACCTCTACAAGCAGGTCACCAGCCCCTTCGGCCGAGGCAAGGGCATCGGTTCAGCCTTCCTGGAGAAGCTGGCCGGATCGATTCAGCCGGACGCCCAGATATACCTGTATGTCTGGGAGAAGCTGATCAGCTCCATCGAGTTCTTCCGGAGCAGCGGGTTTTCGTTCCAAGAGGTGGTGGTTTACCGAAAAATGAGGTACCACCTCATGGCCGCCCGCGCTGCAGACCTGCTGGAGTCGATGGCCGTGACGAGGAGCCGGGACACCACGGTGGTGGAGAAGGTGACCAAGGTTCGCCACGACGCGAAGAAGTCCGTCAAGGTTCTCTTTGACATGGCCTCGATGCTCTCCGTGGAGAACTTCAACCGTGTGACCGAGGACATCAACCGGGAGACCACGGCACTGCTCAACACGCTGAACACCTACGAGGACAAGATCCGGGCCCACCGTGAGGTCAACATCCGGGAACTGATAACGGACCGGGTTGTCCAGCTGGTCGATGCCGCCTCCATCCCCTGCGATGTGCACCTCAAGCTGGCGCCGAGGATCCCGCCGGTCTTCGGCAACTACGTGGATTATAGCCGGGCGCTGATCAACCTCGTCTCCAACTCGCTCGACGCGATCGGCGAGGCGAAGAGGCACGGGCACATTGATATCTCCCTCACCGAGAGGGGCGACTCCGTTCTTCTCGCCATCAGGGACAACGGCATCGGGATCGATGAGGACCGGATGAAGCTCGGCCCCGACCATCTGCCGCTCTTCGTGGGCAGGACCACCAAGCACGGCCACTCGGGGGAAGTGGCCGGCGAAGGCGTCGGTACCCAGCAGATCTTCTCGACCTTCGGCGAGGGGAACATCACCGTCGAAAGCGTGGCGGGCGAGTTCACCCAGTGGAACATTCTTTTGAAGAAGAACATCCGCAAGGAGACGTCCCTGCTGACCAAGCTCGAGTCCAGGTACGCCGCGTTCATGAAGGCAACGGAGCGGATCGGCATAACGCCGCAGAGCAACTGGACGGAGGTCGGCGCCTTCATCTGGCAACTGCGGGAGATGGAGATCTTCAGCTACGACCTGGTCTACCAGTTCTGCCGGCACAACAACGTGCGCGACATCTACCGGAGCCTCCTCGCCTACCGCTACGGAGGGAGGGATCTGGGCTACCTGCGGGCGGAGCTCAAGCAGTGCAGGGTCGAGTACGAGGCGCTTCGTTCATGGCTGCTGGGCATCGTGAGTCGCATTAAGCGGAACGAGACCTATCTCGACGAGACTTTCGACATCGAATGCCTACAGGGGATACTCTTCAAGAGCTACGGGCAGGCCATCGTGAGGACCATGATCTTCACCCTGAACCCCGACACGGGCCGCTGCTTTTTCACCGACCGGAAGCTGGCCGAGCATGCGGACTTCATCCAGTACCTGGGCAAGAACCGCGACCGCCTGTTGCGCGGTGAGCTGTCCGGCGACGTGAACAACTTGTCCACTCCCATCTTCCTGGGGGTCTGGTCCGCCGCCAGCCGCGCAGATCTCAAGCAGAAGCTGCGCCTGATTCAGCGCGGTGCGCATCGTCTCCTCTACATGGGAATCAAGGGGGAGAAGAAGCTCGCCTTCTACAACACCACATTCAACTCCTGCGAGAGCGAGATCGACACCGGCAAGGTCACGACCCTGGAGGAGTTCAGCGCCGCGACGGATGAGGAGCTGGACCGGTTTCTCGTCGCTTCCGAGGACGATCTGCGCGGACTGCTCGTATTGGACTCACTCTGATCGCGGATGGTTTGACTTTGGCAGCCGCCTGCCGATCATTCAGCGACAGACGCTGACCGGCCCAAGAAATCCGAGCGCGTGGTCAGCTGACAGCAATTGTGAGTGGACCGTGGGAGGTCAATGTGGAGCGCGAGGTGAAAGCTGGCTCTATTCGTCTCAACGATGAAGAACGCGACGGTGGGAGAATGCCTGAGTCGTGCTGGTCACCTGCCCACCTTGACTCAGCCCGGAAGACAAGTCATTGACCTCGTCCCGAGCCGCCGCCGCAGCCAGTTCCTGCGTAGGGGCATGCCCCCATGATACTAATTGGTCGGGGTTCTGTGCTCCGCAGACCATCCAGTGGTAGCGTGTCTTGTGGTGAAAACTTTCCTCTTGAAACGTTAGGACATAGGAATTATCGGGAGATTCAGCCGTGCGAGGAGTGTGGGCGTCGTCCGATTCGATTCGGGGCATTACCTGTAATGATACGTGGCCGATGCCCGCCCTGCAAATGCGCCTCCGCGAGTTCGACTTTGTGAGGTCGATCCTATACATCTCCCCAACAGAGTGTTAGGATTGCTATGCCGTTGAATTGGACGGACGCAAGCGGTAGAAGCGCCCAGAGAGCGAACAACCAAGCGCCTTCGGAACACGTGTCTGCACACAACATCCCTCCGACTCACTCAGCCAGATTCAAACTTAAGAAGGAACACGAAACATCATGGAACAAGGAACAGTGAAGTGGTTTAACGACGCAAAGGGTTTTGGCTTTCTCAGCCGCCAGAACGGCGAAGATGTCTTTGTACACTTTTCGGCGATTCAGTCTAATGGTTTTAGGAGCCTTCAAGAAGGCCAAGCCGTGCAGTTCAGCGTCGTCAAGGGCCCGAAGGGCTTGCAAGCAGAGAACGTGACCGTAGTCTAGGTTCAGGTTCACGTCCGAAATGTTCTACGGGAGGGTGGCCACCGCGCCGCCCTTTCCATTGGTGCGCAGAGGATTATCGGGCATATTGCAGGTGAAACGGCTTCTGCCATGAACTCTGCCGCGATTCACGTGGAAAGAATGCAAAGGATTACAATGGGTAAGGAAGACGTATGCCTCGCCCCGATTCGAATCGGTCGCGGTCAACCTATACGGAATATATGGATTGGAGTCTGAATGGCAGGAAACTCAAGAACGACTTTCACAAAACGCTCGAAGGAGCGGGCTCGTCAGGAAAAGCGGGCCGACAAATCACAGAAGATGGAACAGCGCAAACAGCAGAAACAGGCTGAACCAGCCGAGCGCAGCGGCGAGCCAATCATTCGGTACGACGAGGACGGACAGCCGATCGCGCTGACTTTTCACGACTTCTAGCCAGCCCGCTGACTCGCCGCAATTGTTCTTAGGGCCATGAGCGATTTTTCGTCCTGCACGCAACTGGAAAATCCCGCCTTCATCCTCCCATGGAATCTCGATAAGGAGCCAAGGGCGGGCCGTGTAAGCCGTCTCGGAGGAAGGTTCAGTTCACCCGTAGTGGTGTTGAGGCAATGCTGTCCGTGCCCGCCATCGGGGCAATCTTCGAAAGCAGCACCCTAATCGTGTTCCCGGTGACCTCGACTTTGGGGCGCATCTGCTGAGCGCAAGGAGCGCAAAGCCAAATGTACTCCGTTATTTGCTCATTCCCGCCAGCCATGTTGCCAAGGTCGAAATCCAACCGAAACAGCTTTCCATCTCGAAGATGAGGGCTCGTAGGACACCAGCTATTGGCGCATTTTCTAACCATGGCACACCTGCTTTGGCGCGTAACGTTCTTAAACCCTAACGCAAAGAGAGCTCCGATACTGTTCATTTCGACCAGCGCAGGTGTGAGGTTGCTCACAAGTAAACTTCCTTTGCTCCTTCTACGATTTGATTGTCGTCCGCCTCTTCCGAGCACCCGCTCAAACGGTAAAAACTGCGAGACATCGAGACATTTGGCAGGCGCTCTGTTCCCGAGGTTTGGTTGCGGTTCGCGGCATCTCACGCCGGCATCCTAACTGTGTGGAAGTTGGGGGGTGAGCTGCATGTGCGTGATTCTGCTCCTGGAAGTAAGCGTCTCCAACGCCTTTTTTTTTGCCGCCGTTACAGCAATCCTGATCATGGCGCTGATGATTTTTGTGGCGCTCTTCGACCCCGGGTTGCGCTACAAGATCTCAGCGCCCGAGACCGGGCGGCTCGACTCGGAGGATTTTCTTTACATCCTGGAGGCGGTGACGGATGCGAAGGTGAACCATCGCACCAGCCTGCGGGTCCTGAGCAACGGCGACCAGTTCTACGAGGCAGAGCTGCGCGACATCAGCGCGGCGGTCCGGAACATAAACCTGGAAGCTTACATTTTTCAGAGAGGCGAAATTGCCGAACGAGTTCTCTCGGCGTTGGCCGATCGCGCTCGCGCCGGGGTGAAGGTCAATCTTCTGATCGATGCTCTGGGCAGCGCGCGTACCACGGACGGCTATCTGCGGGCCTTCAAGGATGCGGGTGGTCGTGTCGGCTGGTACAACCCGGCGAGGTGGAACAAGCTGCCGAGGTACAACAACCGGACGCATCGCGAACTGCTGATTGTGGACGGCCAGGTCGCATACATCGGCGGCGCGGGGATTGCCGACCAGTGGTACCGCGGCACTGCCGGGAAGAAGCGCTGGCGCGACACGATGGTGCGCGTGGAAGGAGACGCCGTGCCAAGGCTGCAGGCCACCTTCGCCGAGAACTGGCTCGAGGCACATGGAGAGATCCTGACCGGGCCAGAGTATTTTCCCAGAGTGGAAGTCGAAAGCAGGGCGGCCGTGCTGGTCGTCAACAGCACACCATCGGCGGGCGGCGCCACACGCGCACGCACGCTGTATCAAGTGCTGGCGGCTTCAGCGCAGAAGACCATCGATATCACCACTCCATATTTCCTGCCCGACCGCAGCTTGTCCGACGAGATTGTTCGCGCCTCGCAGCGTGGTGTTCAGGTCCGCATCATCGTGCCGGGGCGGCACAGCGACCACCTGCTGACGCGAAGCTCAAGCCGCCGCGGCTTCGGCAAATTGCTCAAGGCCGGTGTGCAGATCTTCGAATATGAGCCGGCGATGATCCATGCCAAGGTACTGATGATCGACGGCCTTTGGAGCGTCGTCGGCTCCACCAACTTCGACAATCGCTCCTTCGGCCTGAACGACGAAGTCAACCTGGCGGTCCGCGATGCTGGATTGAACGACCGCCTGGAACAGGACTTTGTTCGCGATCTCGCCAACAGCTTGCAGCTCACTTACGAGAGCTGGAGGCGCCGCCCTGTGCTGGAACGTGCGCCGGAGCTGCTCGGATGGGTGCTCGAACGGCAGCAATGAGCGCCGACACCGTTCGCATCGTTACCTACAACATCCACAAATGCCGGGGAGTGGACCGGCGGACAGATCCGCTGCGCATTGCAACCGTGCTGCAGGAGCTCGAGCCCGATATCGCCGCGCTCCAGGAAGTCATGGACCTGCCCGGAGATACGACGCACGACCAGGCGCGCGTGATCGCCGCACACTTCGAAGATTTTGAAAGTCAGTTTGGGAGCAACCGGCAGCATTTCGGCGCGGCGTACGGCAACATGACGCTGAGCCGGTTTCCGGTGCGTTTCTGGCGGAATTATGACTTGACGTGGGGAAGGCGTGAGCGGCGGGGATGCCTACGCACCGATGTCGAACTCGCAAACGGCAGCGTGCTGCACATCTTCAATGTGCATCTTGGGACCGGCTTCCTGGAGCGCCGCCATCAGGGACGGCAGCTGTTGAGCACTGGCGTGCTCGGAGATGCTGCACTGACCGGCCCTTGCGTGGTCGTTGGAGACTTCAACGAATGGACCCGCGGACTGGCCACCAAACTCATGTCGGGCAAGTTTGAAAGCGTGGACGTCAGGGCCTACTCTCGTTTTGGACGGACCTATCCGGGAGTTCTACCTCTCTTCCATCTCGATCATTTCTACTTCGACCGGCGGCTGGTTTTGAGAAGCTACAAAGTTCATCGCACGCGCGCAGCACTGCTGGGATCGGACCATCTCCCGCTGATGGCGGAGTTCGAGGTGGTGCAGTAAGGGCGGTCGCAGCAGCTACTGCAATCAAAGGCTCAGGCCGCCGTTGCCGGCGGCCTGAGGTTCGAGGACAACTGCGTCACTTGGAGATGGTGTAGGTCCCGCTTGCAACCCCGCTTGTCCCATACCCATTTCCAGATGCAATGGCCTTGATGGTTGTGGTGGCCGACACTGGAAACACTCCGGTGTACAGCGTCGAGGAGGTCGTTGGCGTCGAGCCGTCGGTTGTGTAGTAGATCGGCACGCCGGGCGAGGCGCCGGAAAGTTTCACCGACACTGGAGCCGTGTAGGTCCCAGGCGTAGGCGAAAACGTCGGCGTGGCCGCCACAAATGTGTAGGTCGCGCTGGTTACGACGCTTGCCCCATAGCCGTTGCCAACCGCAATCGCTTTGAGCGTCGTGGTACCGTTCAGCGCGATCGGGCCAGTGTACAAGGTGGATGAGGCGGTCGGCGTCGAGCCGTCCCTGGTGTAGTAGATCGACACGCCGGGTGAGACGTCGGTGAGCTTCAGCGAGACCGGCGAGCTGAACGTTGCGTAAGCTCCCGGCGTGAACGACGGCGCGGCGGCGACGAACGTGTAGGTCGCGCTGGCCACCGGACTCGTCCCGTAGCCATTGCCAGTGGCCATGGCCTTGATCGTCGTGGTGGTGTTCAGCGCAATTGGGGCGGTGTACAGGGTTGACGCGGTGGTCGGCGTCGAGCCGTCCCTGGTGTAGTAGATCGACACGCCGGGTGAGACGTCGGTGAGCTTCAGCGAGACCGGCGAGCTGAACGTTGCGTAAGCTCCCGGCGTGAATGACGGCGCGGCCGCGACAAACGTGTAGGTCGCGCTGGCCACCGGACCTACGCCGAACCCGTTGCCCGCGGCGATGGCCTTGATCGTCGTGGTGGTGTTCACCGTGAATGCTGCGGTGTACAGGGTCGACGCAGTGGTTGGAGTCGAGCCGTCGGTCGTGTAGTAGATCGAGGCGCCCGATGAGGTGTCGGCGAGCTTCACGGAAACCGGCGAGCTGTACGTTCCATAGCTGCCGGGCGCGAACGAGGGAGCCGCAGCCAGGATGTAATACGTCGCGGTCGCAACCGTGCTGGACTCGACGCCAGTGCCGAGTGCAATCGCCTTGATCACAGTGGTGGTGTTCACGGCGATCGGCCCTGTATACACGGTGGACGAAGCCGTCGGATTCGAGCCATCTTTCGTGTAGTAGATGCTTACACCGGGCGTGATATCACCGAGCGTGACGGACTGTGCAGAGGTGAAGCTCGTCACCGGCGCCGGCGAGAAGCTCGGATTCGCAGCAACCATGGTGTACACCGCAGCTGCAAGCTGGCTCTGCTGATAGCCGCTGGCAACGGCTACCGCGTTGATCGTTGTGCTGGCGCTGACCGCGATCGGTCCGGTGTACAGGGCCGATGACGTCGTCGGGATTGAGCCATCTTTGGTGTAGTAGATGCTCGCCCCGGCGGTCGCATCCGCCAGCCTGATGGACTGCGGAGTGTTGAAGGTAACGATCGGCGATGGCGAGAAGGTCGGAGGCAGCGTAACCTTTGCCACAGACTTGCTGTCGGATCCCGTGATTGACGGATTCGCTGTATCGGTAGCAGTGAGGCTCTGCGTTCCTCCCGTGTTCAGAGTGGCAATGAACGAGCCCATGCCTTTCAGGATAGTGTCTGCGTGCAGCACGGCCTGCGGGTCGGAGCTGGTGAAGTGGACCTTTCCGTTGTAGCCAGGAGCGACCAAGCCATACTGGTCGAGTGCCGTAACAAAGTAACTGAAGGCGTAACCAGTGCTCACGAGATCCGGAAGCATCACTTGGAAATTCGTGGGCACGCCTACGCGGATATTCACAGACACAGGCGTGATCGTGCTGCTTATGGTGTCGGCGGCCGTCACGGTCTGCATGTCACGCGTGAAGAGCGTTGCGCTGAATGTGCCCCTGCCGTTCGTCAGGGTTGTGTCCGCCGGCAGTGCCGCCAGCGGATCGGAGCTGCTGAAGCGCACCGTGCCGCTGTAACCCGTCGAAATGTGATTCAGCACGTCCTGTGCGATGACGTCGACACTGAACGGCACGTTGAATGACGCCCTGGAGGGGGTCTGCAAGACCAGGTGGGTGGCGGGGCCGTTGACGGTAAGTTCAACCGTTGTGGTCCGGGTCATGCTTCCGCCCGTGCCCGTGATGGTGAGCGTGTAGACACCTAGCGGGGCCGTCGCGGCCGCCTGCACGGTCAGGATCGAGCTGCCTGAGCCCGGCGCGGCAACGGAGCCGGGACTCAGGCTCACACTCACGCCTGCCGGCTGTCCGGTCACGGTCAGCCCAATGTCCGAGTTGAATCCGCTGATCGCGTAGGTGTTGACCGTTATGCCCCGAGAGGCCCCCTGCGGGACGGACAGCGCTGAAGGCACCGGAGACGTCGCGATGAAGAACACCGGGTCCGCTGTGGTGGTGAGATCGTTGATCAGATTGGCGCCGTTCGGGCTTCCCCAACCGGTCACCAGATCGTAGCCAATTGTTGCCGGAAAATAGTTGTTGCCGCTGCTGATGTCGTGAAAATCGTTTTGATATTTGGCTGAGTTGCCAAGAGCATAGATCGCAGGATTGATGAACCCCACGGGCGGCTGGCCGATGGCGGCGGCCTGCTGATTGGCAAGGGCGATATAGCCTGCCCACATCGGCGCGGCGAAGCTGGTGCCGCCGTACATGTTGGCCGAGCAGGCTTTCTGGTCGGCGCAGACGTAAAAGCTGTAGTCGGAGTTGGCCGAAACGTCGGGGCCGTTCCGATAAAGCGTGGAGCCATAGTTGGCGGCGGTGATTATGCCCGGGGTCTGTTGCCAGTAGGGGATCGGGATGCCCTGGGGCGAAACGCCTCCGCCACTGTAGTCCCAACCGGTTTCCGAACTCCATGTACTGCCGGCATTGGTGGTTGCTAAGGAGGTCCCGCCTACCGCGATGACGTTTGCATCGTCGGCAGGATAGTAGAACCAGCCTCCGTCCCATGCGCCCCAATCGCCGGCGGCCGTAAAGAAGCTCTGCCCCTGGGCGGCCATTCGCTCAAAGTACGGATCGGCCGCCTCGGGGTCCGGTGGGATCCAGGCCCAGGAACAACTCAACTGCCGGGGCAACGGAGACGCCGAGGTCATGGCGGCGAAGATGGCGGTGTCGCTGGATCCCACGAACACATACAGGGCATCGATGCCCGGGGCCATGCCCAGGGCCTGCGTTATGTCGAGGATCTGTTCGGTGTCATCACAGCCGTCAGCCACCTTGCAGTCCAGGCTGGTCCCGTCGGCGGAGACTCCGATCACCGGGGCCGTTCTGGTTTGGCCGGTGTTCCTGTAGTACGTATCCAAATCGGAGATGTCGTATCCGTAGTACTGCAGGAGCCCGATGCTCTGGCCGGCGCCGGTGAGTGTGCCTCCGTAGTAGGCAGACCGCATGTCGCTGCCGCAAAAAGAAGCGTCAGGACATGAGCCCGTGATGGCGTTGGGCACCGCAGTGGTGGTGGAACTCTTGCGCGCCGAAGATGCAGGTCCTGTCGTGGTGGTGCCACCGGGCTGCGCGCTCTCGCCCTTTTTCTTTACCAGCGGCCGCGGAATCGAGTAGTTGTCCAGTCCCGAGATGTGCCACAACGGGACTTGCAGGTCCGGCGTGGGCTCGCGATCGGGGGCGTAGTAAGTGCGCTTTTCCTTCGGATGTTGATACACGCCCATGTGGACGTGAAAGGCCTTTTCCACCGTCGCCACCGAGCCCTTGAGCTGCACATTCATCGCGTCGCGCGAGCCGCCGACCACCTTGAAACCGTTGGCCTTCGCGAACTTCACCACCGCATCGTAGTCGTCCTGAGCAGGTCCGAATTTATCAGTGAACTCTTTCACGCCGAGATAGTGCCGGTAGGACGGACTGGATGGGTCGTAAAGCTGTTGCAGGAAATTTTGCAGACCCGGCCGGTCCTTCAGCGGAAGGACAAGGTCGAGTTGCATGGGTTGCGATGCGGGGAGCCGGCCGAGCGCTTTCGCCTGGCCTTTGCGAACTTCATCGCGCACATGGTGCGTCGGCAGGTTCCGCGCATACAGCGGGATTGCAAGAAACAGGGATACGATGAGAGTGAACAGAATTCCCGAGGATGGAAGTGTCTTCGATAGGCAAGACGAAATGCGACCGCACAGTGATCTATACATCGCACACCCCTTCCGCCTGCGAATTCCCGCAAGCAACCGGATCTGGGGCCGGAACGCGACTTAAGAGCACGGCAATCGGAACTGCCAGCCCGCAATTAGACAGCGGCTGCGGGCATGAACTCCTTTAACAAAAGTACAAATTAATCGTCGTTTCCGGCTGGAGGTCTGAGCAGTTACGCTGCTTCCAATGCCGGCACGACTCTCGGCGTCCCCGGATTAGCAAATCCAGAGTGGAATGGCAGTGACTCAGCTCACAGTGACATGTGATGTATGTCACTGGCCTGGCGTGCAGCAAATATTTTGCTTAGTCCCTGTGGAAATCCTGATCGAATTTCTGTGGTGCGCTGAAGGTGAAGGACTTATCTGAAGATAATGCTGCGCCTCTCGGCAGGAAGGATCCTGCAGAAATTCTCAATTTACTCCGGACTAAGGCCTAGGTGGGAAAGTTGGCATGCGTCGTGCGAACCACTCCGGCGGCTTTGAGAAGCCGGGGAGGCACGGGAGGGTTCACACGCCCGAAGCGGTTGCGGGGCGACGCGCTGGCGCAAAAAAATGGGCCTCGCGCGCGAGGCCCATCGGAGACGTCTGTCTATTTTGCGGAGCTTGAGATCTCCGCGTTTATCGCTACTGTTGGGTGGCCATGCTGGCGCTCACGTTGCCGGACTGCGTATTCGCCTGCGCTCGGGCCGGAGCATCGGAGCGCGTAGCGGCCAGCACGGTGCGGCGGGTCGCATTGCCGTTCGCATCGACCGTGATCGCCATTGCGCCAAGGTCGTTATATGGAAGCGTCGCTGCGGCGTCACCCGTGCCATCCAGATAGAGGTTCAGCTCGGGCACATACACAATGGCGTGATCGAACTGCTGCAGCGAGTAAGCACCTTCGGCCATCTCCCCCGCCGCGCGCGTGCGAATCATGGCGAACTCGGCCTGCACGTTCACGGCACGCAGCAGCGCAACCAGCATCGCGGCCTTGTCCTTGCAATCGCCAAAGCCGCGCCGCTGCACGGTCGAGACCGGATACGGCTGGTAGCTATGCACGCCGAATTCAAAGCCGGTGTACCTGGTGAGACGCTTTACGGTCTCATAGACTGCCTGCACCTTGGCCTGGGGCGTCTGGTTCCGCGCGGCAATCTGCTGCGCAACCTTCTGCAGGTTTTCGTCGAGCTCAAGCGCCGGCTCCAGTACCTGGCTGCTATACCAGCGGCCAAACTCCTCCATGGACCCAAAGGTCGAAACATGCAGGTAGGGCAGGTTGGCATTGGCTGCGCTCGAACGGGCCTCCATGTTGCGGCCTTCCCAGATCCGGATCGACTCGCCGCCTTGCTCGCGCTCGCCGGCCGGATTCAATCCCCGCGCTACCGCGTAGAGCTTCATCGAACTGGGCGCAATCACCACGCGCCGCTGCAGACGCATCGGGAATGGATCGCGGATCTGATCGATGCGCGCATAATAGCCCGCCCACGCGGCGGACTCTGCTCTGGGCAGAAGGAAGTATTCAACTTCCACCAGGTCGCCAGGCTGCAGGTGCAGGAAACGCACCTCGCGCGCACGGGAGTCGTAGTACATCGCCTCATCCCGCTTCATCACCGGCCGGTCGGCGGCGATCATGGCTGCCTCTTCGCGGCCATCCTTCTTGAGCACCCGCGCCCGAGTGATGTTCAGCGTCTCATTGATTCCGGAGTACAGCACGGTGCGCGGCGAAAAGCTCCGCGCTCCCCGGCTGGTATTGATGCGCCAGAGCTGCTGCACATGCGCCATGGCGAGCCCGGTGTGTCCGCTGCTGTCCTCTTGCAGGCGATCGATGCGGATGTCGGCCAGAGTCTCCACGTCGCCATTGGCGCTGCCGGCCTGCTCCGCGGCGCGGCGAGCGTCGGCCAGGAACTCAGGGTCGGCGGCCAGGCCGGAGGTGTCGCCCTGCTCCGCAGGAATTGCGGCTCCGATGGCTAGCAGTTCCTCTGCTTCCCAGGTCGAGGCCGCTGCCGGCAGCATGGCGGCCACAGCCGCATTCAGAGCTCCGGCGTCGATGTCAGAGTTCCTGCCGAGCGCCTTCAACTCTCCCACAAACTCTCTGCGCTGCTCTGGTGTTCCGGCAGCAAGATACTGGGATTGCAAGGACGAGAGCTGGCTCGCGTGATTTGGCGCAGTCGCAGCGCAAAGTGCCCCAGGCACGGCGCTGAACAAGGCGCTGAACAATACGAGGGCGGCAAATGTGAAATAACGATTCAAAATGACTCCGAGGGGTCTAACAAGCTTCAGGGTGAGGAAATTACAGTAACGGTACCATCGGTTCCGCTGAATTTCTGTGACCGGACACAATGACCCGGTGTGCGTTAAATCACCCAACGCATGTGCGTTACATCACATAGTGCATGTTCGGTGCCAAAATCAGTGGCTTTGGAGCAGGGTAGGACTTGCGGGGCGAGACTCTGGACTTTGAACCTGAAATTCGAGATCAGGAGACTTTGAACTGAAAGTGAAATTCTTTTTCAATTCAGGCAACGCAGGAGCTCGCGCCGGAATCTCAGCCCAACGAGGAGAGTGTACCCATGAAGACCTTTGTCGGAGCAGTTGCAGTGTTGTTCCTCGTGACGACGTTTGCCATGGCCGGGGGGTACCAACCCCTGCCGTTCCCGCAAGAATCCAACACCGCTTTGGCCGGAGGTGACACCGGGTCCGCAACGGGCGAGATGCCTGCCTCCATGGCTGCCAGCCAATCGGAAATCCGCGTCGCGACGTCCCCTGCGGAAGCGGGCTCGCCGTTCCCGTCAGCAGGCAATCCGTCTGCCAGTGCGGATAACTCCGATCAGACCACCCCGTCGGAAGCGCGCCAGCACGATCTCGGCTCGCCTTTCCCCGCAGCCGCCCGTCCGTAACTGAGTTGCCCTCGGGCCCGGTGCCCAAGTTTCCTTTGATAGGGTCACTGCGAAGCGGTGGCCCTATTCGTTTGTGCCGAATTCAACGGAGCGAATACAGATTTCGGGCTTGAGAGGAAGCGGGACAGAATAAATTTGGCCCAGCGAGACGGTCCTCACTGGGCCAAGCAGAACTCTTGTCCAGAACTATTGGCTGCCTGAGGGCGAGGCCGGCTCCGCGGCGATCTGGAACTTGTAGCGTCCGGAATGCTGAGGATTGGGGACGCACTGAATCAAGACCTCCTGGCCGATCTTGAGATGCTGGTCCCAGTACACAGCAACCTGGCGCTCGCCGATGCCGGGAAGATCGATGGCGATCCAGGTAGCGGCGACTGAGCCGTCAATAGCATGCGATCGCACGGTGCCCTTCAGGAGAAGACCGGACTTCAGGCTCTCAAGCACACTTTCGGCAATTACGTTGGTCGCGATTAAAGATCCTGTATTCGGTCCGGTATTCATTCACTCACCTCCGGGTGTTTTCGGTCCTGAGAACGTACAGGAGCAGAGCATTGGGTGAGCACGCCCTGCTGCGTTACGGAGCCCCAGCAAGGCCGTGATCAACTCGCCGGGGGCAGAAACAAAGCCAAACAGATCTCAACAATTTCGAAAACAATTTCGAAATTGAGCGGGCTTTTTCACGGAGCGCCACCGCTGCCGCGATGGCGCTCCGTTGTCCCGGCAGACCCTTCGAGGGCCTGCCGGGTTCCCAGATCGCCCTGCATCAAGTTGATGCTTTCGCTTAAGGGAGTTACGCGCGGACAGCGGCGCGCAGCGGCTTCACGGCGATGTTCAGGATTTCCTTCTGAACGCCGAGAGCGGTGTCAAAGCTGTTCTGGACCGAATCCGCGAAGGCCTCGGCAGCGGTGCCGGCAACGCCGGGCTGCGCCTTGATGGCCTCAATGCCGGCCTTGGTCTGCTTCGCGGCATATTCGGTAACAGTGCTCTGCGCGGTCAACGAACGATCCATGGTCGCTTCAAAGGCATTGGCGATGTCGGCCTTGATGTCGCCCGAGGTCAGGTCCAGGTTCTTCAGGGCTTCGAAGGTGGCAGCGATCTGCTCCATGCCCAGCCCCATCAGCTGCTTCTGCACCAGCACCAGGCCTTCCAGCGCCTGCGAGCTCAGGTCCAGGATGAACATGCCCGGTACTTCGGTGCCCTTCAGGGCCTTCTTGATGGCGGCGACGATCTCGGCGTTCTGCTTAACGGCCATGTCCAGGTACATCTCGCTGGTTTCAACGGCGCGCTCCAGGCCCTTCTGATAGAGGGCCGCACAGGCGACCGGGCAGGCAGTGATGTCGATGGTTTCCGGCTTGGTTGTCTTGGTTGCGCTCATGGTTCCCTCCTAGTGGGACTTTCTGTGAAAGATTCAGGTGCCGATATGGCTGCTCAAATTATGCTGCACTTTGTGCTGCAATGCAGCATGAACGAAGTATGGCCCGCTTCCGCTCTGCTTGTCAAGCCGGGAATCGAAAAAATCTGGAACAAGCTGCGTAGAAATGTGGCGCAGGGAAATTTTCGGCAAGACGGCCCCGCAGTACGTCTCAGAAGGGAAAGAATTTAGGGTGCAATGAGCCAATTGTGCCGAAGTGGGTACATGTCCATTCGTAAGAACCGATACGCCGATCATCGTGGGCGATCGCGACCGGCTGAGAACACGGAACCGGTTGACGATCCGTCGGGTTTTGCACAGCCTTCTGTGAATAGAGGCAAAAACCAGCTTTGTTTCACGCCAGGAACTCCGTAGACTGTTGCCAATCTCAAACGGGGCCCTCAGCCCGCCCGGAGTTGGCGTGCTGCGGTGCCATTCGCAGGTGCCCATGCCCACAATTCTTGCGTGCGTCAATCTGAAAGGCGGAGTCGGAAAGACCGCCATTGCAGTGAACTTTGCAGCGTATTGCGGCAGGCAGGGAATGCGTACGCTGCTTGTGGATTGCGATCCGCAGACCAACGCCACTTTTTCCTGCATCAGCGCGGAAGAGTGGGTGGAGCACGCGAAACAGCACGGAACGATCGCCTCGCTGCTCGGTGTGCGCGCCATTGCCGGAGCGACCAATCTCAACGACGCGAAGACGGTGATCAAGTACGGCGTTTTCGAAAACGTGGACCTGGTGCCTTCCCACATCAGCCTGTTCTCAGTCGACCTGGCTCTGGGCGGCGCCGCCGGAAGGGAGCTGAAACTGAGAAAGGCGCTCAAGCCGGTACTCGATCAGTACGACATGGTCGTCTGCGATTGTCCGCCGAACCTGACAATCCCCACGCAAAATGCGCTGGCCATGAGCACCCATTACGTGATGCCGGTGCCACCGGATTACCTCTCGATCCTCGGGGTCGCCTTTCTCAACACGCAGGTGGAGGACCTCTGCGAGAACCTCGACCACGAGATCACCAACGCGGGAATCATCGTCTCGCGCGTCGGGCGCAAGGCCAATCACCGCGAGAACCTGCTGGCGAGCCTGCGCATGAAATTTGAAGGCCTGGTGCTGCAGTCGGAGCTGCGCGAACGCGTGGCCGTTCCCGAGTCGGTCTCGCTGCAGAAATCGATCTTTGAGATGGACGACGAGCAGGCCTCGCAGGAGTTCACGGCGATGTCGGAAGAGCTGCTCGGACGCATTCGGGGCACATCGGATAAGGTCCGCGCGCTGGGAGCGTCGGCTTAGGCTGGCGCCTGCGCGGCGGACGGCTTTGCCATCGCGGCATTCACGGCCGGCAGCGGCGCCTCGACTTTATCCATGATCCCCAGTTTTGCCTTCAACTCCGGTAAAGCCGAGCGCATGGAGTCTTCGCCGATTGCGATCAGCTCAGCGGCGCGCTCGAAGTCGTCATAGCCGAAGGTTCCCACATCCGGCTCCAGCAGAATATCGGCATCCTGCGCCCAATGCAGGCTCATGCGGGTCTGCGCAATGGCGAAGCACTGCCCGATGACGTCGAAGAAGTGCCGCGGCGACGCTGAGACGTTCCAGCGCGAGCGCAGGTGCACGCCGAGCACGTAGTCGATGTTCATCTCCTTGAGCGGCGTGGTGGGCACCTCGTAGCTCAGCATGCCGTCCACGTGCAGCACACCGTCAATCGATATCGGAGTGAAGATTCCGGGATAGGCGCAGCTCGCGCGAATCGCATTGCACAGCGAGCCGCTGCGAAAGATCGCCGGACGTCCCGTTGCCAATTCCGTTGCCACCACCGCAAGCGGAGTTCGAAGTTCGGAAAAATCCTTGCAAAGGCAGAGTTTCGCGAGAAATGAGATCAGGCGATCGTTGGTGCAGAAACCGCCGCGGTCGAGCGTCCAGCGGGCGAAGTCCCAGAAGCGCAATCGCCGGCCGATCTCGGCCAGCTCTGCCGCCGAGCGCCCGCTGCAGTAGCCGGCGCCGACGATGGAGCCCGAGCTGGTTCCGGCAATGGCCGCGATCGGAATCCCGGCCTCTTCCAGCACCTTGAGCACGCCGATGTGCACCATGCCGCGCGCGAAGCCTCCACCGAGGGCAACACCCAGCGTACGCTGTGCCGGGACAGTTTTAATTTTCGGGGGAGTGCTTAACTCGTGGAAGAACGCCCGTACGGAACGCGAAACTTGGGAGAGCTGCTTCATACTGCCAGCCTGCACATCTCAAAACCCCGCGGCCGGGAGCAAAGTTGCGCCGTTCATCCGGCCGCCTACATTGGCTATTGGATGCCGAAATTGCATGAGAGTTGCAGGATCAGCATCACCCACTTTTATCCGCGCGTCCGCAGTTTTGGGCGAAAGCCTGAAGTCTTACTTGAACGGAAGCTCTGACCGGAACGAATCGATCCCAACTTCACCTTCCCACCTCGATCGCGTCCCAACTTTACCGCCCAACTTTACCGATAGTGGCGCGCCAGCTCCGAAGCATAGCTGCGGCCGAGCGTTCCTGCGTTGGACTGGATCCAAGCCGCAAAACTGGTATGACACGCAGGCGGCTGATGCGACAACAGCAGCTCCGCCATGAGCCCAGCAATCTCATCGTCGGTGAGCAGCACGTCTCCAAGCATCGTTCCCAGCGTCCTGGATGCGGCGTTCAGCAGTTCGGGACGCATGGGCACGATCCACGACCTGCTCCCGACCGCGGAGCGAATCAGTTTCACCAAATCCATAAACGTGTAAATCTCCGGCCCGGCCGCGTCGATAGTGAAGTTGTCGGTCCGCCTGCCGCTCTCGACCGCCAGCTCAGCCAGATCGCCGACATAGGTAGGCTGAATGCGGTATTTGCCGTTGCCGGGTATGGCGAACATTGGGGAGTGTCTCAGCAGAAAGGCGATGTTGTTGATGAGAATGTCGCCCTTGCCGAAGAGCACGGCAGGACGCAGGACCGCGTAACACAATGACGATTGGCGAATCGCCTGCTCAATCTCGGCTTTGCCACGGTAATACGTCATCGGGGAATCGAGCGACGGATTCGCGGTGCTGATGTGAACGATTCGCTTCACGCCGGCCGCCTCGGCGGCGCGGATCAGGACTTCCGTGTTGTGCACCGCGCGCTCGTGAGTCATCCCGCCGTAGGGGAAGCGGACCCAGTAGGTGTTGTAAAGGACGCTTGCGCCCCGCATGGAATCGGCTAGCTCTTCGGGGTTTTCGAAATCAAGAGGACAGAACTGAACCCGCCGGAAGAGCGGCAGCTCCGGACGCGGGTGGTTCGTCAGCGTGCGAACATGCTCGCCTTGGCGCAGCAGCCGTCTGGCGATCTGTTGGCCAGTGAAGCCGAATGCTCCAGTGACAACGCTCGTGCGCGCTTCGGTCGGGCTGCTGCCTTTCTCTTCGCCGGCCATTCTGCTCCTCACCTTCCCCCAGCAAGCCAAATACGGGCTCCCTGGGCACCCGACTCCAATCAGGGACACATACCCAGGGGCAACATGCTCAGGGCCACATTCAGGCGCACTGCAGGCCTGCGCTCCATACCATTTCGGCAATTCCGAATTGCGCGCACACCAGCTAACACTTGCTCCTTGGCCCATAGTTTGCGAACATCGCATAGATATAGTGTTGTCTTCAGGTCTTCTATTGTGCCCGACGCCCCTGCCCACAGGAAAACAACGAACCCAACTGCCGCATCCTCCGAGGCGAGCAAGTCTCCTTCGGGGAAGAAGATGGTCTATGAGACCTCGGCGGGAGGCGTTGTGCTGCGCCACATCCGGGGAAACTGGCAAGTTGCGATCATCGAGCCGAATATCATCAACGCCGATACGGTAAGCCGCAGGACAAAGGCCCGTCCCGAGGGCACCGTCTTTGCCCTGCCCAAGGGCGCAGTGGACGAGGGCGAAACGCCCGAGCAGAGCGCCGACCGGGAGGTCTTCGAGGAGACCGGAGTACGCGGCCGGCTGCTCTTCCGCCTCACCACGATCCGCTATCTCTACCAGCGTACCTGGGGTGGCCGCGAGCACGTCTCCAAGGCGGTCAGCTTCTATCTGTTTCTCTACCACTCCGGGCGGCTGGGCCAGATCAGCCCGGAGATGCACGACGAGGTCCGCAAGGCCTTCTGGTTCCCTCTGGACAAGGCGCACCGCAAGCTCACTTATCGCGGCGAACGCGAGGTGCTGAAGATGGCGCAGAAGATCGTGCGCGAGCAGCCCGAGCTGCTGACGCCTCCTCCGCCGGCACAAGTCACCACTGGACCGCAGGTGCCGCGACCGGTTGCGCAGCAGCGCAGCGCCTCGGAGCGCTTTCTCGGGCCGGCGCGGAATCCTCCACCCCAGCACGCGAACCGCGGGCGCGCTGGGGACCCCGGTTCGCCCGCGCGAAACGCGCCTCCCCGCAACGCATCCTCGCGAAATCCAGGTGCATCGCGCGGGCGTTCGGCACAGAACGGACCCCAACAGCAGGCGCAGCGCGGGGCGGCTCCAGCGCAGCGAGCGGCGGGCCCGTCGCACGGCCCGTCGCACGGAGAAAAATCACAGGGCGAGAAGAAAGTTGGCCATGGCCCCCACACTGCTTCCAACGCGGAAACGCATCGGAGCGCGCACCGCCCTCAGCACACCGAGACCCGCACTGAGACCTGACTCAACCCCAGCAAGCCAACAACACGCTTGCCGGGGGCCTTGGAAGCGCTCTTTTTTGGCCTTCCCCGGTGGAACACTTTAGAGTGGCTCTACGGAAAGTTCGAGTTTTTCCTCAATTTTCCTGATCGGCAATGCTGCCGGGGGCGCGTTTTTCCTTGACGCCCCAGGAAAATCGGGCTATTCTCAATTCAATTAAATAAGGCGCGCGCCGTTGCCATCCTCACCCCCACATTCTCGGCGCGCGCCGCTTTTTTTGGGTAACTTTCTCCCACGCACATCCGAAAATCAGCTTGTCGCCCTGCACGGTCGACATGCCGTTTAAGCGCTCGAACGTCTCCCGGCGCATTGCTTGCTGATTTTGAAGTGTTCTGGCACTCTCCCGCATCTTGAGCCCAGTACCGGCGAGCCTTCGGTCGGCTTGAGTACAATCATCTGTCGCCGCCGCCCGTTCTGGAATTCGGTAACGCGTCGCGGACGGTTCTGGTCTGGCAGTCGAAAGTCCCGGTACTTCGGAGAACTCTGGGGAGAACTCTGGCCGATGCTGAAGAGAATCGAGAAAGTCGCCGTCCTGGGCGCGGGAACCATGGGCTCCCGCATTGCCGCGCACCTGGCCAACGCAGGAGCGAGCTGTTTACTGCTGGACATTGCTTCTGCTGAGATCGCGCCATCTGCCGGACCTGAAGTTCGCAGCCGGGCCGCCCAGGCCGGACTGGAGGCGGCGATCAAATCCAAACCTGCGGCCTTTATGGATCCCTCGCTGGCCCGCCTGATCACCACGGGAAACTTCGAGGACCATCTCAGCCTGCTGGCCGGATGCGACTGGGTCATCGAGGCTGTGGTGGAAGACCTCGAGCTCAAGCGCGCTCTGCTGCGCAAGGTTGAGGCCGTGCGCACGCCGGGAACCATCGTCACCACTAACACCAGCGGCCTGCCGATTCACGAAATCGCAGAGGGCTTCGGCGATGAGTTCCGGCGCAATTGGTTCGGAACGCACTTCTTCAATCCCCCGCGTTACATGCGCCTGCTGGAGATCATCCCCACGGCGGAGACCGATCCTGCGGCGGCCGAGGCTGTGGCCCGTTTTGCCAGCGCCCGCCTGGGAAAGCGCCTCGTCTACGCCAAGGACACGCCGGATTTTGTCGCCAACCGCATCGGCACCTTCAGCGCGGTGAACATTCTGCGGCTGATGCAGAAGTTCGATTTTTCCATCGAAGAGGTCGATGCGCTCACCGGCTCGGCCACCGGTTTTCCGAAATCCGCGACCTTTCGCACCCTCGACATGGTCGGACTCGACGTCTTCGGCCATGTGATCCGAGGCAGCCGGCATCTCACGCCTCCGCCAGATCATCCAGGCGGCCAGATACTTCCTGGCTTCATCGAGCAGATGATCGAGCGCAAGCTGCTCGGGGACAAGACCGGCGGCGGCTTCTACCGCAAGCAGCGCGGCCCGGATGGCAGCGAGGTGCGTTTGGCGATCGACTGGAAGACGCTCGAGTACCGCCCCGCGCAGCGTCCCAAGTTTCCTTCGCTGGAGATGGCCAAGAACATCGACTCGCTCGGCGGCCGGCTGCGCATGCTCACCGGCTTCAACGGGGAAAAGCTCGACAAAGCCGGACAGTTCCTCTGGACGCTGATGTCGGACCTGTTCCTCTACTCGGCCGAGCGCATTCCGGAAATCAGCGACAATATCGTCGAAATCGACCGCGCCATGCGCCAGGGCTACAACTGGGAGCTCGGGCCATTCGAGCTGTGGGACGCCGTGGGCGTTCCCGCATCGGTCGAGCGCATGCGGCGGGAGGACAAGCCCGTTCCCGCCAATGTGGAGACGCTGCTCGGCGCCGGGCAGACGAGCTGGTATGCCGATCTGCCGCACACCGCCAGCGGCCGCGCCTACTTCGATCTGGCGACAAAGAAGATGCAGGAGGAGAAGGTCTCGCCCGGCATCTGGAGCGTCGCTGCCGCGCGCAAGTCGCACGGAGTGGTGAAGTCAAATGCGGGCGCGTCCCTGGTTGACCTGGGCGATGGCGTCGCCTGCCTCGAGTTCCACTCCAAAATGAATGCGCTGGGCGGCGACATCATGCAGCTCACCACGCAGACCCTGAAGCCGGGCGGCATCGGCGAGCCCTTCGATGCATTTGTCATCCACAACGACGCGGCGAACTTCTCCCTCGGAGCCAATATTATGCTGCTGCTCATGGCCGTTCAGGATGGCGAGTGGGACGAGGTGGACGCGATGGTCCGCCAGTTCCAGAACATGACGCAGCTCATCAAGCTCTCGCCCAAGCCCGTGGTGGCCGCGCCCTTCGCCATGACGCTGGGCGGGGCCTGCGAGCTCTCGCTTCACGCCGCTGCGCGCCAGCCTCATGCCGAGCTCTACATGGGCCTGGTTGAGGCCGGCGTCGGACTGCTGCCCGCAGGCGGCGGTTGCAAGGAGATGACGCTGCGCGCCATCGACGTTGCGCAGTCGATTCAGCCCGCGGAATTCAAGGGCGAATCCGTGGAGCTGATGGATGCGATGAAGCAGGTCTTTGAGACCATCGCGATGGCGAAGGTCTCCACCTCGGCGCTGGAGGCGCGCGGCTTCGGCTATCTCACCCGTGCCGACCGCATCACCATGAACCGCGACCGGGTGCTGACCGACGCCAAGGCGCACGCGCTGGAGTTGGCCCGTGGCGGCTATCGCGCGCCGGCCCCGCGCACGGACGTTCCCGCGCCGGGAGAAAACATTCTCGCAACTCTGGAGCTGGCCATACATCTGATGCGCCAGGGAGAGTACATTAGCGCGACCACGAGGTAACGGTCGCAACCAAGATCGCAGAGGTGCTCTGCGGAGGCGCGCTCACGCCGGGCACTCCGATCAGCGAGCAATACCTGCTCGACCTGGAGCGCGAGGCCTTCAAGAGCCTGTGCGGCGAGCGCAAGACGCAGGAGCGAATTCAGTTCACGCTGAAGACCGGCAAGCCGCTGCGCAACTGATTAACGGGGGAGCTGATGCGCATGACTGTGTTCAGGATTATCTCGGTTCTAGCCGTTGCCGTCATATTCAGCATCTTGATAGGTGTAGTTTTTGCGTTTGTCCAGCCACACTTTTTCCCAGGGCCGTACGGACCTTATTTAGCGCCAGTACTTGGCTTAGGCGTCTTGATGGCAGCGCTAATTGGCGGATATGTCGGTTATCGTGATCCGGCTGCTGACGCAGTGCGAGGCAAAGTTCGCATCGATCTTCGTTTTGCGGTCGTGGTAGGCGCTCTCACTCTATACCTATCGATGCTGTTCATATTAAACACGCGTGGTTCGTGATACATCGCGTAGCCAATTCTGCTTGAGTTAGCGAAAGGAGA
>WNGF01002415.1_pt1 | contig 26959 bp, 27 predicted proteins | sample 5400641 | NCBI WGS metagenome assembly WNGF01 (sample SAMN13153371, study PRJNA577476) | soil metagenome | isolation source: 80 cm soil or saprolite under grassland replicate 2 | place: USA:California | collected 2016-06-15 | reverse complement strand
GTGTTGAGGTTCGCCTGCATCACGTTGAACCCTGTTTGCGCAAGTAGATTTTGAGTCGCGGCGAAAATCGCTGTTGCGTACAGCAGAGGATGCGGTGTTGCTGCTAGGTTCGGCTGGTTTTGCTCGACAACATACAGGGCGCGCATGGCCAACCCTTGCTCGCCGGCGAAGGCAAATAGCTGATTGCCGTTTCGAGCAAATATCTTCTGGCCCTTGTGGTGACCAACGGCCAAGTTACCCATCGAAGGCGTGATCATACTATCGGCAGCGATTACGACTCCGTCGCTGCAGTAAAAACCAACTACGACCGTCATTCTCGAAAAATGCTCTTGGCCTTCATCTCCGGGTACTTTGCGTAAATGGCGGATACGAGAGCGCCAAAACCCAGAGAACGAATCCATTTTGCGGCTCTGACCAAGAACTGCCGCACATTTTCCCCAAGCAGGCCAACTAGGCGGCTGCCCCTCGCAAAGCCTTCGGGCGTGAGGCTGTAAATCTTCAGTGAACCGGTCTCCTTGATGTGAACCAAGCCGCGATGGCTGAGCGCTTCGAGCTCCCGGTATACTGCTCCGTCGAAAGGTCCGTAGTCGTATGGAACGAAAGCAAAATGAGGCCCATCAACGCGAGGCCCCAGCTCACGATCGATGACAAAAAACAGCTTCTGGACCTGAACCGGCGTAAAAGCAGCCTTATCCCCACCGGCGGCAAGTGCTGCCAAGACGATTTCGGATCGCTCCATAATCGGGAGCATAGCAGATTCTGTTGCAGGAAACTTAAGGCTTCCGCTCGCGCAGCACCTACCCTGCCGCACCTGATTTTTTGTGGTGGGCGGTGACGGGCTCGAACCGCCGACCCCGTGCGTGTAAGGCACGTGCTCTACCAGCTGAGCTAACCGCCCCTTTGAGTTGCTACCCTGGTTGCTACCCCCGTTGAGGTTTTAAATCTAAGCCACTGATATTACAGTCCAATCTTCGACATTGCTCTCGGTGTAAACGAGATGCTCTACCAGCTGAGCTAACCGCCCTACGCAAGCAATATCGCCGGTCGGCGGCCCAGCGCAAGGGCGGGCGACAGCGGCGCCTGGTGCCGATCCGGCATGCCCGATCACGCGCCGCGGATCAGCAACACCGGCTTGGTCGAGACGCGGATGAGATTTTCCGCGACGCTTCCGAGCAGGAGACGGCGAAAGCCGCGCCGCCCATGGGTGCCGATCACGATGAGATCCGCATCCCAATGCTCGGCTTCCTGCTCGATCGCCTCCGAAATCCCCCGGCCGGGACCATCGATCACGAGCAGCTTGGCATCTGCTTCGATGTTTTGGTTCCGCGCCGTTGCAACCGCTTCAGCGAGAATTCCCTCGCCCTCCTTGTGCAGCGCTTCCATCAGGTCTGCAGGCGGATAAGGCAGCGTGTCCATGGAAACGTAGAGCGGCGTTTCCTCGGCGACATGCACGACGTGCAGCGCCGCCGATTGCTCTGCGGCCAAGGCGACTGCCGTGCGCAGCGCCCGATTGGCGGTCTCGCTGCCGTCGACCGGCACCAAAATGCGTTTGTACATGGTAGCCCCGGCCGTGACTCAAATGCTCATCGCGATCCGCGCGTCAAGGCAAGGACGATCACAATGCCACCCGCGTCCGCCATACGTCCCCCACGCGTGAACACTACCCGCGCGCGGATACCGCAGGTGCCAGGGAACTCGTCGGGGAGACGCAACGCCAAGAATTTTAGCGGTTTACCGCGGCCTTGAGAGCCTTGCCGGCCGAGAATCGCGGACGCCGGGCCGCCTTGATCTTAACCGGCATGCCGGTGCGCGGGTTGCGGCCCTCGCGGGCGGCACGCTTGACCACGCGGAAATGACCGAAACCCATGATCTTCACTTCGCCGCCCTTCTTGAGCGCGGCCGTGATGGCATCGAAGGTTGCATCGACGGCGGAAGCCGCGGCTGTTTTGGTCATGCTGGCCTTGCCGGCCACCGCCGCGATCAGCTCGTTCTTGGTCATCGCGAAATCCTTTCCTCGCTTCTGCCCCGAATCAGCGGGGATTTGCGAGGCGAGCGTTTGCTGAAAAGTGGTTGATTGCAAGCCGAATCGGATGAGGGCGGACCGCTGACGGGCGCCGGATGAGGCCGGCACGGCAGCCGCACGAAGCGTCGTGCCGCCCCGTGGCCCGATCATGCGGCGGCGTTCAAACCGTTCATTCGCAGCCGATTGCCAATTGCTTCGACGAGGAGCCCGTACGCCCGATCGACTACTTCCTCGAGGGAAGGCGTCTTGGCGAACATGGCCGTCGCGCGAGCGAAAATTTCATCTCGGCTCGGCAAATGCGGCAGGCCCATGTCGGTAAGGACCTGGACGGCGGAGTGCCGCGCATGAGCGAGCCGCTCCTGGAGCGCGGCCAGATCGGATTTCTCCACGGCGGACGCGATCGCCAGCGCGATCCGCTCGGAATTGAACGTTGCCGCAAGCTGCGCGGCCGCTCGCTCGACGACCCGCGATCCGAGCCTATGCTCGTTGCGCAGAACCGATGGCGGCGGCGTCTTCAGGTCCCAGACGACCCCGAGCCAGGACAGCGCCTTGAGAGCGTAAAACGTCGGGTCGATCTCCCACACCTTGAATCCCTGGCGCACGCTGCTCTGATAAGCGTGGTGATTGTTGTGCCAGCCCTCCCCCATCGTGAAGAGAGCGAGCAGCCAATTGTTCCGCGAATCGTCGGCCGTGAGATAGCGCTGGCTTCCCCGCACGTGGGCGAGCGAGTTGATGCAGAACGTTGCGTGATAGACCAGCACGGTGCTCCAGAAGAACCCGATCACCAGGCCGGGCCATCCGCCCACCAGGAAGCAGACGAACCCCAGCGCGATCGGGGGGACGAGCTCGTATCGGTGCAGCCACCGCAACTCGGGATAGCGGCTCAGGTCGCCGACCTTCACGAGATCGGCCTTGTCGTGCTTGCGATGGAAGATCCAGCCCAGGTGGCTGTACACGAAGCTCGTGTGACGCGGCGAGTGCACGTCACGCTCCGTATCGGAGTGCAGGTGATGATGACGGTGCTTCGATGCCCACCACAGCACGCTCTTCTGGGCCGTACTCTGCGACAGCACGGCCAGCAGGAATTGGAAAGCCCGGCTGGTGGAATAGGCCCGATGCGAAAAATAGCGATGATATCCGGCACCGATAGCGAAGATGCGCACCCAATAGAGCACGATGCACATGGCAAGCGATTCCCAGGTGATCCCGGTCCAGATGGCCGCGAAGCAGACCAAGTGCACCAGCACGAAAGGGACCGCCGACGGATAGAGGATATCGTCGCAGTCGATCTCGGTCTCGGCACCCGCCGCGCTATTCAGTTTGCTCATACCATCCTCGCTGGGCGGCCGACCCCAATGGCCGCCTTCCCGTGTTTCGATCTCGGTTCCCTGCGAATCGTGCCGCGAAGGCGTGATATTCGCGAATTGCGCCGAAAGTATTAGCGGCACCGACTGAAAAAGTCATCAATTCCCTGCAAGTCGCCGTGGGATTTGGCCGCGGGCACAAAAGCGCGTCGGCTGATTGACTTTTGCCGCGTTTGGGCCCACATGTGCCGCGTCGGGCTCGAACGCAGTCGCCCGGCTTTCCCAAGGCGTTTCGCCCAAGCACTGCACTTTACCCGCTTCCCGGGTGGAGGGCTGTTGGCGAAATGTCGTTTCCCCTGCAGATCCGCCTGGCGGCGGCTTGGAGAAACCCATGCCGGTCACCGTCTTTGGTTTTCCACGCAGCACCTACGTCAAGGTCGTGCGCCTGATCCTTACCGAGAAGGGCGTCGACTACCATTTCCACGACACCGAGACCGAGATGTACCTCCCGGTGCACCTCGAGCGGCATCCGTTCGGCCGCGTCCCCGCGCTCCAGCACGACGACTTCGTGCTCTACGAGACGAGCGCGATCGCCGCCTATGTGGACGAGGTGTTCGACGGACCGAAGCTGACTCCGCAGGAGCCGCGCAAGCGGGCGCGGATGAACCAGTGGATCGGCAACCTCAACGCCTATTTCTATCCGGAAATGATCTACCACGTCGGTCACGAGCGGCTCGTTTACCCGGAGCTTGGAATTCCCGGAAACGATCGGATCGTGCAGCGGGCGATGCCGCACGTGATCAGGGCGCTCGAGGTGATGGAACAGGAGCTTGCCGACGGCCGGCCCTTCCTCGTCGGCGACAGCATCACCATGGCGGATTTCTTCCTGCTGCCGACGCTGTTCGCCTTCGGTCTCACGCCGGAAGGCAAGAAGCTGATCCCGCGGTTTCCCGCGATCGAGCGGTGGAATGCGCGGATGGCCGCCTGGCCGAGCGTAGCGCGGTTCAATGCGTCGCTTCCGCCGCGGGAACCGATCGAGCACGCCCGCGAATGGGTCAAATTCCATCGCCCGGCGGCATAACCGGGTGCTTGACAAGTGAAGTTGCCGGGGAATGCAGGCTTCCTACCGGAGCGCCCAATTGTTTTCCCGGTATCGTCGCGTATCTTGTCAGTTCCGGGCCAGCGACAACCGCCCGGTCAGCTGCCCAGCAGCCAAGCGTTGTTTCGCTCCGCCAAGGAGATGAGACATGTCTTGCGGCAGCGCTACTTGTTCCCGCTCAGCACCACTGAAGATCGGCGTCGTCCGGCCGCTGGCTGTACGCGTACCATCCCCCTTCGGGTGGGTGCGGGCCCTCGAGCGAATGCATGATCGCTGGCAGCAGCGACAGGCTTTACTGGACCTCCAGGATCGGCTGCTGGAGGACATCGGCATTACGCGCGAGGAAGCCGAGCGTGAAGCACGCAAGCCGTTCTGGAAATGACATCGCACCGAACGAGGCCGCCTCGGCCGGCGGCCTCTTCCAATCCCGGCCCTGTTCCGATGGGCGGCAAAGAACGAGGAGGATTCCATGAAATGGATTACCCGCGAGCACGTGAAGGTCGACCGCGTCGCCTGCCCCTGGCTCATCCGGAAATTCGTCGACCGGGATGCGGAGTTCGTCTTCGCGCCTGCCGACAAGGTCATGGACGAGGCCGAACGCCTGAACGCCATTCCGTACGACGTGAAGAACGTCGAGCTCGGACATCACGGCAAGGAATGCTCGTTCGAGGCGATCCTGAAGAAATACAATCTCACCGGCGATCCCGCGCTGGTCCTGCTCGGAAAAATCGTCAACGGCGCCGATACCGACAACACGCTTTATCATCAGCGCGAGGGCCCCGGGCTCGAGGTCATCGCCGAGGGCTTTCGCCATCTCGGCTTCAAGGACGATCACGCCGTCAACGCGGCCGAATGGATCGTCTACGACGCGCTCTATGCGTATTGCCAAAAAATGCTGCGCGAAGGCAAACCCGACGGGGACTTCGTGACCTGATTCGGCTGCTGCGGCAACGCGCCGCGGCCGCATACCCAATTTTGCTCTGATGGTGAACGGCCATTCAGAAAAGGACGTGATTCGTCCCAAATTTTTTTCGACATTCGCCCCGGTTGGTCTCCGGGGGCTGTTCGAGACTCATCTTGAGGGCATAAAATAACGGCGTTTTGCGGAGATCACTCCTGAGGGCTGGCCAATGGTCCCCCGAAGAATCCTTGCCGATATCCGCACATCGCCAAAGCGTCTGATCGAGCTTGCCGCTGTCGCCTTCGTCTATTTCGGGGCGGCCAAGCTCAGCCTGACCCTGGCCTCCATCCATCCCAGCGCCACTCCCATATGGCCACCGACCGGCCTCGCTTTGGCGGCGGTCCTGCTATGGGGGTACCGAATTTGGCCGGCGATCTTTGCCGGGGCGCTCCTCGTCAACCTGATCACGGCCGGCTCGATCTATACATCCTGTGCGATCGGGTTCGGCAATACGATGGAGGCCGTGATCGGCGGCTGGCTGATCAACCGATGGTCCGATGGGCGAAATACGTTCGATACCCCCATCGGCGTGACCAAGTTCACGTTGATCAGTCTGGGGCCGAGCACGATGACGAGCGCAACGATCGGCGTCGGAAGTCTGGGCCTCGCCGGCTACGCGGAACCGGCTAACTTCGCAGCCATATGGATGACGTGGTGGCTCGGCGATTTGACAGGCGCGCTCGTCGTCACGCCCGTTGTCCTATTGTGGACAGCCCCGCCATCGCTCGATCGCGGCCTGCTGCGCTCCGCGGCGATTATCGCCACGACTATCGCCGTGGGCATCGTCGCTTTCAGTCCGCTCCTCGAGCAGACGGCCTACCGATCGTCGCTGGCGTTCTTGGCCATTGTGCCGCTGATGTGGGCGGCTCTGCGATCGGGACCGCGCGATACGGCCACGGCCGCATTCATTCTCGCGGGCTTTGCGGTCTGGAGCACCGCCTTGGAAAGCGGACCATTTGCCCGCTCCAACATCAATGATTCCTTTCTCCTGGTTCTCGCGTTCGTGATCAGCATCACGGTTCCGAGCCTGGCCTTGAGTGCGGACGTCGCCGTGCGCAGGTCGGCAGACGATCGCGAGCGGTTCGTTCATGACGTGAGCGATCAGCTGCGCAAAATCGCCGATCCCGATAGCATCATGGCTCGTGTCGCTGGCGCTGTCGGGCCATATCTCGGCGCATCTCGCGCGGGATATTCGGAGATCGACGACGCTGCGTATATCGTGGCCAGAGCCCAGTGGCATGCAGGCCATCTGTCCGACGTCACCGGTCGGTTTCCGCTACAAACGTTTGGTTCGGCCGCTCTCGACCAGCTCATGCGCGGCGAGACCCGCGTGATCGACGACACCGAAGCCGATCCTCGCAACGAGGCGTTCTTCCCGCTGTATCGGTCAATCCAGGCCCGGGCCCATGTCACCGTGCCTCTCGTAAAAGAGGGACGGCTGCAAGCGGCTCTGCATATTTTTCAGGACCGGCCGCGGCACTGGACGGCGGCGGAAGTCGCGCTGTGCGAAGAGCTCGCGGAGCGCACCTGGGCCGCAGTGGAGAGAGCCCGCGCCCAAGCGGCGATGACCAAGGAGATTGCCGAGCGAAAGCGCCATGAAGAGCAGCTCCGAAAGATGGTGGAGGAGCTCGATAGAAGCAATCGGCAGCTCGTCGAACATGCACGCGTGCTCGATCACGCCAATGTTCTTGTCCGCAACGTTCACGACGAGATAACGCTTTGGAATCAGGGTGCGCGCCGGCTTTACGGCTGGACCAGAGAAGAAGCCGTCGGCAAAGTCGTCCATCAATTGCTGCGCACGGAGTTTCCTGTGCCGTTGGAGGAAATAAAGCAAACTCTGCTCAGGGACGGCGGCTGGGATGGAGAAGTCGTACAATATACGAAAAGCGGGGAGCAGGTGGTCTCACAGAGCCACTGGGACCTGCACAAGGGTGCGGACGGAGCGCCGGTCGCGATTCTCGAGACGAACACGGATATTACCGAACGCAAGCGTTACGAGGAGCATTTTCAATTCATCATGCGGGAGCTGTCCCATCGCTCCAAGAACTTGCTTGCGGTCATCCAGAGCATAGCCCGTCAAATCGCTCTCAGGACCGAGACGTTTGCGGAGTTCCAGTCGGCCTTTGCGGCACGCATCGATGCGTTGATCGAGATCCACAATTTGCTCGTCGCGGGAGCGTGGCGCGGCGTCGAAATTCACGAACTCATCCGCACGCAACTCTCACCCTTCACCGCCATGATGGAGGAAAATCGCCTGGAAACTGCCGGACCGCATGTCGTGCTGACCCCGGCAGCAGCGGAGCAAATCGGACTCGCGCTGCACGAGCTCGCCACCAATGCGGCAAAGCACGGGGCTTTCGCCGTCGAGACCGGCAGAGTGCAAGTTCGCTGGGAGTTCGAGAGCAATGGAGCCCAGCCGGGAACACTGCGGTTCTCTTGGCGGGAATACGATGGTCGGCCCGTGACGACGCCTGAGCGCAAAGGCTTCGGACATTTGGTGATTACCAAGGCCGTCCCGGCTACGCTGCAGGGCGAGGCGCTGCTCGAATTTCGCGAAACGGGCGTCCACTGGACGCTCGTGGCGCCGGTTACCAATGTCGTTGCGCAGTCCGAAGCTGCGCCCTGGTCCGGTAGCAGAACTGCGATGTACTGAATACCGAGATCCCCTCCCGCGAAATCGCGCATTATCCTCGCGACCGTTCGCCGCCACTCGCGATTGTTGCTATTCGCGCAAATAACGGATCGTCACAGTAGATGCGGTTCTCACAAACGCGTCCATTGCGCGTCTGCACGCGGTCCACGCCGGAGAACTCGAAACGCCCTTCCGGTGCCGTTCCGGTGGCAACCCAGCGGATGAACGTGAAATCGCCAGTCGCGGCGTGCTCGGCCATGGTGACCGTGAAATCGGGGCACACCTCGAGGATCGTCGCGATCACGTTCACGTACGCGGGAGCGCCGCGGACCACGCCGATCGGGCGGGGCCAATGACCGACCACGTCTTCGGTGAGAACACCCGACACGCGGGAGGCATCCGGCTTCTTCCAAAAGCCGGCGAAGGATTCGACCGTCCAGCGGCGGCCCTGCTCGGCAGGAATTGTGCTTGCGGAGCCCGGAAACGAATAGAGGACGGACTCGCGTCCGCCCTCTGATTGGCTCTCCCGGATTGCGCGTCCGCTCCGCGCGCGCTCCATCCGGGCTACGGCGCTACGGCGCCTCAATGCGCGGTCAGGCCCGGAGGCTCCTCCTCGACCGGTTGCGCCGGGGCCGCCTCCGCTTCGGGCGCGGGCTTGACCTGAGTCTCATCCCAGACGATCGGCTCGGGCTTGCGGGTGAGCGCGTGCACGAGCACCTCGTCCATGCGCGAGACCGGGATGATCTCGAGCCCGCTCTTCACGCTGTCGGAGATCTCGACCAGATCCTTGGCGTTCTCCTCGGGGATCAGCACGGTCTTGATGCCGCCGCGCAGTGCCGCCAGCAGCTTCTCCTTGAGCCCTCCGATCGGCAGCACGCGGCCGCGCAAGGTGATCTCCCCCGTCATCGCCACGTCGCGGCGCGCCGGAATGCCGGCCATGACCGAGACGATCGCAGTCACCATGGCGACGCCCGCCGAGGGCCCGTCCTTCGGGGTCGCGCCCTCCGGCACGTGCACGTGGATGTCGCGGCGATCGAACAGCGGGGGCTCGATGCCGAAATCGACCGCGCGCGAGCGCACGTAGGACGCCGCCGCCGAGATCGATTCCTTCATCACGTCGCGCAGATTGCCCGTCACCGTCATCTTGCCCTTGCCGGGCATCATCACGCTTTCGATGGTGAGCAGCTCGCCGCCGACGTCGGTCCAGGCGAGCCCGGTGACGACGCCGACCTGGTCGCTCAACTCGATCTCGCCGTAGCGGAACTTCGGTACGCCGAGGTAGTCGGCAAGGTTGGCGGCGCTCACCTTGATCGACTTCTTCTTGGAGATGATCAGCTCCTTGACCGCCTTGCGGATCAGGGTCGAGAGCTCGCGCTCGAGATTGCGCACGCCCGCTTCCCGCGTGTAGCGGCGGATCATGGTGAGCAGCGCTTCGTCGTCGAGTGCCCACTCCTTTGCACTCACCCCGTGTTTGGTGAGGGCTTTCGGGACCAGGTGCCGGCGCGCGATATGCACCTTCTCGTCCTCGGTATAGCCGGCGATACGGATGATCTCCATGCGGTCCATCAGCGGCGGCGGAATGTTGAGCGTGTTCGCCGTCGTGATGAACATCACGTGCGAGAGATCGTAATCGACCTCGAGGTAATGGTCGTTGAAGGTGTGGTTCTGCTCCGGATCCAGCACTTCGAGCAGGGCCGAGGACGGATCGCCGCGAAAATCGGCGCCCATCTTGTCGACTTCGTCGAGCAGGAACAGCGGATTGCTGGACTTGGCCTTGCGCATCGACTGGATGATCTTTCCGGGCATCGAGCCGATGTAGGTGCGGCGATGACCGCGGATCTCGGCCTCGTCGCGCACGCCGCCGAGCGACACGCGCACGAAGTCGCGCCCCGTGGCCCGCGCGATCGACCTGCCGAGCGAGGTCTTGCCGACGCCGGGCGGGCCGACCAGGCACAGGATCGGGCCGGTCAGCTTGTTGGCGCGCTGCTGGACCGCAAGATACTCGACGATGCGCTCCTTGACCTTCTCCAGACCGAAATGGTCGTTGTCGAGGATCTCCTGGGCGTGGATGAGATCCTTCTTGATCTTGGTCCTCTTGTTCCACGGGATCGACAGCAGCCAGTCGAGATAGTTGCGCACGACGGTGGCTTCCGCCGACATCGGCGACATCTGCCGCAGCTTCTTGAGCTCGTGCGTTGCCTTCTCGCGCGCCTCCTTGGAGAGCTTGATCTTCTTGATCTTGTCCTCGAGCTCGGCGAGCTCGTCGCGGCCTTCCTCGTCGCCGAGCTCCTTCTGGATCGCCTTCATCTGCTCGTTGAGGTAGTACTCGCGCTGGGTCTTCTCCATCTGGCGCTTGACGCGCGTGCGGATGCGCTTCTCGACCTGCAGCACCGAGATCTCGCTCTCCATCAGGCCGAGAACCTTCTCCAGCCGCTCGCTGATCGAGGCGGTCTCCAGGATGCCCTGCTTGTCGGCGATCTTCACCGCGAGATGCGAGGCGACCGTGTCGGCGATGCGGCCGTAGTCGTCGATCTGCTGCACGACGCCGACGACCTCGGGCGAGACCTTCTTGTTGAGCTTCACATAGCCTTCGAACTCGGTCACCACCGAGCGGGCGAGCGCCTCGGCCTCGACGCGTTCGCCGGTCGCATCCTGGAACGTGGTCGCGTCGGCCTCGTAATACTCGGCGCGGTCGGTGTATTTGAGGATCTTCGCGCGCTCGACGCCCTCGACCAGCACCTTCACGGTGCCGTCGGGCAATTTCAGCAGCTGCAGCACGCTCGCCAGCGTGCCGACCTCAAAGATGGAATCGGTGGACGGATCGTCGTCGGAGGCGTTCTTCTGCGTCGCCAGCAGGATGAAGGTATCGCTGCGCATCACCTCTTCGAGCGCGCGGATCGACTTCTCCCGGCCGACGAACAGCGGCACGATCATGTGCGGGAACACCACGATGTCGCGTAGCGGCAGCACCGGATAAGCCCGGATCTCGCCGGGGTTCAGGGGCGGGCGGGGTTTTGTCGTGGACATGGCCCGAATTTCCTTGTTTTTGCCCCTCCGCCGGGACCCGCGAGGCGCGATCGCAGCGGAGTGCGATGAGACGGCAGGGAGGACGGAAAGTCAGCTCAAAGCGCCGCTGGCGAGTACGATGCCCTGCCCGGAATCGGTCGTACGTTGTCCGTTCGTACGCTATACGTGGGCCTGCCCCCGGGGGGTGTCAAGTAAGGCGCCCGAAGGCGGCTGTCCCCCGGGAAAGCCGGATCTCGACCGGCATGTTCCGGCCGATCGGCCGATTTCGCTACGCTCGATCCGGGCTAGGGGATGCTCGCTACGACGCGCTTGCCCCCGCGTCGCCGACGCGGTCGGCATAGATGTACAGCGGCCGCGCGGTGCCCTCGACCACTTCCTTGGAGATCACCACCTCCTCGACCCCCTCGAGGCTCGGCAGATCGAACATCGTGTCGAGCAGGATGCCCTCCATGATCGAGCGCAGCCCCCGCGCGCCGGTCTTGCGGTCGATCGCCTTCCGCGAGATCGCGGCGAGCGCCTCGTCGGCGAGTGTGAGGTCGACGCTCTCCATCTCGAACAGCCGCTGGTATTGCTTGACGAGCGCGTTCTTCGGCTCGGTGAGGATGCGCTTGAGCGCCGCCTCGTCGAGATCCTCGAGCGTCGCGACCACTGGCAGCCGGCCGACGAACTCCGGAATCAGCCCGTACTTGAGCAGGTCCTCCGGCTCGACGTCGCGGAAGATCTCGCCGGTGCGGCGGTCCTCCGGCGCGATCACTTTGGCGCCGAAGCCGATGGAAGCCGAGCGGCCGCGCGCCGAGATGATCTTCTCGAGCCCGCCGAACGCGCCCCCGCATACGAACAGAATGTTGGTAGTGTCGACCTGCAGGAATTCCTGCTGCGGGTGCTTGCGGCCGCCCTGCGGGGGCACCGAGGCGATGGTGCCCTCCATGATCTTCAAGAGCGCCTGCTGCACGCCCTCGCCGGACACGTCGCGGGTGATCGAGGGGTTGTCGGACTTGCGCGAGATCTTGTCGATCTCGTCGATATAGACGATGCCGCGCTGGGCGCGCTCGACGTTGTAATCGGCCGATTGCAACAGCTTGAGGATGATGTTCTCGACGTCCTCGCCGACGTAGCCGGCCTCGGTGAGCGTGGTGGCGTCCGCCATGGTGAACGGCACGTCGAGGATGCGGGCGAGCGTCTGCGCCAAGAGCGTCTTGCCGGAGCCGGTCGGGCCGATCAGCAGGATGTTGGATTTCGCCAGCTCGACGTCGTTGTGCTTGGTCTGGTGGTTGAGCCGCTTGTAGTGATTGTGCACGGCGACCGAGAGCACCTTCTTGGCGTGGTCCTGGCCGATGACGTAGTCGTCGAGAACTTTGCGGATCTCCTTGGGGGTCGGGATGCCGTCGCGCGACTTCACCAGCGAGGACTTGTTCTCCTCGCGGATGATGTCCATGCACAGCTCGACGCATTCGTCGCAGATGAAGACGGTCGGCCCGGCGATGAGCTTGCGGACCTCGTGCTGGCTCTTGCCGCAGAACGAGCAATAAAGCGTGTTCTTGGAGTCTCCGCCGACCTTGCTCATCCTTGCTCTCCGTCGACCCGCGCCGGCCTTGCGCCCCTTATGCCCCCGCCCCGCTAAGAAACCGTAGCACCGACCGTGGAATTCCCTGCCGTCTCCCGACCTGCCGCCGCCCGGCCGCCGGCCTGCCCCCGGAGGATAGCGGAACAGGGTAGCGCGTCGTCAATCAAGAATTGCTTAACGATAAATGCCCGGCCGCCACAAGCGTTTCCGCACGCCTCCCCCTCACGGCTTGGGGACGGCCTCCTCCACCGGTCGCTTGGCGATGACTTGATCGACCAGCCCGAAATCCCTGGCCATTTCCGCGGTCAGGAAGGTGTCGCGCTCCAGCGCGTCCTCCACCTTTTTCAGCGATTGTCCGGTGTGCTTCACGTAGATTTCATTGAGCCGCTTCTTGAGATTCAGGATTTCCTGGGCGTGCAGCATGATGTCGGTCGCCTGACCCTGGAAGCCCCCGGAGGGCTGGTGGATCATGATTCGGGCGTTGGGGAGCGCAAAGCGCAGATCCTTGGCTCCCGCCGCGAGCAGCAGCGAGCCCATCGAAGCCGCCTGTCCCACGCATAGCGTCGACACCGGCGGGCGCACGAACTGCATGGTGTCGTAGATCGCCAGTCCCGACGTGACCACCCCGCCGGGCGAGTTGATGTACATGTTGATCTCTTTCTTCGGGTTGTCGGCCTCGAGAAAGAGCAGCTGTGCGACGACCAGCGTCGACACGTTGTCCTCGACCGCGCCGGTAATGAAGACGATCCGCTCCTTGAGCAGGCGCGAATAGATATCGTAGGCGCGCTCGCCCCGGTTGGTCTGCTCGACCACCATGGGCACGAGATAATTCATATAGATATCGACCGGGTCTCTCATGTGCAAATCTCCGCCCCGGCATGGCCGGGCCGCCGGATCGCCGGCGCGAATCATCGTCTAGCATAGCGGCGCAATCGCGCCCCGTAACGAACCCCGCCCGGCCGCGGAATGCGCGCTCACGCCGCGGCGGGCTCGTCGTCCTCGTTGTAGAGCTCTTCGCGCGAGACCGTCTTTTCGGCGACCTTGGCGAGCTCGAGCAGGAAATCGACGACCTTTTCCTCGTAGATCGGGGCACGCAAGCTCGCCACCGCGTTCGGGTTCTTGCGGTAGTAATCCCAGATCTGCTGCTCCTGGCCGGGAAACTGGCGGGCACGGTCGACGATGGCTCGCGTCAGCTCCTCCTCGCTCACCTTGATATCGTTCTTCTCGCCGATTTCCGCAATGACGAGACCGAGCCGCACCCGTCGCTCGGCGATCTTGCCGTATTCGTCCCGAGCGGCTTCCTCCGTCGTGTTCTCGTCCGCGAACGTCCGTCCCTGGGCCTCCAGGTCGGCGAGCAGAGTACGCCAGACGTTGGCGAACTCCTGTTCGACGAGACTCGGCGGCAGGTCGAACTTGTAGCGGGCATCGAGCGCATCGAGCAGCCCGCGCTTGAGCCGCCGCCGCGTAACTTCGGCGTGCTCGCGGCTCAGCCGATCCTTCACCGCCTCTTTCAATTTGGCCAACGATTCCATGCCGAGCGATTTCGCGAATTCATCGTCCACGGTCACCGTGCCGGGGGCCTCGACGGACTTCGCGGTCACCTGGAACGAAGCCGCCTTGCCGGCGAGATTGGCCGAGAGATAGTTTTGCGGGAAACTGGCGTTCACGGTGCGAGTCTCGCCGCGTTCGATCCCGACCAATTGCTCCTCGAATCCCGGGATGAAGCTCTTGGAACCGATGACGACCGCGACGTCGTCCGCGGTCCCACCCTCGAACGGCTCGCCGTCGATCGTTCCGGTGAACGAGATGATGACCTTGTCGCCCTGCTCGGCCTTGGCGCCCTCGCCCTTTGCGGCGAATGGGCGGTTTTGCTCGGCGATCTTCTCGACCGCCTCCGCAACTTCCTGATCGCCGACTTCGGCCGTGAGCTTCTCGAGCTGGATGTCCTTGAAATCCCCGAGCTCGATCCGCGGCAGGATCTCCAGCGCCACCGAATAGGCGAGATCCGTCTTGCCGGCCATCATTTCGGCGACGTCGCCTTCGGCTTCCGGCATGATCACCCTGGGATCCATGGCGAGCTTGAAGCCGTGCTCGGCAATGATCGAGGTGTTGGCTTCCCGCACCGCCGCCTCGATGGCTTCGGCCAGCACGGCGCGGCCGTACATGCGCCGCAGATGCTCGATCGGCACCTTGCCCGGCCGGAAGCCGTTGATTCGGACCCGGTCCTTGAGATCGACCAGACGCTCGTTGACCTTGGCATCGAGATCGGCGACGGGGACCACCACCCGGTATTCGCGCTTCAAGCCTTCAGAAACAGTTTGCGTGACCTGCATGTCGGATCTCTATTCGTGTTCGCCCCGGCAGATGCCGCCGACGCGAGGCGCCTCGCAACGCTTGCCCGGAGTGGCCGGGCGTGGTGCGGGCGGAGGGCCTCGAACCCCCACGACTTTCGTCACGGGAACCTAAATCCCGCGCGTCTACCAATTCCGCCACGCCCGCAAGGGCATCTCTCAGCGAGCGGGGCCGGACGGACGGGCCCGAACCCGCCTCGATCTATCCGGCGATGTCCTGCGGCCCAAGCGATTCCCGCCACTCCGCCTGCGCGGCGGGATCGGTTTGCACACCCGTCCGCGGGCGGCGCACCTCTAGCATGCTCGCATCGGCGCGCGCCACAAAAATAGGGCAGGCGCGCGAGCCGCGCCAGCCACTTGACCAGCCACTTGAATCGTCGGCCGCCGCTGCAGCGAGCCGCCCCTCCGGCCCTCGCAGACGGCTCACGCTTTGGCAGCGGCGAGCGTCGAGAACAGCGTGCGATAGACCTGCGGCAAGGCCTCGGGAAGGTCTTCCGAAATCAGCCCGGGCCCGACGGCATTGCCCGCCTCGCCGTGGAGCCAGACCGCCGCGCAGGCGGCTTCGAACCCGGGCATGCCTTGCGCCAGCAGACCCGCGATCATGCCGGAGAGCACGTCGCCGCTGCCGGCAGTGGCCAGCCAGGGCGGGGCATTGTCGGTAATCGCAGCACGCCCGTCGGGGGCGGCGATCACCGTGTCGGGACCTTTGAGCACCACGATCGTATTGCTGATGCGGGCTGCGGCACGGGCCGCGTCGAGCTTCGATGCGGCGTCGATCACAGCGGGCTCCTCTTTGAAGACCCTGCCGAACTCGCCCTGGTGGGGGGTCATTACGGTAGCGGAGCGGTCCGCAGTTGCGGCCCAGAGCGCCGCCGGGTCGTCCGCAAAGCTGGTGAGCGCGTCGGCGTCGAGCACCACCGCCCGCTTTCCTGTCAGCGCGGCCGCCACGAGTTCTCGCGTCGCCGCACCGACGCCGCCTCCGGGCCCCAGCACCACCGCATTGAGGCGGCGATCCTCCAACATGGCCGCGAGCTCGGCCGCCCCATCGACCGGACGAACCATCACGGCGACGTTGGCGGCCCCATGGACGGCAACGGCGTCCCGCGGCGAAGCGATGGTGACGAGTCCTGCTCCGGCTCGCAGCGCTCCTCGCGCGGCAAGCCGCGCCGCCCCCGTGCGCGCGAGCCCTCCGGACACCACCACCGCGTGACCGCGCGCATATTTGTGAGCATCGATCTGCGGAACCGGAAAGACCGAATTCCACAGCTCGGACGCATTGGCAAAGGTGCGCGGCCGAATACGCGACAGCACTTCGGGCTTGATGCCGATATCGGCGAGTCGCACCTTGCCGCAACACAGCCGTCCCGGAAGCAGCAGGTGCCCGGGCTTGCGGCGGAAGAACGTCACCGTTTCGGTGGCCTCGATCGCCGTCCCCAGCCGCGCCCCGGTCGAGCCGTTGATCCCGCTCGGCAGGTCGACTGCCAGGATCGGCGCCGCGCAGGCGTTCATGGCTCCGATCATCTCCAGAGCCGCGCCTTCGACCGGACGAGCGAGCCCGGCGCCGAAGATGGCGTCGATGATGACGCCGGCGTCCGCAAGTCCCCCTGGCGCCGCCGGCTCGATGCCGCCGGCGAAACGCCGGGCCGCCTCGGCCGCATCGCCGCGCAGGCGGTCCTTGCCGCCGAGGCTCAGCAGTCGCACCCGAAATCCGCGTTCGGCGAGCAGGCGCGCGGCCACAAATCCGTCCCCGCCGTTGTTGCCGGGGCCTGCCACCACCACGATCGAGGTGCCGAGCGGCTGGCGCAGCGCAACGGCATCGGCAATCGCACGCCCCGCATGCTCCATGAGATCGACCCCGGTCGCCCCGGCGGCGATCGTGAGCCGGTCCGCTTCGGCCATTTCCTCGTTGCTCAGGAGCTCGATCATCGCCGGCTGAAAGTTGAACAGGCCCAGCCTAGCACGGCGGCAATTCGTCGCCGGGAGCGGGGAGCGGGAAATCGCCGGCATCGGCACGCGGTGCTTCGCCCAGGAATTCATCAAATTGCCTACTTGCTAGGCATTGCTTCGCCGCCAAGCGGCACCAAAGCCGCCGGAACTGCCCTCAACCCGCTGAGATGGATGCTTTTTTCCCGACTTTTGGCCCCTTGGCACAGGAACTGCTAACCGTTGCGCGGCGATCCACAGGGGCAATACGCCTCGAGCGATCCAGGGACGAGGCGAATGAAAAAAGTCGAGGCCATCATCAAACCATTCAAACTCGACGAGGTGAAGGAAGCGCTGCAGGAAGTGGGGCTTCAGGGCATCACGGTCACGGAAGCCAAGGGCTTCGGCCGGCAAAAGGGGCACACCGAGCTTTACCGCGGGGCGGAATACGTCGTGGATTTTCTGCCCAAGGTGAAGATCGAGATTGTGCTCGGCGACGACATGGTCGAAAAGGCCATCGAGGCGATCCGTCGGGCCGCACAGACCGGGCGGATCGGGGATGGGAAGATCTTCGTATCCACCATCGAGGAAGCGATCCGGATCCGCACCGGCGAATCCGGCCTGGATGCGATCTGATCCGATTCGAGCCTTTTGGGTTTTTCAAGAAGGGAAGCGTGCGATGACGACGGTCAAAGATGTCCTGAAGCTGATCAAGGACAACGACGTGAAATACTGCGATTTCCGTTTCACCGACCCGCGCGGAAAGTGGCAGCACGTCACCGTGGATATTTCCACGGTGGAGGAGGACACGTTTGCGGAAGGCATCATGTTCGACGGCTCCTCGATCGCGGGCTGGAAGGCGATCCACGAGTCCGACATGACCTTGATGCCGGACCCGACGTCGGCCTCGATCGATCCGTTCTACGCGGAGACGACGCTGGTGCTGGTCTGCGACACGCTCGAGCCGATGACCGGCGAGCCGTATAACCGCGATCCGCGCAGCATCGCCCGCAAGGCCGAGGGCCTCGTCAAGTCGATGGGAGTGGGCGACACGGTCTTTTTCGGCCCGGAGGCCGAGTTCTTCGTGTTCGACGACGTGCGCTACAAGGCCGATGCCTACAACACCGGCTTCCGGCTGGATTCGGTCGAGCTGCCGAGCAACACGGACACCGAGTACGAGGGCGGCAATCTCGGCCACCACATCGGCACCAAGAAGGGCTATTTCCCGGTGCCGCCGCTGGATTCCGCCCAGGACATGCGCTCGGAGATGCTCGGCGCCATGGCCCGCATGGGCTGCAAGGTCGAGAAGCACCACCACGAGGTCGGCTCCGCCCAGCATGAGCTGGGCTTCCAGTTCGCCCCGATGGTGCGCATGGCCGACCAGATGCAGATCTACAAATACTGCGTCCACCAGGTCGCCAACATCTACGGCAAGACCGCGACCTTCATGCCGAAGCCGGTCTACGGCGACAACGGCTCCGGCATGCACTGCCACCAGTCGATCTGGAAGGGCGGCAAGCCGACGTTCGCGGGCAACAAATACGCGGATCTCTCCGACACCGCCCTGCAGTACATCGCCGGCATCCTCAAGCACGCGCGCACGATCAACGCCTTCACCAATCCGACCACGAACTCCTATAAAAGGCTGGTGCCGGGATTCGAGGCGCCCGTGCTGCTGGCCTATTCGGTGCGCAACCGGTCGGCCGGATGCCGCATTCCGCTCGCCTCCTCGCCGAAGGGCAAGCGCGTCGAGGTGCGCTATCCCGATCCGCTCGCCAATCCGTATCTCGCTTTTGCGGCGATGCTGATGGCGGGGCTCGACGGCATCAAAAATAAGCTCGATCCCGGCCCGGCGATCGACAAGGACCTCTACGATCTGCCGCCGCGCGAGCTCAAGAAGATCCCCACGGTGTGCGGGTCGCTGCGCGAGGCACTCGGCTACCTCGACAAGGATCGCGAGTTCCTGAAAGCAGGCGGGGTGTTCGACGACGATTTCATCGAGATGTACATCGAGCTCAAGATGCAGGAGGTGATCCGCTTCGAGCACACGCCGCATCCGGTCGAGTTCGAGATGTATTACTCGGCGTGAGTTCCTCCCGACGTCGCACGGCGACGGGCTTGCGGGGCGCTGCGGCGCCCCGTTTTTTTCGGCGGATGGAATCAGAGCAGCAGCAGCGCCCAGGCGACCCCGGCGGCCAGCACCGTGAGCGCCGGGATGTAGAGGCGGATGCGGCGGGGTCGCGGGGGCGGCAGCAGGCCCTGCTCGCGCCGAGAGCGGATCACCGCGGCTTCGAACTCGTCGGCGGATGCGAACGCGCATCCGAGCGCCAGTCCGGCGCGCTGCGTTGCCCGCTTGAGGGCGATGAAGTCCGCCTCGACCTCGCCTGCAGTTCGATATCGCATCATGCGCGATTCTAGCGCGCCGGGAGTAAAGGATCGGTTAGCCAAACGAAGACTCGTGTCCCGGGCGGCGCAGCACAAGCGGGCGCTGCTGAACCGGGATCGGGTTTTCCGAGAGTAGATGGGCCCGGATCTGCGGCGCGCCGCAACGGGATCCCCGCTGCGCAAGCGCAACGGGGTGCCCCTCGCGCGCTACGCCGCGTCCGGGCAACGTCCAACTCAGAACGAAGCGACGAGGCTCCCCAACCCCATCGCACGCGCAAGCGCCTTGGCGTCGCGCTTCTGGCCTTCATCCAGCGTCATCAGCAGCGGGTACGCGACGGAGGCGAGCCGCTGCACTTTTGCCTGTTCGACCGTGGCCGCCCTGCCCTCGCCCCAGAGCGATTTGTGCGACAGCTCGCGCGCCATCTCCCGCAGCGCGGCCTCGATCGGCGGCCAATATTGCTCCTGCAGTCGCGTCAACCGCAGCGCGGCCTTCATGCGATGGATCTTGCCATCCGTCAGCACGGAGCCGGAGTGGACCGCCGGACGAAATTTCGTCGCCGTTCGCTGCTGCGCCGAACCCGGAGCGATCGCCGAGAACGCGATGACGCCTGCAAGCGCCGCCTTCCATAGGTTCTTCTTCACTATTGTCCTCACTTCCAGAACGCTGCTGTTTGTTGGGAGAGCGCGCTGCATAACCAAACGGTCGCGCGATGACAACCCGGCGGCGGCGTGCGCCCGGAAAACTCCATGCCTTCGCGCGATTTGCGCCGCAGCAATGACACATTCGCGCCGCAATCCGGCGAATCCGCGGGCAATCGAAGGCCCGTGTCCGCGTCCGGGGAACGAAAACCGGGTCAGCGCTTCGAGAACTGGAACGAGCGGCGGGCCTTGGCGCGCCCGTATTTCTTGCGCTCGACCACGCGCGAGTCGCGGGTGAGAAAGCCGTTGCTCTTGAGCACCGGCCGCAGGTCCGGCTCGTAATGCATCAGCGCCTTGGAGATGCCGTGGCGCACCGCTCCGGCCTGACCGGAGAGCCCGCCGCCGGAGACCGTGCAGACGATGTCGTACTGGCCCTGACGATTGGCGGCGACCAGCGGCTGCTGGATCAGCATGCGCAGCACCGGCCGCGCGAAGAAGATCTCGACCGCCTTTTCGTTCACGGTGACGCGGCCGGCGCCGGGCTTGATCCAGACGCGGGCGACGGCGTTCTTGCGCTTGCCGGTCGCATAGGCGCGGCCCTGGCCGTCGAGCTTCTGCACGTATTTCGGCGCTTCCGGCGTGGCAGGCTTCAGCGTGGAGAGCTGGTCGAGCGACTGCATGGTTTCGGCCATGGTCATGCGCTCCTGAGGTTCTTGCGATTCATCGCGCCGATATCGAGCGCCTCCGGCTGCTGCGCGGCATGGGGATGGTCGGATCCCTTGTAGACGCGCAGATTTCCGAGCTGACGGCGCCCCAGCGGCCCGCGCGGCAACATGCGCTCGACCGCCTTCTCGACGATACGCTCCGGAAACCTGCCCTCGAGCACGAATTTCGCGGTGCGCGCCTTGATCCCGCCGATGTGGCCGGTGTGGTGGTGATAGATCTTCTTGTCGAGCTTGCGGCCCGTCAGCACCACCTTTTCCGCATTGACGATGATGACGTTGTCGCCGCAATCGACATGGGGCGTATAGGTGGGCTTGTGCTTGCCGCGCAACCGCAGCGCTACGATCGAGGCGAGCCGGCCGACGACGAGGCCCTTGGCGTCGATCAGCACCCATTTCTTCTCGACCTCGGCTGGTTTGGCCGAATAGGTCTTCATCTCGCTGGGTCCCAAATTCCGGTGGAATGCGCCAACCTGGCGCAAGCGGGCTTCTATAGAACGCGGGGAGCGCCGTCAATGCACTCGCCCGCAAAATAGTTCTTCGAAAACAATGAGCTACTGTTTTGGTGTTATTTTACCGCAAGCCGGATCGGCGGAATCGAATAGGTCGAAATCGCATGCGCGGCAAGCTCGCCCTCACCGTCCGAGCGGATCGAAATCTCGCCGACGGCGAGGCGCTTGCCGAGCTTGAGCAGCCGGCATTCCGCATCGAGCGCGCGCGGCCCGGGTTTCTTCAGAAAATTGATGCTCAGATTGGTCGTCACCGCGAGCGACACCCATCCGATCGAGGCGAGCACGGCCACATACATGGCGGCGTCCGCCAGGATCATCATGGTCGTGCCCGAGATCGTTCCGCCCGGGCGCAGCGATTTCGGCCGGAAGGCGTATCGCAGCTGTGCCATGCCGTGCGCGATCTGCACGATGGAAAGGCTGCTCTCGGGATGGAAGGCTTCGGGGAACTCGGCTGCCAGCCGCCGCTTGAGCTCATCGATGGCGATGGCCGACTCCGGCACGTCAATCCCCCTCGTTGCGTCCGGATCCCGCCTCGCTTGACTTTCCGTGGCCGGACGCCACCTTCCGATACAATGGTATCGCGTTCCCGGAAAGGCTCAGGGTCCCTGCGATGAACGCGCCGGCTCCGGCACTGCGCAATGCGCCCGCGCTTTTGCGCGAGAACCGCGACGGCATCGCGTGTCTCACCATGAATCGCCCCGAGCAGCGCAACACGCTGTCCGAGGCGATGCTGGCGGCTTTTGCCGAGACGTTGGCGGACATCGCCGCCGATCGCGCCGTACGCGCGGTGGTGCTGGCGGCCAACGGCCCGGTCTTTTGCGCCGGCCACGATCTCAAGGAGCTCACCGCTCGCCGGTCGGACGCCGACGGCGGCAAGCGCTACTTCGAGCACATCATGGAGACCTGCAGCAGCGTCATGCAGGCGATCGTCGGCTTGCCGCAGCCGGTCATTGGCGCCGTCCAAGGGCTTGCAACGGCGGCCGGTTGCCAGCTCGTCGCGACATGCGATCTTGCGGTTGCTTCGGCGGAAGCGAAATTCTGCACACCCGGCGTCAATATCGGGCTGTTCTGCTCCACCCCGATGGTCGCCCTGTCGCGCAACGTCGCGGCAAAGCATGCCATGGAGATGCTGCTGACCGGCGGCATGATCCCCGCCGAGGAGGCGCAACGGATCGGCCTCATCAATCGCGTCGTCGAGCCGGGAAGCGAAACCGAAGCTGCGCTCGCGCTCGCCCGCAAGGTCGCGGAAAAATCCGCGCTCACGGTCAAGATCGGCAAGGAGGCGTTCTATCGTCAACGCGAGATGTCGCTCGCCGAGGCCTATCGGTATGCTTCGCAGGTGATGGCCGAGAACATGATGACGCGCGACGCCGAGGAAGGCATTTGCGCCGTGCTCGACAAGCGCGCCCCGCATTGGGAGGACTGCTGATGGCAAACCTTTGGCGCCCAGGCGCGACCAAACGTGCGATCTTGGCCGGCGTCGCATGGGGCCTGCCGATGGCGGCGTTGCTCGCGGCACTCGATGCTTGGGGCTGCGGCGTGCTGTGCTTGACCGACGCAGCGGTCACGCTGGTTATGGCGATCGTCGGCGGAATTCTTACCATCGGCGTGTTCGCTGCACTATTCGGGGGAACGGCGCCCGGCCCGAGAAGCCGGCAAAACCTCACCCAGGAAGGCAACTCATGGCTCACAAGCTCATCTTGATCGTCGCACTGATCGGCGCTGCGTCCTCGACCGCATTTGCGCAATACCGGGGCAGCCCGGCGGAACAGGCCGCGTGCCGCCGCGACGCGGTGCATTTCTGCCGCGGCATTTCCGACGACCGCCAGGTAGAGAGCTGCCTCGTCGCGCATCGGCACCGGGTCAGCGCGCGTTGCCGCCACGTATTGCAGAGCCACGGCCGTTAGTTCCGTGGTGTTTCATTTAGCGAGAACGAACGGCGGAGCAAGGCTCCGCCGTTAAAACATGCATCGGACGATGAACCACGACGGCTATCCGGACGCGTATATCCGCGGCATTCTCAATACGGTGAAATCCATCGCCATGGTCGGCATTTCACCAAAAGAGAGCCGGCCCAGCTATTTCGCTTTCAAGTACCTGCTGGAGCGTGGGTACCACATGATTCCGGTCAATCCCGGCCAGGCCGGCAAGCAGATCCTCGGCCGGAAAGTCCATGCGCGGCTGACCGACATTCCCGAGCCGGTGGACATGGTCGACGTCTTTCGTGCCTCCCGGTTCGCGGTGCCAATCGTGGAGGAGGCGTTGAAGCTCAATCCGCGTCCGCAAGTGATCTGGATGCAGCTCGGCGTGCGCAACGACGAGGCCGCCGCCAAGGCCGAGGCAGCCGGCATCAAGGTCGTCATGAACCGCTGCCCGAAAATCGAGTACGGTCGGCTGTCATCCGAGATCGGCTGGATGGGCGTGAATTCCCGGACCTTGACTTCGAAGAAGGCCAAGCTCCTGGGCGGCGGCGTGCAGAGAATGTCGCTCGATCGAGCGACCTTCGCGGGCGGCACGACGCAAGCGGCCGAACGCGCGCAGAAAGACGCCAAAGGCCAGGAATAACCAAATTCCGCTCCGGTCCCGCAGCCCGCTTGACGCTGGCGCCTCGTTGTTGAACACCAGCCCTCATACCCCGGACCGGGACTCATCGGTTCGTTGGAACGACAGCAAGGAACGGCATCATGACCGACCGCGTTCCCGGCTTCGCGACGCTTGCGGTCCACGCCGGCGCGCAACCGGATCCCACGACCGGCGCCCGCGCCACCCCCATCTATCAGACCACGTCGTTCGTGTTCGATGACGTCGATCACGCGGCTTCGCTGTTCGGCCTGCAGACGTTCGGCAACATCTATACCCGGATCGGCAATCCGACCAACGCAGTGCTGGAAGAGCGAGTGGCGGCGCTCGAAGGCGGCACCGCCGGGCTTGCGGTAGCATCCGGGCACGCCGCCCAAGTCGTGGTGATGCACGCGCTGATGCGACCCGGCGAGGAATTCGTCGCTTCGAAAAAGCTCTACGGCGGCTCGATCAATCAGTTCAACCACGCCTTCAAGAATTTCGGCTGGAACGTGGTGTGGGCCGATCCCGACGACATCGCGAGCTTCGAACGCGGGGTGAGCGAGAAGACCAAGGCGATCTTCATCGAATCGATCGCCAATCCCGGCGGGGTCATCACCGACATCGATGCGGTCGCCGCGATCGCCCGGCGCGCCGGCGTGCCGCTGATCGTCGACAATACGCTGGCGACCCCGTACCTATGCCGGCCGCTGGACCACGGCGCCGACATCATCGTGCACTCGCTGACGAAATTCCTCGGCGGCCACGGCAATTCCATCGGCGGCCTGATCGTCGACGGCGGCACGTTCAATTGGTCGCGCGGCGGGCGTTACCCCATGCTCTCCGAGCCGCGACCGGAATATCACGGCATCGTCCTGCACGAGACGTTCGGCAATTTCGCCTTCGCCATCGCCTGCCGCGTGCTTGCCTTGCGCGACATCGGCCCGGCACTCTCGCCGTTCAACGCCTTCCTGATCCTGACCGGGATCGAGACGCTGCCGCTGCGCATGCAGCGGCACTGCGACAACGCGCAAGCCGCGGCGGAATGGCTCGCGGCGCATCCCTCGATCGCGTGGGTGAGCTATCCGGGGCTGCCCGGCGACCGCTATCACAATCTGGCGAAGAAATACGTGCCCAACGGCGCCGGCGCCGTGTTCACCTTCGGGCTCAAGGGCGGCTATGACGCCGGCGTGAAGCTCGTCTCCAACGTGAGGATGTTCTCGCATCTCGCCAACATCGGCGACACCCGCTCGCTGATCATTCATCCGGCGTCGACCACGCACCGGCAGCTCAGCGACGAACAGAAGGTCGAGGCCGGCGCCGGGCCCGACGTGGTGCGGCTCTCGATCGGCATCGAGGACAAGGAGGACATCATCGCCGATCTCGAGCAGGGGCTGGAGGCGGCGTAGCTGGACCCCGGATCTGCGGCGCACCGCTGCGCGCTGCGCCCATCGTCCGGGCACGCTGAACGGAATCATTGCTTCAGATTTTTCGGAACGTCCTCGAGACATAGTCTCGGATGCGGCTGACGGTTTCCGGCGCAAACCAGATTTCATCCGCCGCCGCGTCGAACGCGGGCCCATATCTCTGCAGCTGATCTAGCAGCGGCTGGCGAGTTTGGCTCTTGCTCAAGGCGAAGGCCGCCGGCGACAGCGACGCGAGCGATCGCGCCGCCTCGACCGCACTCTCGAGCAGCATTTCCGGATCGACGATCGCATCGACGAGCCCGCGCGTCGCGGCGGCTTCCGCCGGATATCTGCCGCCGCCGAAGATCACCTCGCGAAAATAGGCGGGCACGGCGGTGAATCGCATGATCTCCAGCGCAATCGCCGGAAACGGCAGACCGACCAGCAGCTCGGTCACGCCGATCCGTCCCGGGCCGCGCACCATCAGCCGCTGATCGGCAGCACACGCCAATACGCAGCCGCCGGCGATGGCATGGCCGTTGATCGCCGCGACCACGGGCTTGGGATAGAAGAACACCACGTCGAACAGCTTGCGCAGCACCGGAAGGAAGTCCCGCAGATAGCCGGCGCCGCCATCGAGCGCGCGGACGAGATCGACCCCTGCCGAAAAAATCCCGGCCTGTCCCGTCAATACCACGGCCTGGGCCGCGGACGTGCCGAGCTCCTCGAGCCGCCGCGTGATGTGCTTGCACAGCTCGATATCCAGCGCATTGACCTTGCCGTGGCTCATCTTGAGCACGGCAATGTCGGCTTCTTGGGTTACATCGAGCACGCGCGGGCCTCCGCGGTCATGTTCGTCCGCATGGTGTCACGCTCAGGACGCCGATGGAAGCACCGCAATGCGAAGGCCCACGATCATCGCCATTGCCTGGTGCAGCAGCGCCAGCGGCGCCGGCACCTGATGGAGCAGAGCCAGGATGCCGAGGCTCGCCTGCACGCTGACGCCGATCGCGAGCGCCAGTGCACTCTTGAAGGCCGGGCCGAGGCCGATGCTGCGCCCGAGATCGGCGAGATGCAGCGCGGCAACGAGCCAGAGCGCATAGGCAATCATGCGATGCGCGAATTGCACGGCGAGGATATTTTCGAACCAATTGCGCCACAACGGCTCCAGGCTGAAGAGCTGCGATGCGGGGGGCACGAAGCCGCCGTCGATCAGCGGCCAGGTATTGTAGATGAGGCCGCCGCGAAGCCCTGCGAGCAGCGCGCCGAAATAGATCTGCAGCACCACGAGGCCGAGCAGCACCAGCGCGGTTGCGCGGCCGCGCGGCAAAGCCAGCGCCGGCGCGCCGGGCACCATTTGTTGCGCGGTCCAAAAACTCGCCGCGAAGATGATGCAGGCGAGGATGAGGTGCATGGCCAGCCGATAGGGCGAGACCTCGGTTCTATCCGCGAGCCCCGAGGCGACCATCCACCAGCCGATCGCACCCTGGACCGCGCCGAGCGCGAAGATCAACCACAGCCGCGAGCGTAAGCCGCGCCCGATCCAACCGCGCCACAGGAACAACAGGAATGGGAGCAGAAACACCACACCGATCACCCGGCCGAGCAGCCGATGCGTCCATTCCCACCAATAGATCGTCTTGAAGTCCTCGAGACTCATGCCTCGATTGAGCAGCCGGTAGTGCGGGATGGCCTGGTATTTCTCGAACTCGCGCTGCCAGTCGGATGGCGAGAGCGGCGGCAGCACTCCCAGCACCGGCTGCCATTCCACGATGGAAAGCCCCGACTCGGTCACCCGGGTCGCCCCGCCGACGAGCACCATCACGAAGACCAATCCGGAGACTGCGAGCAG
>WNGF01002293.1_pt1 | contig 26990 bp, 17 predicted proteins | sample 5400641 | NCBI WGS metagenome assembly WNGF01 (sample SAMN13153371, study PRJNA577476) | soil metagenome | isolation source: 80 cm soil or saprolite under grassland replicate 2 | place: USA:California | collected 2016-06-15 | reverse complement strand
CAATGTCTTTGCGAGATGGGCCGCATCGCTTCGCAGAGCGTTTGGTTTTGCTCTGCTTCCAATGCTTCACACTCCTGCTGTGCGGTATCTTGACCAACTCTCGATGAAGCTTGGTTCTTTGTGATGTCGAGTGCTGCGACGATTTCCTGTTGTCGTTTCGTTGCGACGGCGAGTTTCTCCTCGTGCTCGAAAGGTTGCTCGACTTGGTTCATTAAATCGAGAATTTGTCGGCGGGACTGTGCGAGGTCGGTTTCGCGCTTGAGCAGTCGATCTTCAATGCTGTCGAGCGCATGTTCTAGCGACGCGATTGTACCGGTCGGACTGTCACTGACGTTCGCACGATAGCTGTGTTTGCCGTGAATCAAAAGCGTTGCGCGTTCGTCGAATCTTTCGATTGAGATTGGGAAGCCGCCGATGCTGCCAATTGCCTTCGTTGATTCGAACGGCTTCATCCCAGATGCAGCGAACACGAGCGCCCGACCCGATTTGACGCGGTCTGTGAACGTCTCGTTCCTCACAATCATCGCGAAGCTGTCGCCGCGCGTGCTGATCCGCGTCCGCAAGTCTTCGCGGATGTTTGCGATTTCGCGCTCCAGTATCACGCCGTTGTCGTTTAGCCGTCGAACGCGGTAGCGCATCTGATATAGACTTTCTGCGTGCTGCTTTTTCAAACGTGTCAGACGCATAACTTCCGCATCAATCGTCGCCTTCTCGATCACGAGCGGATTGCCTGACGCGATCGCCTTCACTTCGGCATACGTCAGAGCAGTAGAATCGACATCCTCTGCGCGGCGCATTGTGGCGTCGCCGGTCATGACTTGCGTTATGAAGCGGCACTTCGTTTCAAGCGTTTGCCACATGTAGGCGTCGAAGCTGCCTTCAGTGACATAACGGAAAATCTTCACATATTCATTTTGATTACCCTGCCGGAGGATTCTGCCTTCGCGCTGCTCGATATCGGCAGGTCGCCAGGGCGCGTCGAGATGATGCAAGGCGACGAGGCGCGTTTGGACATTGGTGCCTTCTCCCATCTTTGCTGTGCTGCCGAGAAGAACGCGGATTCTTCCCTCGCGCACCGATTTGAAGAGCATCGCTTTGGATGCATCGTCGGTGGCGTCCTGCGCGAACGCGATCTGATCTGCAGGAATGCCGCGCGCGATCAGCTTTTCGCGCACGTCATTATAGACAGAGAACCAGCGGCCGTTGGCCTGCGGAGTGGAAAGATCGCAAAAGACAAGCTGCGCGCCCTTCGTTACCGCCGATTGCTGCCAGATGTCGTGAATCTTCTCCACGGCCTTGTTCGTTTTGGAATCTGGATTGTCGCGGACGTGCAGTAGTACAAGCCGGAGATCGAGCGCCGCCTTACGGCCCTCGGTCGTGATCTTGAGCATATTGTCGTCACGAGGATCGACTCGACCGCTTTTGATTTTTTCGGTGCGCTTCACGAGTTGATCGACAAAGCGCCGCAGCTCTCGGCTGCTTGGCGCGCTGATTGTTATCGGCCGGCCTTGGTCGAGCTTCGGCACAGGCAACTTGAGCATCTCGGCTGTTTGCACATCCGCAACCTGGCGAAATTGCTGCATCAACTCGGGGACGTTGACGAATCGCGAGAAACGGCTTTGCAGACGATACCCACTTCCGTCCGGGCTCAACTCCATCGCCGTCACGGTCTCGCCGAATGTTCCCGCCCATGAATCGAAATGCTGGAGCGAATTGCGACGCAGCGTGTCCATTTGAAGGTAGCGCTGCATCGTGAACATCTCGGCCATCGTGTTGGAAATTGGTGTACCGGTGGCGAAGACAACACCGCCTCCTTTATTTCGGGCCTGTATGTGCTGGACTTTGAGAAAGAGATCGAATGCGCGCTCGGAGGCGGTCTGTGGCAAACCGGCAACTCGGCTCATCTTTGTGACGTAGAACAGATTCTTGAACCGCTGCGCCTCATCGATGAAGAGCCGATCGATTCCGAGTTCTTCGAATGTGAGCGTGTTGTCTTTCTTGCCATCGGCGGAGAGCGCTTCGAGCTTTGCAGTAAGTCGCTTCTTCACGCGCTCTAATTCCTTCACGAGTCGAGTACCGCGATCAGCGCGCTCCTCGCGAATGGCAGTTTGGATTTCATCGATTTGTGCTGCGATGAAATTTCGACGCGTGTTTAATGAGACCGGAATTTTTTCGAAGCTCGAATGCGTCACGATGACGGCATCCCAGTTGCCCGTTGCAATGCGGCTGAATAGACGCGCGCGGTTGCTCGCCGTGAAGTCTTCTTTTCCAGCAACGAGAATGTTCGCGGTCCGATAAAGCGTGAGCAGTTCGGAAGAAAACTGCGCGACCATGTGATTTGGCACGACGAACATCGGTTTCGTCGCGAGACCAAACCGCTTCAGTTCGATTGCGGCGGCGACCATGGTGTAGGTCTTGCCTGCGCCGACCACGTGCGCGAGCAGCGTGTTATCGCTTTGGATGATTCGCCAGACGGCATTCTTTTGATGCGGGTGCAGCGCGATCTGTTGACTGCTCGATGGCAGCGTGAGATGACTGCCGTTGAAAACACGCAGGCGAATGGAGTTGAATTCGTCGTTGTACTTCCGGCAAAGCCTCTCGCGCCGCTCGTCATCCTCCCAAATCCACGTTTTGAAGCGCTCTTTGATTTTCTCCAGCTTGTCGCGCGCAGCTTCAGTTTCTTGTGCGTTGATTACCACCGTGTTGTTCTTCCGATCGCGATCATAAACTGTCGGCGTCTTGAGATTGAGAGCGTCCTGGATCAGCTCCAAGGCGGAGTATCGCATTGTTCCCCATTCGGTCGTGTTCGCGACGGTGCCGCGCGCGTCGAAGTCACCTCGCACGAACCAAGTTCCTAGCGTTGCCGCATGCGAGACATTGATCCCGTCGCTGTCGAGCAGTGACTTCGCGAATTCCTCCACATCGCTGTGCGGAATCCAGACCGCGCCAAGACGGGCATCGATCTCGGAGGCGGTGAGATCTTCGGGCTGAACGGATTCCAGCGCTGTGAGGTTCTCGATGTAGCGCGGTTCTCTCACGGCTGCCTCGCGTGCTCTTGCGAGTTTGGCGCGAACGTCACCCGACAAGTATTGATCTTCAGTTTCCCACTGTTCGGTTTCGGGGTTGCGAAAGATGAGACCTTTCATCTCGGGCAGAAATTCGTCCGCCCGGCGACCGAGCAGCGTCTGTATGTAATCGAAATCGACGCAGCCCTTCTCATTGAGCGAAAATACAAGCGCGTCGTGCGGCGACTGTGCCGCGTGCGGGCGCCGCGCTTTTTGAATGGTTCGCTCGTGAAAGATCGCGGTCTTCGTCGCGCGATTTGTGTCGGAATTGTAATCCTCCAGTGAGCAAAGAAGCGGCAGATCAGGGTCGCCACGAAACGCGCGGCGATTAACGCTTTGGTTAATCGGGCCGAAGCGGGCGGCGAACTGGTCGTAAACCAAATTGAGCCGCCGTCGCGCATCGACAATTTCGTTGTCGGTCAAGTCATTCAGTTGCGTCTGCAACACTTCGCGGACGGCAGCGCGAACTTTGATGAGTCCGCGAATCCGGCGCCCCGTTTCGTCTGGCAGATTCAGGATTGGCGTCAGCGTTGCACCGGTGCGAATGGCGATTCCGCCGTCGTGCAATGTGAAGGCGTTTTCCTTCACGTCATCCGGCGCGATCATTGTCTCGCGATTTGGCGGCTCCGATGTGTTTCGCTCCGCGCTGCGGTAGATTCCCCGCGGCAACGAGGCCACAGCTTCACCGAGTGCCGCCGACAGATCGCGTTCATCAGCAACAAGCGCAGGCTCGTTGCTGCGATACATCGTGCCGGCATTCGCCATGTGGCCGAGCATCATGTGTGGATTCGCGGCGAAGTATTCATTGATCTGAAAAACCGCGCCGTCGCGATTTGCGTGCTCAGCAAGATTTAGCCACGTGACACCGCTCGGCCTTTCGCCAGCCGCCAATCTGCGCAGGAACACAATGTCGGTGGTGACTTCTGTGTTCGCGTTTCTCTTAAACGCAATGTTTGGCAATCGAATCGCGCCAAGAAAATCCGCTTTATCGGCCAAGTAAGCGCGGAGATGTGGGTTCGCTTTGTCGAGCGTCCCTTTTGAAGTAACGAACACGACTAATCCGCCTGGTCGCACTTTCGCGATTGCCTTCGCGAAGAAGTAATCGTGAATCAGGAAATTGCGCTCATTGAACTCGGGATCATGCAACTTGTAATCACCAAACGGAATATTTGAGACGGCGAGATCGAACCAGTCGTGGGGCAACACTGCGGCTTCGAAACCTTGCGTCCGGATGTCCGCGTCGGGATACAGTTTCCGCGCGATACTCGCGCTAAGAGGATCGATTTCGACGCCGGTGAGTTGTGAGCGTGCCTGCGTTTCGGCGGGCATAAGCCCGAAGAAATGGCCGACCCCGAGAGCCGGTTCGAGCACGCGGCCGTGCTCAAAACCGAGCCGCTGGACGGCATCGTATATGGCGGAAATGACGCTGGCTGACGTGTAGTGCGCGTTGAGCGTTGAAGCCCGAGCGGATTCGTACTCCTCAGCTGTAAGCAGCTGTTTTAGGTGCTCGCGTTCTGACGCCCATTCGTTTGACGGTTGATCGCCGAAGACCTGCGGAATTCCGCCCCAACCGACGTATTTTACGAGGACACGCTTTTCGTCGTCGGTTGCTTTGCGCGCTTCCGCATCGAGTCTGTGCGCAAGCTCGATGGCCGCGAAATTGTCGCGGCATTTCTGTTTCAGCGACCCGCGGCCGAGCGCGTCTTCTGGTCGGATGCGATAATTGTTCGCGTTTAGAGATTCTCTTCCGGTGGCAAGAGAATGTATTTCTCCCGAATCATCTCCCAAGCCCGGTCGTGCGCCTGCTGCGGAGTCAGCTTCTGCTCCGTTTCCAATTTCCGCGTCAGCGCTTCCATTTCTCCGATAGTTCGCTCCTGCGCTTCGAACAAAGCGTCCATCAGTGTCCCCTTGGCCTCCAGGTCCTGCACCATTTTCGGCCGGAACTCCCGCCAGTGGCGTTCGGCCATCAGTCCGTATTGGGTCAGATAGATTCGTTTGCTCACGGCTGCGTGCGAAATCGAATAAGCTAAGTTGGTCGTCGCGACTCGCGACTTGTCCATTGCGCTTGAGCATACACGACGAGCGCGTAAGTTTCGCCGCGTAAACGCAATGAACTGCTCCGTCTGCGGAGCCGTTTCATTCAAATTGGTAAACGGCTTCTGCAGGAGAGACTATTCTCGACACCATTTTATCACTCCTTTCCGCACGACGAAGTGGCTTTCACAGGTTCCTTCACCTCGATACAGAGAAGGATGTAATGAGATTTTCGAATCCGGATGAATCTCGATTTCCCAAAACGGCGAGCTCGAACGCATTAAGTTAACGTAAATTCGCTCACCGCATCCGCATGGGCATTGCAAGACGGCCCACTTTCTGATTTTGCCGTCGACAATCAGTCCAATTTCGCGCGGTTCCAACGCCTCAGCTTCTGCAAATGAATCGATGTATTTAGTGGCACGATAGTAGGCTTTCCGGCGGTACCACCAACGTCGCAGCCACAAGCGCAGTTGCCTAAGGCCGAGTTTTAGCCCCATTTCATTCCGAGAAAGTCGCGCGTGTCCCCCGCTCCGATTACATCCGGCCGTCTGCATAAACATCCATCAGCTGGCGCTAGAGAGTTATGCCCGATTTCTTCACGATCAAACGAGTGAAGAATTTCCGATGCAGTTCGCCCTGAATGCATAAAGCCAGTGAGTCGTTGCAGTAGTTCTGTCACCGCAGTTGACGCGATGCTGGAAGTGAAAGGAATAACTGCAGGATCATTCCCTACTAGCTCTGGTGCGTAGCCCTCGCGGCGCAGTCCTTCGGCCTCGGAAGGATTAAAATACGAAACACTGTCATTGCGGATACGTTCAGTTGTAACCCGGTTTCGGCAGATCAGGCATGCTGTTCCCGGATAAAGCGTTGTGACGCGACCACAGACTGTTTGGATCGTTTGATTGTTCGAGTCAATGAGAACGCCCATGTCAATAACCGGAATACAGTAGCGAAGCGCGACTTGACTTAGAATTGCACGACCGAAATCGTCGTCCGTGCAGCCAAAGATTATGTCAGCGTCACGGAGTGTTAGCGCCGTATTTTTGTCATAAATAGATGCTTTGTGAGTATGGATCACGGTCCCAACGCCGATGAATTCAGCAAGTCGCCGGATCACTTCAACTTTGGAGACGCCGTCATCGCGTACGGAAGCTCCATATACACGATTTATGTTTGACTTTTCGATGTCCTGCGGGTCATACACGCTAAGCTCCCCAACGCCGAGTCGAATTAACTGTTCGCACACTGCCGACCCAGTTCCACCCGTACCCACAACTGCGATATGCAGGCGCTGCAGAGTTCGCTGAATATCCTCGCCGAATGCTTTAACCTGACGATCGACAAAGTCTGGCAATGATGTGCCGTTTTCTGTGGACGTGACGAATCGGAAACGACGACCGACGCATCGAATGCGTTCGACCGGAGCAATAATTTTGCCGCCGCTCCATACTCTAGCAATCGGCTGGCCGCCTAATGGAAATACGATGCTTCCATGGAGAGAAGGATTCTCGATCCTAATGGCGGCTGTTCGAAAAAGGTGCGGCTCTTCGTTGTCATCTTGGGCGGAAAACCAGGCGCAGCCTTTTGGGTGGGAATGAGCAAACCAAAAGCTTTGCTGTGTGAGATCGGCATACTGGATCGCCTTAACATACGAAGTCCCATCAATCGTCGTCCCATCGCGGTATTGAGCCAGAATATGCTCGCGTGCAACCGGCGTGAACTCTCTTAAGATAAATCGTGTCTCTCGGTCGGTTATCGAAATGCGACCGAAGAAATATCCAGCTTGTTCAAGGCGCTCGTCAGAGAAAAAATGAGTGAGCGCGTCGTTGTAAACGCTTTCGAGAAAGGTAGCGGAATAGATCATCAAACACCGCGGTTAAGATCGGCTTGGATAGCAGCGATAAACGTCCGCAGTGTGTCAAGACCAGCTCGCCACGCAGCTCCCCAATGTCGAGACCACCTCTGCCATGTCTGGCCAAGGTAGGGTTCGTGCGTGCCGGCAGCTTGCGGCATAGCGCCGTTCGCCAGGGTTATGTCTGGCCGCGTCCAAAACATATCCGGATTTGCCTGCGGGTAACCCGGCGGCAGGCGGATTAAGAGGTCTGCCTGCCTGGGCTGATACATCAACGGAAACGAGAACCCGTGAATCACGATATGGATCGCGGAGTTTTCTATGGCCGTCGTGTACGAATAGCCCTTCTCCTTCAGGAAAAGCTCATCATCCTCCAACAGCATTCTAATACGCTCCTGGATTCAAGGTGCTTGGCGCGCTGTAGAAGTGGTCGCCGTTCTTGAGTTGCACCGATTCGTCATCTGCAACTCGTTGATCATCCTTGCCCGGAATTTTGTGCCACAGGTCGTAGTTCGCTGGAACTTCGCCCAATGTTTTTAGTTCCTGTCCGGTCATAGGATTCTTCGGCGCCCTGAATTCCTTTTTGTCGATATGGATCACTATCTTCTCTTTGCGGTTGTCTTTGTTTTTCGATTCCATTGTTTTATCTCCTTAGCTTCACCGTTTCGCGCGCGTTACCGTGCGGTGTCAAAATACTGAGCCTGACGACGGCACCTTGCGCTTGGTACAGTTTGGTAATTCGCCAAACTCTAGCAGGCCGGTCGGACATTTCCTGTCCTACCCTCTAAAAATCTTCGGAATTTTTTTAGAGGCTTGAATTGCTGCCGTACAGCGACAAGTGCAGTTAGCTATACGTTTTCGTTAAGGCCGCGACCGTCTTTGCGATACGGGTCCTCAAGTCAACCGGGGCCAATACTTCAGCGTGATTGCCCCAACTCAGCACCCAACGTTCGATCTCCTCAAGGCTTCCAAGCGTTAACGACAGCTCCAGAGCACCACCGGGCAAGCGCTTCAGCTTTTGCGAGCGGTGCCACAGTCTTTCCTGCACGAGTTGCGACGCGAAGGCGTCGAACCAAACCTTAACCTTGATCGCACCCTTGCTCGGCTTTGCGAAAACGCCGAAACTTTCTTCCAACAAATTTCCGATGGAGAAGTCGGGCGGCCGTCGAAATCTTGTTTTGCTCATCCGCACTTTTTGAATGCGTGGAAGAGCAAAGGTACGCATTTGCTCGCGGTGAAGATCAAATCCAAAAAGGTACCAAAGGTTTTCAACGCACCCCAAATGATAAGGCTGGACTGAACGCTCTTCGTGGGCTCGCGCGCCAAGCTTTTTGTAGTCAAACCGCACCTCTAAACTTTTCAAGACTGCGTGGCTCAATGACTCAAACATATGGAGATCGGCCACCGTTCGACCTGCGCTGCGAAAGGAAATAGCGGAATCAAGTTCAGTCCACGAGAACGAGATTTTATCGCGTAAACCATCGGTGATCTTTTGGAACGCCCTCGAAAGTGGCGCTTCAAATGATGTTCCCTTGTACTGAGCTAGCGCCTTTTGACCAATGTAGAGCGCGAGCAACTCTCCTTGTGAAATCTCGACGTTCGGGAAACTGCTCACTGGCTCCGTATAGTAAAAACCAAAATGCATCTGATCGTATTCAATGGGCAGCCCCATGCTGTAGCGCATGAAATCCAGATCTCGCTGAACGGTTTTGGGGCTAACCTCAAGCTCGTCGGCCAGCTTTCGGCAGTTCGGATAACGACGCGACTGAAGTAGCGTGTGCACGCGCATCATTCGGGCAAGCGGCGGTCGCGAATGGAGCGACACTTTTTCTGGCAATAAGCGAGATTTCGGGCGTTGCATGAAGCGGCAATAGCGCGTTTCAAGAGGTGTCACAACAAAAATATCTTTGCTGTAGGACAACTAATGTCCTACCAGCCGATTTACGATTCGGCATATGAATTCAAATTCGGCAAACGTACTAATCAATGTGAAACCGTTGCGTGCACGCTTTGGCGCACGTCGAGGCGTTGCACTTTTGCGAGCGTGGCGATTGCGCTTTGCCCGCGCAGAACGACTTCGCGCAACTCAGATCGAATTCAACTTCCGAACACCGACGCAACGTAATCCATCTACCGCAAGTCCACGTAGAAAAATTTCGCGAGTGGGACCGTAAATGTCTCACCCTCTATGTACGCTGCTTTTCATGAACACAGACAAACGTTTTTCATCAGAATCCGAACTCTCTGGTTATTTGGAACTCGGGATGATCTCAGATGCCGAGCAACTCGCCCGCCGTTATCTTTCTGAAGTCGAACCATCTGCCGCCGCATTTGGCGAGGCAATGGATGTGGTTTTGGTTTCTAAATCGCCTTCTCAATGGCGAAGTTTAATCGAGGCAGCTTTCCAGCGGATGATAAGGCGCGATCGCGAAGCAGTTCGCTTCAAAATGCTCTGTTTTTATTGGTCGCTGCAGGATTTTACGACCGCCGTAACGTTCGTCTCTTCGCGTCGATGTTGCTTGCCCGAAGAATTGCTGGTCGCTCTGGAGGTGGTCCTCATACTCAACCGGATGGGAGACGCGCGGGCACTGGCTCGAAAGTGCGAGCGGATGCTAAAAGCGAATGTCTCGGAGTTCGACCAAGGACTCCTGCATGACGCGCTCGGAAGCTTTTACAGTCGTGTTGGGCAACCGCTGCGCGCGATGCAACATTGGCAATGCGTGCCGACAAATAGCCCGTCACTCCGAACTGCTTTGGTCAGCCTTGTCGAAGTCTGCTTGTGGCCGGCGTTGAATGCGATCCAACAAGGTCTCGAAATTGTTGATCAAAAGAAGCGCGACCCAGATTTATCAGTTGAAATTCAACAACCTGGGTTAGAAAAAGCTCTGACGACGGATATCGAACGCGATTTACTGCGACTAAAGCGCGCCTTGGAAAAGATTGTGCCTCCAAGTCGGCAACGCGAACTCGGTATTTCTGCACCTCAGACCATTACGAGCGACCGTGTCGCATTTGAAAGCATCCACACGAGCCGTGCACGATCATGAGATTCTAAATAAAGCGCTCATGCCAACTTGCGAAACACCTCAGAAAGCAGACAGCTCCGATGTTTCATTCTATTCCTTAAAATGCTGCGATCGGGCAGCCGTTCCGCGCGATTTTAGGAACTTGGTGCGGTGGCTTACAAAGAATGGGCGCCATCCTACATGGGACGGAAAGATGTACGTGGCCTCAACAATCTACTGGGATTCGCATGCGCGCGAATTTAGGCAAACGGGTTGCAGTCCGAATTATCGCGCTGGTTGGTGGTCGCTCGCCTGTTGCAAGCACGACATGCGAACAGCTCGACCTTTTCGCGGCAAGGCGATCGACCTCTCGATTCCTACTTACGTGTTCACCCTAGCAAGCTTAGACCGCGCACTTGGTCAATCCATTGTTAGCGCCGCACAGGTGACGCAGTGCTTTTCAACAATGAAAGAGTACGGGGAGTTCCTACGAAAGCAGCGAGACCGAGCGTTGATTTCTTCTCGCTCGACTCGCGCGCGTAGAAATGACGGCTTGCTCGGTTGGCGGTTCGGAGACTGTCACGCGGACATGAGCGGTGAAGTGGGCGAACCCCATCCGCTTCACGTCCACTATCCTAACAAGTATTGGCAAACAGACGTTAATGGCAAACATATCATCCTTGCCTCGGATCGGTTTTTAGTGTGGGGAGAGCCAGTGTTTCTCGCAGCTAAAACGCAGAAACAGAGCCGTTACGGGAAGGACATCGACTCGCGAACACTCAACGAGCTGCTCACTCTTGCCCCGCAACACTGAACAAATGCCACGCATTTATTTGATCAACGTTGGTGCCAATGTTGGACATCAAAGAGAGGCACGTAGTCCAATTTTCCCAGATGGGAGTTTTGAATATGTTTCTTTTCCAGACGAAGACAGGACCACACATTACCCTGCTTCTGCGCGACCGTTCGTCAGGCCTAGGATTAAAACAACACACCTTGATCCTGATTGGCCGAACCTCAGCTACGGTGATTTCTGCAAAAACCGCCGCGCTAAAGCACTAACGAACGTCCAGCCCGAGGACATTCTCCTTTTTTGGGGCCTGCTTTGGCGCACGCCCAGCCGCCAATCCAGTATCTGGATGAGTGAAGATCGCGGCTGGTATCTCATGGGCGCGATGCGGGTGAAAATCGTCTTGAGTTCAGGTGAAAGTTTAGAATCACTGCCGACAAATGACCGAAAAAGGCTTCGTCAGAACGATCACGTCAGAGGCGACCGGGTCGAGGGACGCGAGCATGTGAAAGTATTTCTCGCTGATCGTAAATACTCTCGGAAATTTGACCGCGCTGTCGATCTCCAGATTTACGCCGACGATAGTCTGCTGATCGCCATCGTGAAAACTAGCGATGGCAAAAACATCATGTGGTACGAGCGTCCGCGGTGGAATAGCGTCACGCGGGCATGCCGGGCAATCTTGGACCTGTCGGACCCTACACATGCGAAGCGTGCGCGAATTCTTCGAGATGCAATAAGAGCGAAGAACGGAGATTACGATTTGCTGAAAGATTTGCCTCTCCCGAAATGACGGACCGATTGCCATTTCGGTGATGACGCCGTGCGGCGCTGCTAGCCCAGTCTTGCCCAAAGGGAGGAGAAGATAAAGATTCGGGGGTCGGACAGCTAATGTCTACCCCAGTACAGTAAAGTGCCAGAATGAAGAAGGAATCCGGCCAAATCTTTTATTCGCCAACCGATCTCATTCGATACGCTGCTTCGCCGTATTCGTCGTGGATGGACCGCTATTACTTGGAAAATCCGAAAGCAATTACTCCGGATGAACAGTCGGAAGAGGAGGAGTTACTCGCGCAAATGGGTGACGAACACGAGCGCGCGACCCTAGCCGAGTTTAAGCGCACGCCGGAAGGCCTCATCGAAATCGAGAAGGATTCGCCTAATGCTCTCGAAAGCACCCTCGAGGCCATCAAAAACAAGGCGCCGATCATTTTTCAGGCTGCTTTGCACGATGGACCGTTTGCCGGCTTCGCAGACTTTCTCTTGCTCGATTCTTCTGGCGAGTACGAGGTATGGGACACAAAACTCGCGAACTCCCCTCGACCTTATTATGCGATTCAACAGTGCTGCTATTCCGAGATGCTTGCGTCGCTGACTGGCGGTCAGTTGCCGGAAAGATTTGGGATCATATTAGGAAGCGGCGCCCGCGTTCAGTTTCGCGTGGAGGATTTCATCCACTATTATCGTCAACTTAAGTCCAGGTTTCTAGCGCTTCAGGACGCATTCACGGGCAAACTGTGCGATTGCCCCGAGCCTTTGCCACGAGCAAATCACGGGCGTTGGTCGTCGCACGCCGAGAAGTTTTTCACAGATCGGGATCACATCGTCCAGACTTTCGGGATCAGTGTTGGTCAGATAAAAAAGTTAAAGGGGGCGGGTATTACGACTCTCACTGAGCTGGCGGGAGCATCAGGAAAAACCGTCGACAGGCTCGATTCAGGATCGCTGGAAAAGCTCGTCGCGCAGGCGCGACTTCAATGTCAAACGCATGCGGACCAGCAAAATGATTCCAATGCCGTGCCTCGTTATGAAATTGTCTCGCTCGACACCAATAATGGTGCTGCCGTAGGCCTCGCTGCTTTGCCTCCGGCCCATGCGGCCGATCTTTTTTTTGATATGGAAGGCTATCCGTTAGTCCCAGGAGGCCTTGAATATCTTTTTGGAGCAGTTTTCCGAAATTCATCAGGTGGCCCTTTGGAATTCGAGGATTGGTGGGCACATGATCGCGACCAAGAAAAGCACGCTTTTGAGCAATTCGCGGACTGGGCTTACGACCGATGGAGAAAGAATCCGGGCATGCACATCTATCATTATGCGCCATACGAGGTAGCTGCCCTTCGGCGTTTAAGCACGCGCCACGATACCCGCCAGGACAAAATCGATGACCTTCTTCGCAACAACGTCTTTGTCGATTTATACCAAATCGTCCGTCGCGGGCTGCGGATTGGCGTAGGCAGCTATTCAATCAAAAGAATCGAAATCCTTTACCGTGCAAAGCGCTGCACAGAAGTGAGCACAGGAGCGGACTCGATTGTCCAGTACGGCCGTTGGAGACAAAGCTGTCAAGATCGTGATTGGAAAAAAAGCACCATCCTGCGAGCCATCCGCGAGTACAATAAAGATGATTGCGAATCGAATGCTGCATTAGCCGATTGGCTCAGGAAAGTCGCTTCCGACAACGGAATTTCCGCAGCAGCAAGCCTTAGCTCAGCCAAGTCGCCGCCGCCACGGAATCTGGCACCGGACGTTGCTGCGCGAATCGCCACACGGGAATCCACAGCAATGAAGCTTCGCCAGAAAGGAGACGCGGTCTCGATAGTGCTAGCCGACCTCATCGATTTTCATCGACGTGAGCAAAAGCCCATGTGGTGGCGAATGTTCGATCGCGCAGCTGCGACAGAGGAGGAACTCCGAGATGACTCCGGCTGCATACAAGGAGTCCAGATCGATGGCAACTCAGTCATGGAAAAAAGATCGCTCCTTCAAAGTTATCGGTTCGATCCCTTGCAGGAGTGTAAACTCGCTGTTGGTGATGGAGTGATGTTCGCACATAATTTAGACGCGGGACTAACCATTACCGCAATTGACCTGTCGGGTGGAACGCTACAGCTCAAAATTAGTCGGAAAGGAGTTGCAGAGAAGCTGCACGGCTCTTTTCCAAAAGCGGGTTCTCTGCTCCAGGACGAATATGTTAATCCCGCTGAAATCCCAATTGCGCTGGAACAAGTCGCAGCTCAACAAATAGCTGGCAATATTCACCCGCCTGTCGCTGCACTTCTTAACCGTGTCGCGCCAGTGACACCCTTGCGCGGATCTGGCGAATCTTGCCTTGATGCTGCTATACGGGTTACCGCGACAATGTCCGGCGGATGCCTTGTCATTCAGGGTCCACCCGGCACCGGTAAAACCTACACGGCATCCCGCGTGATCGCCAAACTTCTGGCGGGTGGGAAAAAGGTTGGTGTTACGTCCAACAGTCATAAAGCTATTGCAAATTTAGTCGCCGCTACCGGCGTCGCCATGCGGGCGGCCGGGGGTTCGCTGCAAGGGATCAAAGTCTGCAAGGAACGCGACGAACCTTTGCTGCAAAGCAATCCAGGTCTCACGCACGTTGAAAGCTCGCCTGATGCACGCGCTGCCTACAGCGTCGGAATCGTGGGTGGTACAGCGTGGCTCTTCAGTAGACCAGAATGGTCCGGCGAACTGGATTATCTCTTCATTGATGAAGCCGGGCAGGTGCCACTTGCCAACGCGGTCGCGATAGCACGGTCTGCTAAAAATCTCGTGCTTCTCGGCGATCAGATGCAGCTTGAACAACCGATCCAGGGTTCGCACCCAGGAGACGCCGGTCTATCTGTCCTTCAATATGCGCTGAAAGACACCGATTTGAGTTTGCCAGATGCACCTATGTTTAAGGCGGTAGTGCCTGCCACGTCCGGTTTGTTTTTAGGCGAGTCGCGACGCATGCATCCAGATGTCTGCCAATTCATATCTGACAGTATCTACGAAGGCCGACTAACTTCTCTTGTAGACTGCGCTAGGCAGCGAATCGTGTTTCGGCTCGGTACCGAGGCATTTATCCAAAAAGGCTCGGGTATTGTGTTCAGCCCGATCCACCATGACGGCAATGTTCAGCAAAGCCCCGAAGAGGTTGAGCGCATCAAGGCGATATACGAAGAGATGCTCGGCTGCCAGTACACGTCGAGCGATGGAACCGAACGCAATTTAGCATTGAACGACTTTCTCTTCATTGCTCCGTACAACGCGCAGGTGCGCGCCCTTCAAGCGGCGCTGCCGCGCGGTGCACGTGTGGGCAGCGTAGATAAATTTCAAGGGCAGGAAGCACCCGTTTGCATATTATCGATGTGTTGCAGCTATGGCGAATACGGTTCACGCGGTCTCCGCTTTATTCTCGATCGCGCGCGCATCAATGTGGCGATCTCTCGCACGCAATGCATCGCGATCATCGTCGGCGATCCGCGCATCGCCAACACATGCGCCTCTTCAATCGAGGAAATGAAATTATTGAACCTCTACTGCAAACTGGTCCGTAAAACCTCTCGGCATCGCGAGCCCTGATGAAGCACTTCACACTGCCTGTTCCTGTCGAGGTTACTCGACCATGTTCAAAGGGCCGCGACTGTAAGTTTCCGGTGGTGGTATAGGGTATGAGTCATCTTCATCTTAACATTTTCCCTGTTAGCATTCCTCAAATTGAAATAGCTGTAGGAGTACTGCCATTCGACTCCGCAGATAAGCTTCGAAGCTTGCGCACTGCGCATAATGGCACGCACATATTCAAGCGAGTCCGCGTCGAAGACACAAATTTGATTTATTGCATCCGTTTGGACGGCCGTGCTTGCGACATCGGAAATGAACAAAAGGCCATTGCGTTGCGAGAAAATCTCGGTGTCGCCCGTGGCCTTCTAATCGAGAGTTTTATAGCCAGTTTCGCCAAAAGATCGGAACGCGAAATCGTTGACGTGCGGCCGCTTAAGGTTTTGTCTGCCGAGCCTGAGCATGATTTCATCGCACAAGCGAGCGCCGGTGTCGCCGTACCTGCGTGGCTGATCGTCCGGCTGGCCCATGCAATCGAGGCGCGCGTCTTCGAATTCGAAGGACAAGAACCGTTTCTTGGCCTGATTTTCGACCATCATTCGTTCCGCCGCATCAGGCGGCCCTGCTCTGAGTGGCTCCAGGATCGATTCGATATGACGGGCCTTTACGTTTCTGAACAGGCCCCATTCAACGACGTTCGCATTCAACCGCGTGCGCGATTGATTGGCCGCGTTGCAAAGCTGGACGGTACCATGTTGCATTTAGTGGATTGCCGTGAGGGATGCGAAACCGTCGATGCTGGGCAGGTGGAAATCGAAGCAGACTATGAAGGCTTTTTGCGATGCCTAGCCAGCGTTTTTGGCCGAAAGGCAAAGCAGATCGAACGCAGAGTTTTCGATTTACAATCCAGCGCGCAAGTAGGCCGAAAAAAGCTAGCCGAGCTCACCCGAGTGGAGAACAAACTTTTGCAACGGCCGATTCGATTGCTTCCCGGAATTGAGGCCACCGTCGTGCCGCACTTGGATACAAAAGCTGGGCGCTTTCCGACCATTCGGCACGCTCCGCAAGCGCTCTATGTGTTCGATCCCACATTCAATAAGCCCGCTCTGACTGATGCCAAACGCGGGATAGCGGAACATGGGCCTTACAGTCAGCGCGGTTTTACTCCGTCAAAGCCGCGAGTGTGTGTAGTCTGCCAACGTTCGAAAAAAGGGGCAGTAGAGCAATTCTTGCAAAAGCTGTTCGAGGGTCACACTGAACCGGGCAGAAGATGTTATTTCCCTAACGGGCTAATCAAAACGTATCGACTGCATGGCAAAGATGTGCGGTTTTTCTTAGCTGAGAACCCGACGGCAGCTTCGTATCACAAAGCAGCTACACAGGCGTTAGCAGCCGTTACGAGTGAATCAGAACGTTGGCACTTGGGGATCGTCCAAGTTGACGCGGCTAGCTATGACCTCCACGGCGAGTCAAATCCATACTTGGTTGCGAAAAGCACGTTCCTTGCGCAGCAGATTCCAACTCAGGAATTTCAGACGGAAACCATGCATCGACCTGGTGCTGGCCTTGATTTCGTTCTTAGCAACATGGCCCTTGCGAGCTATGCGAAGCTGGGAGGCACTCCCTGGCAACTAAAGGTCGATAATCCAATGGCGCATGAATTGGTTGTCGGCCTTGGCAGTGCCTCGATTAGCGATTCAAGACTCGGAACTCGTCGTCGCGTAGTAGGAGTGACAACGCTCTTCACGAATGAGGGGCGATATCTTCTCGGTAACATGTCGAGTGCGGTGCCTTTTGAAGAGTACACGGCCGCTGTTATCGAGATGCTTACGAACGCGATCGATCGGGCGCGAACGGATATGAATTGGCAGAAAGGCGATGAGGTCCGACTAATTATCCACTCATTCAAACCCCTTAAGGACGCTGAGGTAGACGCTGTGAGGGCAGTCGCTGCTAATTTGACAGAATTTGCAGTTGATTTCGCATTCGTTCATGTGGCGCAAGAACATGAAACGGTGCTGTTTGATAGCGACAACCCGGGGGCAAAAGCGTTCGGAGCGAACATTCTGAAGGGTGAACATGCCCCTACACGTGGAACTTACCTGATCTTAAACAAAAACAACGCAATCTTGACACTTACCGGCTCAGGGCAGGTAAAGAAACCGACCGATGGTTTGCCATATCCCGTTTTGTTGCATGTACATCGCAATTCAACCTTCACGGACTTGGAATATCTCACGAAGCAAATCTTTACCTTCTCCTGCCACTCATGGCGCAGCTTCGATATGGCCAGAATGCCGGTGACGATCCTGTATTCACAGTTGATCGCGCGTTTACTCGGAAAACTTGGTGCCTTGCCACATTTTAGCGTGGATTCGATCCATGGCAGGCTTAATCGGCTGCGCTGGTTCCTGTGAAGCCGGAAAGCTTAATGCTAATTAGTGATGCGAAAAGCGTTCTTGAGAAAATTGCGCACGCATCAGTCTCGGAAAATCCGTTAGCCGCAGTATTCCAGCCCTGGATTTATCCAGAGCACGATTGGCCCAGCCCCGCAGATGTGATTAAGAGAGCCGCCGACGCGAAAGGTGCAGAACTAACGTCGCGAGGTGTCGCAGTACTTGGTTTTTCTTGTGATTTGCCGACATTTCGTTCCAAGTACGAGTCGAGCTTTTTGGAACATCTTCGCTGGCTAATGGGCCGTCCAAACTTCGGAGCGGGCGGCGAGCCAGCAGGCGTATTGGTAGACCCGATAAGCCTAATGGGCGTGTGGGTCGGAGGTCGCAATCTTCTAAGGAACGAGAAGCGGAACAAGTTCGACGCTTGGGCAGCAGCTGTCATGAAAGACGCCATGCTAATTGCGGGTGAGTCCGGTTTCGACCGAAGTTTACTTGCTGCGCTGGAGGTGTGTCTCACCGGAAACGAACAGCGATTAAATGGAATCCCATCGTGGTTACGCGCGTCGCTGAGTCGTAAAGGATGGGGAATAATTTCCGACACCGAAGTCGCCGTCGTTCTAAAAACTGCCATTGAAGATGTGCAAAATATTTCGAATCCTTTCGAAGCGGGTATACGGCTTTCTGCAATTCAGTGGGCCAGTTCAAGAGCACTGCAGTTTGATCTGAGCGCGCTGTCAGTTGCAGACCTCGTGCGTGTGCTAAGCAATGTCGCATTAGTGTTTCAACGTTGGACGTGGGAAGAAAAACCGCGGACCACAAAACGCGGAGCGGTAGCTAGGAAGTGGCACATCGAAAATGAGTACCACGTGCAGAGTTTGCTCTATGCTGTCCTTAAACCGGTAATTCCGGCTCTCGAGGAGGAGAAGTATCTTGCCTCGACAGGGGTATATCAACCGCGGGCGGATCTCGCTCTGCCGGCCTTGCGCTTGGTTATCGAGGCTAAATTTTGGTATCCGGGGAAGAAAGCGAAAGAGGTGATAGAAGAGATAGCGGCAGACCTTTCCTTATATCTTCGTCCGGACTCTCCTTATGATTCTTTAATCGCGGTGATCTGGGACGACGCCGGACGGACACAGGAGCATGGTGAATTGAAGCGAGGCCTAGGAGGACTAAACGGAATGCGCGATGTCGTTATAGTCCCTAAACCTTCGTTCATGAGAGATTGAGATGGTTGGGTGACTTATCGGTGTTTGACGAGGAACGATCCGCGAAACATGTGAAAAACACGCTGCGATCCTCGCGGATACAACGAAAATGTCGCCGTGAGGTCTGCCTTCCTTGAGAGCGTTCTGATCTTCCGAACGATCCGATTGTCGAGATACCAATCCTTCTCATAGTGTGCCTTTCTTACCGCGTATTCGACGTCGAAGCAGTTTGTGAATGCTAAGCTTGAGGCCGAGAGATACACTAAACGCGCATCCGACTTCCGTTTTGATAACTCGTCGGGTGAGGGGAACGACTGGCCCTTGACGCAAATGCAGTATGACGGTCGAACCGCGTCGATCGCGGCCTTCATTTCGACCAGTGGACACATGGCTGAAGCATAGCTGGTGTCGGATTCGTTCACGAGTGAGTGGATTAGAACCGAATCATTCCAAAAACAGATCTCGGTCTTCAAATCGAAGTGCGCGGCCGCTCTTATCACCGCTGCGTGCATTCGCCGCATTGTGGTTACTGCCTTGCGATCACCTCGATCTAGTAGGTCCCGGACCCCAATCATATCGATGAGACTTACGATGCAATCGCAGAAATCGCTCATGATCGGTTCTTTGGTCTTGCCTTGTTTTTGCCTAAACCCAAGTGTTTTGGGCAGTGCTGAGCAGTCGCGTGATACTCCAGCAAGGCCCTCGCTCGATGGTTCGGGACGCAAAGATACTGAAATGTGTAGCCCTTGCGCAGCTTCGATCCCTTTCCCTTCAGATATACGCGCGTGAAGGACGAACGTCCGCTTAAATGATCGTAAAGGCGCTGTCTCAATCCTTTTGAGCCTCGATGCGTTCGGCCAACCTGAACGACTGTGCCGTTCTTGTTGCGAATGACATAAACCCCATGGACGCACGGTGCCTCCATTGGCCGATGAGAAGATGGGAAGTTTTGGATTGGCTCCTTTGTCAGGTTCTTAAAGAGAGCTTGAATTTTGTCTTGCTCGTGGCCATGGACGTTCATGCGGCCAGAGTTGCAGAAATCCTTTTCTGCAGCGACTTGAGATTCGCCGAAAATTCTCTCCAATTTTCGTCGGATAAAACGCTCTTAAAAAATCCAGGCCCTCGGATTGGGCGCGTGCCACTGATCTCGAGACGCTCCTTTTGGAGTTCGTTTAACCGATCACGCATTATCAGCGCTCTTGCCCACACTTCCTCGATTTCGCTAAGTGATTCGAGGAAGCGGTCTCGAATGAGTTTTTTCGGATATTCGGATAGCAGACCATCGAGATAATCTCGTGCAGTTAATTCCAGCAGGTCAGCCAGTGCCTGATAATAATCGTTCAAGCGCTCGCGTATCTCATGCCACTCATTCGGTCTGAGCTTTACAGTGTCGCAGGATTCGAAGCCGACGAGCAGGCGTTCGATCTGATTGATCAGTAAGCCGGCGACTGTCAACAAGATGTGAGCGAAATTGGCGACGCCGTCTGCCGTCCCATCCTCGACATGTCGATCTAGTCGACTTCGATGCCTTTCAACGAAGTGTATTACCGCCTCATGTAACGATTGGAACTGCGCAATGTTACGGGCTCCCAAATCTCTTAATTCGTGAGTATTGGATTTAAGATCTCGAATATATGGTGCAACATGTCGGAGAGGCTTACCGACGAACTGCAAGGGGATATCGCAATATGTGAGAAAGTTCTTAAGCCGATCTTCATCGCCTGCTTTGCAGAGTTCGTTCAAGAGCGAAACGAATTTGGCTGGACTTTCGCGAGCTTCCGCCACCTGTCGTTCACGACGAATGTTCCGACCTGTGACGAAGTCTTGCAGGTTGGATACGAGGATACCGTTAGAGAGATTCTCCGGTCCGCCTTCACGCGACCGTAAGACGATTCGGGCGACGGTTGCGCTTTCTTTTAGCACAGACGCTTGCCGATCGGACAGATCAGCAAAGAGTTGGCCTTGATTCAGATTTCGGATTGGCAAGCTTATTGGGCGTTTGCCAACCTTTTGCAGGACACACTCAGAATACGCCTGTATAGCGCTATCAGCTAGCCTGAGGATCAACCGCTTTTCATCTACGACTGCGCCTTCCAAGATTCTTTCGTGGCCATCCCTGTGCTCGTCGCTGCTCGCTTCCTGCGGAGCAGTAATTAGTCGCGACGCATCGGTGAGATTGACCGCACTTTTTTCAGGATCGAAGAATTTCCTCGGATCGAACGTGGCGTGTGGCAGTTCAGGATAAACGATAAGGATTTCGGCGTTCCCATCGCGTGCCGTTCGGCACAGGGCGGCCGTTGTGAAGTTCGCGCTTCCTTGCGCGAGGATGGTTCCTGTTTTCGTTTGAAAAGCGTAGGCCTTGGCGTGCAGCGGTTGGATGTGATCGTGGTCCGCGAAGCGACACAGTTGAATCGTAGTTTGGTGCTTCTTTGTCGACGGGTGGTCAAGCCATGCTGCGGTTAGCGTGGTGATCGCGTTTTGGGTGTAAAGCCGAAGCGACTTTAAGGCGAAAGCGCCGTAGATCCGGTCCAATAAGGCTGGAATCGAGTCGTAGTATCGGGATAAGACATGCAACTCGCGCACGTTAGCGCCGACGTGTTCCGCTAGCTGTTCGATAAGGGGGCGATCGAGGTTGTGAATCAATCGCGGCATTGAGTTAGTAGCTTCTTTGTCTTCGGGAACAGCGATCCAACTAGCCTCGCGCTCGAGGGCGCGCAGGTTTGATTCGAGTTGCTCTGATGGCGAACGCGCGTTCAGGGCCCAAATGTAATTTAACGCCTGGCGAAACAGAGGTAGCTTATCTTCTTCGTCACCGATCCTAAAACGGAACGCGGAAACCATCTCGGCGTTGGAACCGAGTCCATCTCGCGTCAGGTTTGCACTGCCGATTATGAGGAGTCCTCGGTCTTTCCCCGCGAAGAGGAATATCTTTGGATGAAAAGTTCGTCCGACTCTAACTGGTTGAAGCAAATACCGTAGATTTGCCTTCTTCGGAAAGTCAGCGCTATCAGTCTCGGCGCTTTCCAGGATCTGTTCGTAGGTGTTTCGATCGATCAGGATCGAGATATTTCCATTCTCCTGAAGAGCACGAAACTTTTCGAGAGCGTAATCTTCGAAGAAACGGGGCGAAAAAGCGAACGTCGTAATTACCGCGTGGCGGTACGCGTGGGTCCGCAAAAGTCCGTGTAAGCTTTCTCTTTGCATGGTGCGACTCAGTCTAAGTTTCGGTTAGAGTCGCTAAGAGGTCGCTTCCGCTGTTGGATATCGTCCAGCCATTGCGATCCTTATCAAAGTCGACGAGCCCTAAATCGTAAAGGATTCGAACCGCGTTTACGTGACGAGCTGATCGAAACCGGGGTTGGAGGCTTTGTTCCTTGAAAAAGTGGTTATTTCCGAACGAGATCCAACAAGCTTCGAGCTTACGCTTTTGAAACATCACTTGCTCATGTCGAGCGAAAGCGAACTTCAAAAGCTGCTCGATAGCGTGGCGCCACTCATAACCGGCATTAAACCAAGTGTCGATCTCCGGTAGAAATGTGCCTATCCAGAGCTCGGACCCAAATTGGTTAGCCGCATCCCGGCACTGTTCATCTTCTGTGTTTCTCCATTTCCCGTACAGAAGCGCGATCAATAAGATCGCGACTGAGACTCGATCCAAATTTTTGTCTCCTTGTTCTTCAAGAACAGCTGATTCATTCGGGCCCGCTTCCGGCCGCCATTGAGATCGGTTCACCTGGCAATTCTCTGAGGTGGGAGGTTCCGTTAATCCCAAGACGCTCATCAATTCCGTCGGCGTGCGGCACTTCTTTTTTAGAAAAGCGGTTAATTGGTCGGTCAGCTCGACTGTTGCAAAGCTCTTGACGAGATCTTCAGCGGACAATCCTTCCACGTGTGGTGACAAAGAGTCCAGCAGTGCCGTAAGAAAATTCTCCAGAGCGATCAGCAAATACTGATGCGCACAGAACTGACGCCACAAGCCGCGCGTCTTGGTCCACGCCTTGTGCGGACGGTATGTCACGAATGTTTTCGCGTCGCGATAGATGAGGTCGAAATAATGTGGGCTGAACAAGAGCGCGAAGTCTTCGTCTCCTCTCTGAACATACCGGCTCGACTGGAGGACATGAAGAAGCTGACCCAAGGTTTGCTGACGAACGAGGTCCTTTCCTGCTGGAATGGCCCCAAGGCTGAACAAACGCTTTATTAAGAGTGCGCGCTCAGGCATTGCCTCGGGGCGCCTTAATCCGTCGAGACTAAATAGCGCAGCGGATTTGCTTAACGATTCGAAAGAGACTTCTGACGACTCGTTTAGCCGCTCCCTGATATATGGGGTCCTCTCGATCGCGCGTGCAAACTCCCGCCCTAACTCCATTCCACTTTCGGTCACGCTCCACCGGTTTGAATCCTGCTCGGGGATCAAGATACCAAGCTCCTGAAGACAGGTTGCGTAATATTGGTCCAACGGCCCAAATTCGTTCGAAGGGAGAAGCGGGAACGCGGTTTCGACAAACCCGTTACTCTGTAGTTCAGGAATTCGTGGCTCGATCTGGAATTTCCCAACGATCGGTAGATCTGCCTCGGTCTTACCGAGAGTAGATGACAATCCGAAAGCGCTATCGCGCTGCATGAATGCTTGTTGAAATGAGGTAGAACCACGCTTGTTCTGCGCGTCTTGGATTGCCCACGGATAAAACGAGTAGTAACGAGCACGATCAGTTGTGCTGATGATGCCTGGCAGCAAGTAGCTGGTTAGGGCATCAGACACGCGCGATAATCCCAACGGATCCCGGCCCGACGATTCAACGACCTCCCGCTTTGTCCATCGAGGTAGATAATCTGGCGAGGCTGTTGGCATATCCAGCTAGGGTAGATGAATGGTTCGGGGTGGCCGGCAGACACGCTTCATGAAGATTTTTTCTCACCTTCTGCCGTAGTTCGGCCCGGCAAGAAAGCCGAACCTCGGCGCAACCTGGCTACGGTTTGATCGACGATTAACGCGATAAACTTATCCGGTTCTCGCCAGCGAAGAGATGCCTTCGCTGGGTCAAACCCGTTTGCTTTGACGATCGCTTTGAGCATCGGAAGATCCAGCGAACGGAGCCAAAACGTAAACTCTTCCTCACCCTTTTCCTGTAATGCAGCAATGACGTCAGGGGTCGTCACCGACACCCGAGACTTGCGCTGTTGTGGTTTTCTACCAGGATTTTTGCCGAGTCCCTCGGCAATCGTTTCAAGGCGTGCCGCAAACGTCGCATTTTGCTTTGCCTCGTCCTCTACCAGAGCGAACAGGTCGCGCATAAATCGAATCAGTTTTTGGCTAGATTGCATCTCTCGAGGATCTCCTTGGTCAAATCTTTGAAGGTTTGTTCATTCCGCCCGTACTTGTGTTTAAAGGTCTTCACGTTCGCTTCGAAATCAGAGCCGCGCGCAGTGTCTGTGGCTTCATGAGTAAAGCTCGCGAACAGGGCCGGCTGCTTTAGGTCGGTGTCTGTGCCATTGAATAGCTGTCCGGTTTGCAACGAACGGCGGACCTGTGAATGGAGTGTGTTCACCCCATTTACCTTCGTCGCAACAATCCCGAGCGGCTTAATCACTCGATTAACGCTGTCCGCAAACGCCGCGATATTACTGACAATCTGAAAAATCCCCCAAGTCGAGACAATGTCAGGAATGGTGGGGATTATATAATGGGTCGCGAAGCGTAAGCCATTCTTGGTAACGATACCGAGACTCGGCGGACAATCGATGATGACAAAGTCGTATCGATCAATCACCGGCGAGAGAGCCCGACGCAGAATGTCCTGAGGATTGTTGTCATAGTTTCCCTGCATTGCCACGAACGGTAACTTTTCCTGAATATCGATGAAGTCGATGCTCGAAGGTAACAAGTCGAGTCTCGCTATGCCGCCGTCCACTTTCGACACCCCTTGAACGATTGCCTGTTGAACGTCGAAAACCGGCGGGAGTTCCGGACGGAGCTTATCCTTAAACAATTGCGCCAGAGTGCGGCCGTCCGCGTTTCGCTGTCGCCACTGATCCTCGCCAATCAAATTGATGGTGGCGTTGGTTTGCGGATCGAGATCAATGAAAAGAACATGCTTTCGGTACTCTTTTGCGAGGATCTCTGCGACCGCGACTGAGGTTGTGGTCTTGGCAACACCACCTTTCAGATTGATGAAACCGATCACAATGGGCGCCTGCCCGGCTCGCGTCTTGAGCCATTCCCGGATAGTTTCGGCATCCCAGACCGGCCCGCTTTGAAGCGTTTGCACCGGCTTTGGGAAATCGTCGAATCGATGCCGCCAATTGGAAACCGCCTGTTTGGTCACAGGCGGATTAGCCATCTCTGCTATCTCTGAAATTCCGACCAAGGTTGCGTTGTTCATGCTCACAATATGGAGAGTTCGTGAACGATGTCAACAGAATCGGATATCTGTTGTCCTTCTAAAACGCGGTCGTAACGCTATTTTCCCTTATAGTGGCGATGTTACTATCGCTTTAGTCGCAGAGATCATTCGCGTGGACCTTTGCCAAACTTCTTTGTGGCGTCTTGGGGTCATCCTAAATCGACCGAGTAGCCAATTAGATCGACCAACCCTCTTTGACACGTTCGAGAATTTTGTTGGCAGTTTTATAGTCCTGGCCGGGTTGTGTCTTGATGCTAACACGGACTTCGATTTCCGGTTCCATTCCGGCAAGCGCTGTTACTAAGTCGGAGATTTCATCGGCGAGGCTTTGGACTTCTCCGACGCCGAGCGTAACTGCGCTGGAGAATTTACGGCCGGGCGGGATTGGCGGCGGCTCGAGGATGACCGGCTTGCCTTGGCGAATAACTAGCGCAACGGTGCCGTCGTGTTGAAGCGATGAGAGCGGGCCGGTGCCCTCGGCCCTGACGAAGTAGCCTTGACCTACAGCTGAATTGACCGTGCTCAGAAACAGCGACTCGGGCCACGGTTTGCCGCGCGCGTCTTTGATAGCGGCGTAGAGCGATGCTGCCGTGGTGCGTGGCTCAGCATCCTTTGTCCATGCAGCGGGCAAGTTGGGTGGGAGCAAATCAGCGACGGCCAGCGGTTCGGGCGGCGGGTACAGCGTCGCCTCGCCGTCGAGATGAAGCGCTGTAGGCGCTTCGCCGAAGATGCTGTCCGTGCCGAATACGAGCCAAAGCCGGCGCTCCTTTACGGAATCGGAAACAGCCGCATGAACAACCCCCGGTGCAGCTTTGGGGATGGGGCGCTGTTCGACATTGGTTTCGTCGTAGCGCTCTTCAAAAGTGTGCGCTCCGTCGAAGTAGGCGCACAAATCGCTGAGCTTTAAGCCAGAACCGTCAGAGGGCCACACGCCGGGCAGGCTCTCCGGCAGCACGGCGTTGCTGGCGATGCGAGTAATGTCAGCTTTCGTCGGCAACCATGCCTCTCCAGTTTTCTCCCACTCGGCTACATCAATCGCCGATTTCCAGAACCACGAGAATGAACCATCAGGGCGTGTGCAGCGCACCGCGAGCAAGCCACGACGAACAGCGTCTTCAACGCTTCGCAGCACCGTCCGTTGACTTAGGAGCTTCGGCAGTTTCGGGTCGCGGGCGAACGTTTGGTAAAGGTCGGCGACCGCCACAAAGTCCGCGCCAGATGGCCACACGGCATACAACGGCGCAGGCGGCATGATCTGCTCAATGTCAATGCTCTCGCGGAAGAGCCGCAGCTTGTCTTTTTCGCGAAGCAGCGCAGCCATGAGCGATTCACCGCCAAGCGTGACCTTGTGCGCCTTCACGCTGCCATCAGCTTCGATTGCGAGAACTGTCTGGTAGGCATCTTTGACTGCAACAAGCGCGGCATCGAGTGCGGGCTTTTTGCGTTTGCGCACGCGCTCCTGGTCTTCGGGCTTTAGTTCCTTGAACTGCGGTGACTGCTCAAGCCGCACCCAACCATCCCATTCTGCGATCATCTGTTCCGCATGAGCCAAGCCAGCCGGACTTGGCGTAATGACGAGCACGACGTTCTGATAGATGCGCGTTGTGCCTGGTTCTTTCTGCCGGAGAAACTTCTGCGCCTCCGCGTGCGCCGGATCGTGCGCTGCACCCGCGAAATCAGCTCCCAGCACGACGAGCCGAAAGGTGCCATCGTCGCCCACGTCGACGGGCGACGTTACAATCTTATGCGGAATCACGTCAGCCGGGAGATCGTGGTAAAGCGCTGCGCACTTGTTTTGCGCAAGGTCGTCAAATTTAGATCGCGCCGATTTGAGCGCCTCTTTGCGGTGGCCATCGTGAAGCTGGTTGAGATTCGGACGCGGACCAAGCCGCCAGAAC